>Ga0157361_1000773_pt1 | contig 11641 bp, 7 predicted proteins | sample AttlaeALBM2_FD_111481 | JGI IMG/M metagenome (GOLD analysis project Ga0157361, IMG submission 111481) | Fungus gardens microbial communities from leaf cutter ant in Ribeirão Preto, State of São Paulo, Brazil - Atta laevigata ALBM2 | ecosystem: Host-associated > Fungi > Mycelium > Unclassified ...
GCGCGTCGTTAACGGAAATCAGGCTCGCCAGCACCGGATCGGTCGGCGCGACGATGGCGCCGAACGCCAGCGCCAGCGGCCAGTCGAAGCCCACCAGCCAGTGCGCCAGCAGCGTCATGCCGCTGACCGTCAGCAGCATTGCCGGAAAGGCGAGCCGCATGCCGAGGCGCCAGCTGTGCGCGCGCAGCGGCAGGCGCAGCTTCAACCCGGTGATAAACAGCGAGGCCGCCATGGTGATCTCGGTGATATGCGCGGCGGCTTCCGAATGTTTCAGAATATCGATCTGCACGACGTCGAACACCCAGGGTCCGCAGAGGATCCCGGCCAACAGGTAAAGCCCAAACGACGTCACCGGCCCGCGATGGATCCATCCCGACGCCAGCGACATTAATAACAGAAGGCAGCCAGTGGCCGCCATCCAGGCAAGAAAGTTCATAACGCTCCGTTTTCCCTAAAGATTATGTTTAATCCTGGCACAAGAGCGTGAAAGCGGGATCAGTTCTTCAGGTGTCGGCTCGCCAGGCGAAGCGCGAAACTGGCGGCGCCAGCCAGCGTGGCGAGCGTCACGACGCCGTTCCAGCCCCAGCGCGCCAGCGCCAGACTGCCCAGCGCGGCGCCGGTCGCCATGCCGATAAACACCACGGTAAACAGCAGCGCGTTAAGGCGGCTGCGCGCTTCCGGCGCCAGGCTGTAAACCAGCGTCTGGTGCGCCACCAGCGTGGCCTGCACGCCTAAGTCGAAGCCGATGGTGCTAAGCACGATCAACGCCAGCTGGGCAGGAATCGGCAGCGCAGGCAGCAGGAACATCAGCGCGAAGGAGACGGTGACCAGCCCGGCGCCGACGATGGTGACGCGCGCCGGGCCGATACGGTCGGCGATGCTGCCCGCCAGCGGCGCAGCCATTGCGCCCGCCGCGCCCGCCAGGCCGAAGGCGCCTGCAACCGCACTGTCGAGGTGGAAGCGATCGCTAAGCATCAGCGCCAGCGTCGACCAGAAGGCGCTGAAACCGACCGACAGCAGGCCCTGCGCCAGCGCCGCGCGGCGCAGCGTCTGATGATGCTGCCAGAGATGCGCCAGCGACAGCAGCAGTCGCGGATAGCTTACCGAGGTACCGGGCGTAAAGCGCGGCAGCGCGCGCCACAGCGCCAGGCTGATGAAAAGCACCAGCGCCGCCGCCAGCCAGTACATGGCGCGCCAGCCGAAATACTCCGCCACCACGCCGCTCACCACCCGCGACAGCAGAATGCCCACCAGCAGACCGGTCATCACCGTGCCGACCGTCTTGCCGCGGCTGCGCTCGGGCGCCAGCGCGGCGGAGGCCGGCACGATATCCTGCGCCACCGTCGCCGTCAGGCCGGTTGCGAAGCTGGCGATCAGCAGCGCGTTCAGGCCGCCGGAAAAGCCGCACAGCAACAGCGCCGCCACCAGCAGTAGCCCTTTAATCAGGATGATGGCGCGGCGATCGTGGCGGTCGCCCAGCGGCGCCAGCAGCAGAATGCCCAGCGCATAGCCCATCTGCGTCAGCATCGGCACCATACCGACCGCGCCGACGCCGACGTTGAACTGTTTGCCGATGATATCCAGCATCGGCTGGCTGTAGTAAATCGAGGCCACGCTCAACCCTGCGCCTGCGGCAAGGGTAAAGACCAGGGGACCAGGCAATCTTTCGGCCGGGCTGGCCGTAATGCTGTTAATCGCTGACATTATCATCATCTCCACAGGGGTATGGCGCTTAGTAAAGCGAATTGCCGCCATACGCGGTAGACTGGTAAAAGCCAAAACTGTTATGCGTGGTACGTATGAACAACTTATCCAGTCCCGATCGTATTGAACTGATGCAGACTTTTATCCGCATCGTGGAAAGCGGCAGTCTGTCGGCCGCGGCCGCGCAGCTCAACACCACCCAGCCCACCATCAGCCGTCGGCTGCAGGCGCTGGAGCAGCGTCTTGGGCTGAAGCTGATCATGCGCACCACCCATGCGCTCAAGCTGACCGACGACGGCGAGCGCTGCTACGCCCATGCGCGCCAGCTGCTGGCGACCTGGCACGCGCTGGAGGATGAGCTGACCCACGCCAACGACGAACCGGTCGGCACGCTGCGGGTACGCGCGCCGCACGCCTTTGGCCAGGATCAGCTGGTCGCGCCGCTGGTGGAATACCTGATGCGCTATCCGCGTCTTAACGTGGAGTGGATGCTCAACGATCGTACGCCCGACTTTATCGCCGAAAATGTCGACTGCGCGATTCAGGTCGGCGCGCTTAGCGATCCCGCTATTGTGGCGATTTTGCTGGCGGAAGTGCCGCGCATCGTGGTGGCCTCGCCCGATCTGCTGGCGCGGCACGCGCCGGTCGAGGCCGTGGAGCAGCTGGCGACGCTGCCCTGGCTGGCGCTGACCAGCTTTTACCGTAACGAGATTGCGCTGCAGCGGATTGACGACGGCCAGCCGGTCAATATGGCGATTACGCCGCGCCTGAGCAGCGACAGCCTCTACGCGGTGCGCAAAGCGGCATTAATGGGCATGGGTGCGGCGATTATGTCGTCGTGGGTGGTGCAGGAAGATTTAGCGCGCGGCGAACTGGTGCAACTGACGCCGCAGTGGCAGGCGCCGCCTTTGCCGGTGTGGCTGACCTATCCCTGGGCAAGCTACTATCCGGCGCGCCTGCAGAAGTTTTTCGAGATGGTGCGGGAGGTGATGCCGCAGCTGACCGGCACGCGGCCAGCCGGGACGTTTAAGCGCTAAGAGGCGCAGCCGCCTCTTAGTCGTTATGCGGACTTCTTCTCGTTTTTCGACATATTGTCCAGCCAGCCCATTACAAAGGCGGACAGCACAAAGGTCAGATGGATAATCACATACCACATCAGCTTGTCGTTGGGCACGTTGCGCGCTTCCATAAACACGCGCAGCAGGTGGATAGAGGAGATAGCGACGATCGAGGCCGCGACTTTGTTTTTCAGCGAGCCGGAATCCATCTTGCCGAGCCAGCTTAGCTTCTCTTTATGGTCGTCGATATCGAGCTTAGAGACGAAGTTCTCATAGCCCGAGAGCATCACCATCACCAGCAGGCCGCCCACCAGCGTCATATCGACCAGCGACAGCAGCAGCAGGATCAGATCGTTTTCCGCAATGCTGAGAATATTGGGCAGCAGGTGAAAAATTTCTTCGAAAAACTTAATCGTCAGCGCCAGCAAACCCAGCGAAAGTCCAATGTAAACCGGAGCCAGCAACCAGCGCGACGCATACATCAGGTTTTCGGTAAAACGTTCCATAATTTCCCACAGGTAATCAGACAGGTGAGGCAGTATAACCCATCCTCTGTGAAGTTATTTCAGCGCCTCTTCAGAAATTTCAGGCGCGGGCGGCAGCGGCAAAGAGAGACGGAATGCGACGCCGCCCTCGCTGCGGTTCTCCGCCCAGATGCGCCCGCCGTGGCTCTCCACGATGGTTTTGCAAATCGCCAGCCCCAGCCCGACGCCCGGCACCGACGACTCTTTATCGCCGCGCGCGAACTTATCGAAGATACGCGTCAGGTCTTTGTCGGCGATGCCCGGCCCGTTGTCCCACACCGCTATCTCCAGCCGATCGCCGTCGCGCCAGGCGCGAATGCCGCGCTGCGCGCTGTTGCCCGCATACTTCAGGCTGTTCTCGATCAGGTTGGTCAGCACGCGCTCCAGCAGCGCGCTGTCGCCTTTGATCAGCACCAGCTCCGACGGCAGGTCGAGCGTAACGCCGTGCCCTTTCAGCGACGGCGCCATGCTGCTCAGCGCGCCGCCGATTACCTCGTCGAGCGCCAGCCACTCTTCACGCAGGTTTAGTCCGCCCGATTGAATACGCGCCATATCGAGCATATTGCTGACCAGCCGGATAGTGCTTAGCGTCTGCTCGCGTATCTGGTTCGCCTGCGTCACATATTTCGACTCTTCGCTCGCCAGGTCCAGCATCAGCATCTCCGCCTGACCGAACAGCACGGTCAGGGGCGTGCGCAGATCGTGCGACAGCGCGGAGAGCAGCGCGTTGCGCAGCTGTTCGCGCTCCGCCGCCAGCCGCGACGCCGCCTCGCTCTGCGACAGCGCCATCCGCTCCAGCGCGTTGGCGATCAGCACGGTAAAGGTCTCGACCAGCCGCTGCTGCTCCGGGATCATCAGCTGGCGCAGGTTCTGCGGCTCGACTACCAGCAGCCCGCGGCAGTGCGCGCCGCTCTTTAGCGGCAGGATCTGGTAGGGCACGGCGGGTAGCGTATCGGTGCCCGCGCCTGCGGGCTGGCCCTTGCTGTAGCTCCATTTGGCGATGGCGCGATCCGGCTCGCTGCCTGGCGTCGCCGCGCCCGTCGCCACCAGCTCGCCCTGTTCGTTCGGCAGCAGCAGCAGGCTGCGCGCCTGCAGCGTGACGTCGATAACGCGCTGAGTAGTGGCGGCGATATCTTCAGGCGTCAGCGCGCTGCCCAGCGACTTCGCCATCTCGTAGAGGTGACGTGCGCGCTGCTCGCGGTAGCGCGCCACGCGCGCCTGATAGCGCACGCCGGCGGTCAGGTTGCCGACAATCACGCCGACGGCCAGCATCACCGCGAAGGTCACCAGATACTGCAGATCGGAGACCGCCACCGTGCCGGTCGGCGCGACGAAAAAGAGGTCGAAGGCGAGAATATTCATTACCGTGGCGATCACCGACGGCCAGCGCCCGTAGCGCAGCGCGATAATCACCACCGCCAGCAGGTAGATCATCACGCCGTTGGCGGTATCGAAGCCGTCCAGCAGCCAGCACCCGGCGGCGGTGACCACAATGCAGAGCAGCAGCGCCATCAGCACGCCGCGCAGCGGCAGGCGCCAGCGGTCACCGCCGACGCGCGCGTCCGCTAACGTCGAGGCCTCGGCGACAGGCTCGTCGAGCGCCACCACCAGCAGATCGAGATCTGGCCCCAGCTTGCCGAGGCGCGTGGCGAAACTGTCGCGATGCCAGCGCCGCAGCGGGCGACGACCGGTAACGATCTTGCCAAGGTTATGTTCGCGGGCGTAGCGCAGCACCGCCTGCGCCTCGTCGGGATCGGAGAGCGTGGCGGTCTCTGCGCCCAGCTCCTGCGCCAGCTGCAGGGTTTTCAGAACGGCGCGCCGCCGCGCTTCCGGCAGCCGGTTAAGGCGCGGCGTCTCCACGTAGACCGCGTGCCACTCGCTGCCGAGCCGCGCCGCCAGCCGCGCGGCGGTGCGCACCAGCTTTTCGCTGCCGGAGTCGTCGCCGATGCAGAGCAGAATGGCGTCGCGCGTGTGCCAGACGCGGTCGCGCCCCTGCTGGTCGCGCCAGGCGCGCATCTGATCGTCCACGCGGTCGGCGGTGCGCCGCAGCGCCAGTTCGCGCAGGGCGAACAGGTTGCCCTTGCGAAAGAAGTTTTCAATAGCGCGCTCTGCGCGATCGCCGACGTAGACCTTGCCCTCTTTCAGGCGCTGGCGCAGATCGTCCGGCGGCAGATCCACCAGCACCACTTCATCGGCGCTGTCGAAAAAGGGGTCGGGAACGGTTTCGCGTACGCGAATGCCGGTGACGCCGCCCACCACGTCGTTGAGGCTTTCAAGGTGCTGCACGTTGACGGTGGTGATCACGTCGATGCCCGCATCCAGCAGCTCGTCGATATCCTGCCAGCGCTTGGGATGGCGCGATCCCTGCACGTTGGTGTGCGCCAGCTCGTCCATCAGGATCACCGCCGGGTGGCGCGCCAGCGCCGCGTCAAGGTCGAACTCGGCATGACGCAAGCGACCGGTGGCGCGCCGCGGCAGCACCGCGAGCCCATGCAGCAGACTAGCGGTCTCTTCCCGCCCGTGCGTCTCTACCACGCCGATCAGCACGTCGAGCCCCTGCGCGCGCAGCCGCTGCGCCTCCTGCAGCATGGCGTAAGTTTTGCCTACGCCCGCGCAGGCGCCGAAGTAGATTTTCAGCTTGCCGCGATGGCTGTCGGCCTGCTGCAACAGCAGCGCGTCGGGATCGGGGCGTTCGCGTTCGTCGTTCATTGCGTCCTTCAGGGTTGAGTCAGCGCGTCCAGCGCCAGATTAAGCCGCAGCACGTTGACGGTGGGATCGCCGCTAAAGGCGAGCAGCGGCCGCTCCGTATTGGCGTCGATTAAATCCTCTACCGTTTTCAGCGGCAGCTGACGCGCGGTGGCGACGCGCGGCGCCTGCCAGTGCGCGGCGGCGGGCGATATCGCCGGATCCAGGCCGCTGGCCGAGGCGGTCACCAAATCAACCGGCACCGCCTGCGGCGAGAGCGGATTGGCGGCGCGCAGCGCGGCGACCCGTTCCGCCACCGCCTTGTCCAGCGCCGGATTACTTGCCGCCAGATTGCTGCCGCTCGATGCCAGCGGATTATAGGGCGCCTCGCCGGTTGCCGACGGCCGCCCCCAGAAATAGCCGGGTCGGGTAAAATTCTGGCCAATCAGCGCCGAACCGCGTTCTTCGATCAGCGAGCCGTTGGCCTGCGCCGGAAACAGCCACTGGGCCAGGCCGGTGGTGAGTAAAGGATACCCCACGCCGGTGATCAGGGTGAGCAGCAGTAAAACTAACATTGCCGGACGTAACTGACTCATTTTTTTCTCCTTATGCCAGACCCAGCAGCACCAGCAGCAGGTCGATGGCTTTAATGCCGATAAAGGGCACCAGCAGGCCGCCCAGGCCGTAGATCAGCAGGTTGCGGCGCAGCAGCGCCGCGGCGCTCAGCGGCCGGTAGCTCACGCCCTTCAGCGCCAGCGGGATCAGGAAGACGATCACCAGCGCGTTAAAAATCACCGCCGAAAGAATCGCCGACGACGGCGAATGCAGATGCATGACGTTCAGCAGGTTGAGCTGCGGATAGGTCGCCGCGAAGGCCGCCGGGATAATGGCGAAATATTTAGCGACGTCGTTGGCGATGCTGAAGGTGGTGAGCGAGCCGCGCGTCATCAGCATCTGCTTGCCGATATGCACCACCTCCAGCAGCTTGGTGGGGTTGGAGTCGAGATCCACCATGTTGCCCGCCTCTTTCGCCGCCTGGGTGCCGGAGTTCATCGCCACCGCCACGTCAGCCTGCGCCAGCGCCGGGGCGTCGTTGGTGCCGTCGCCGGTCATCGCCACCAGCCGGCCTTCCGCCTGATACTGGCGGATCAGCGCCAGCTTGGCTTCCGGCGTCGCTTCCGACAGGAAGTCGTCGACGCCCGCCTCCGCCGCGATCGCCGCCGCGGTCAGCGGGTTGTCGCCGGTGATCATCACGGTTTTGATGCCCATCTTGCGCAGCTCGGCGAAACGCTCTTTGATGCCGCCTTTCACGATATCTTTTAGCGCCACCACGCCCAGCACCTTCGCCCCTTCCGACACCACCAGCGGCGTGCCGCCGGCGCGCGCCACCTCTTCCACCAGCGCGTTGACCTCCGCCGGGAAGCGGCCGCTGTTGGCTTCGATATGGCGTTTCACCGCGTCCACCGCGCCTTTGCGGATCAGCCGGTCCTGCACGTTGACGCCGCTCATGCGCGTTTGCGCCGAGAAGGGAATAAAGCTCGCGCCCAGACTGTTAAGGTCGCGCTCGCGCAGGTTGAAGCGCTGTTTCGCCAGCACCACGATGCTGCGCCCCTCGGGCGTCTCATCCGCCAGCGAGGCGAGCTGCGCCGCGTCGGCCAGTTGCTCTTCGCTGACGCCCGGCGCGGGCAGAAACTGCGTCGCCTGGCGGTTGCCGAGCGTAATGGTGCCGGTCTTGTCCAGCATCAGCACGTCGACGTCGCCCGCCGCCTCGACCGCGCGACCGCTGGTGGCGATCACGTTGGCGCCCAGCATGCGGCTCATGCCCGCCACGCCGATGGCGGAGAGCAGGCCGCCGATGGTGGTCGGGATCAAACAGACCAGCAGCGCCACCAGCACCGTGACGCTGACCGGCGCGCCGCCCCACGCCGAGAAAGGCCAGAGCGTGACGGTCGCCAGCAGAAACACGATGGTCAGCGACACCAGCAGAATCGTCAGCGCAATCTCGTTAGGCGTTTTCCGCCGCTTCGCCCCTTCCACCATGGCGATCATGCGATCGAGAAAGGTCTCGCCCGGATTGACGCTGCACTGGATCACCAGCCAGTCGGAAAGAATGCGCGTGCCGCCGGTTACCGAGGCGAAGTCGCCGCCTGATTCGCGGATCACCGGCGCGGATTCGCCGGTGATGGCGCTCTCGTCCACCGAGGCGCCGCCCTCAAGCACTTCGCCGTCGCAGGGAATAATATCGCCCGCCTCCGCCAGCACGATATCCCCTTTGCGCAGGCTGTCGGCAGAGACCTGCTGCCACTGGCCGCCATGGCGCGGCTCAGTCAGTTTTTTCGCAAAGCTGGTTTTCTTGACCCCTTTCAGGCTGCTCGCCTGCGCCTTGCTGCGCCCTTCCGCCAGCGCTTCGGCGAAGTTGGCGAACAGCACGGTGAACCAGAGCCAGAGGGCGATGGCGCCGGTAAAGCTGGCGCGGCCGTCGAGCCCGCCGCCCGCCATGCCCAGCGCCAGCAGCGTAGTGAGCAGGCTGCCGAGCCAGACCACGAACATCACCGGATTGCGAAACTGCACGCGCGGATCCAGCTTTTTCAGCGCGTCGACCAGCGCGACGCGCATCAGTGCGCCGTTCAGCGCCTGTTGTTGACGACTCATGAGTGCGTACCCTGAAGAAATTGCAGATGCTCGGCGACTGGACCCAGCGCCAGAGCGGGAATAAAGGTCAGCGCGCCCACCAGCAGCACCGCGCCAATCAGCAGCGCGATAAACAGCGGACCGTGCGTCGGCAGCGTGCCGTTGCCCACCGGCTGCGCCTTTTTCACCGCCATGCTGCCCGCCAGCGCCATCACCGGAATGATGATGCCGAAGCGGCCGACCAGCATGCAGAACGCCAGCAGCAGGTTCCAGAACGGCGTGTTGGCGCTCAGCCCCGCGAAGGCGCTGCCGTTGTTATTGGCGGCGGAGGAGACGGCGTAAAGCACTTCGCTGAAGCCGTGAATGCCGGGATTCGCCATGCCAGCGCGGCCCGCGTCGGTCATCATCGCCAGCGCGGTGCCGAGCAGCACTAGCGTCGGCGTCACCAGAATCGCCAGCGCGGTCATCTTCATTTCGCGCACGTCGACTTTTTTGCCCAGATACTCCGGCGTGCGACCAATCATCAGGCCCGCGATAAACACCGCCAGCACCACGAAGAGCAGCATGCCGTACAGGCCCGCGCCGACGCCGCCGAACACCACCTCGCCCAACTGCATTAGCCACATCGGCACCATGCCGCCCAGCGCGGTGAAGGAGTCGTGCATCGCATTCACCGCGCCGCATGACGCAGCGGTGGTGATCACCGCGAACAGGCTGGAGTTAAGAATGCCGAAGCGCGTCTCTTTGCCTTCCATGTTGAGAGCGCTGTCGGCGCCGAGCGCCAGCAGGTGCGGGTTGCCGCGCGTTTCCGCCCACATCACCGCGACTACCGCTACGACGAACATCAGCGACATCGCCCAGAGCAGCATATGGCCCTGGCGACGGTCGCGCACCGCATAGCCGAAAGCGAAGCAGAGCGCCGCCGGGATGAGAAATATCGCCAGCATCTGCACAAAGTTGGTCAGCGCATTGGGGTTCTCGAATGGATGCGCCGAGTTGACGTTAAAGAAGCCGCCGCCGTTGGTGCCCAGCATCTTGATCGCTTCCTGCGACGCCACCGGCCCCATCGCCAGCGTCTGCTGCGCCCCTTCCAGCGTGGTGACGGCGTGGTACGGCAGGAAGTTCTGAATGCTGCCCTGGCTGACGAACAGCAGCGCCATCAGAAGGCTGATCGGCAACAGCACGTAGAGCGTGATGCGCGTCAGATCGCGCCACGCGTTGCCGAGCGTATCGGTGGCGCGGCTGGCGAAACCGCGGATGAGCGCGAACGCCACCGCGATGCCGGTCGCTGCCGACACGAAGTTCTGCACCGTCAGGCCGACCATCTGGCTGAAGTAGCTCAGGGTGCTCTCCCCGCCGTAGGACTGCCAGTTGGTATTGGTAACGAAGCTGACCGCGGTATTGAGCGCCAGATGCCAGCTCAGCGCGGGCAGCTGCTGCGGGTTGAGCGGCAGACGATCCTGCAGCAGCAGCATCGCCGTCAGCAGCAGCAGGCCGAGCAGGTTAAACAGCAGGATCGCCAGCAGATAGTGCGGCCAGCGCATGGTCGGCGCCTCCGCCCCGAGCAAACGCCAGAGCGGACGCTCGACGCCCGGCAGCACCGGCTTATCGGCGATCAGCGCGGCCAGCCCGCGCCCCAGCGGCTGCGCCAGCGCCATTAACGCCGCGAGAAAAACGGCAATCAGTAAAAACGCATTGGCGGCCATCAAAACGCCTCCGCATTCAGCAGAGCATAGATCAGGTAGCCCAGTAACAAAAACACCAGCACGATGCCGGTTATTACGCCCACGCTCACAGCGACCTCCAGAGGGATCAGGGTTTCGCTTTAGCCTGCGCGCATCGGTATAAAGAAGCGGTTAAATTGCAGAGGGCGGGCGTAAAAAAGTTATAAAAATGGCTGAAAAACAGGCAGATGACTGCTCGCTTCCGCCTTTTTTAGTTATAAAACCCGGCGGCGCAACGCAACGACCTCGACGCCATTGTGAAGACGATTGATATTCATTATCATTTCGATTTCCTTGCGAAATAATAGTGATGCGTTTTCTTTTTTCTCTGATGCTGCTGCTATGCAGCGCCAGCGCCGTCGCCAAATCGATCGTCGATATCACCGGCCAGCGCGTGACCCTGCCCGATCGTCCCCTGCGCATCATTCTGGGCGAAAGTCGTATGCTCTATACCCTGGCGCTGATCGTGCCCGGCAACCCGGCGGCGCGCATCGCAGGCTGGCCAGCGGATATGGCGAAGTACGACCCGCAAAGCTGGCGCCAGTTCACCACCGCGTTCCCGGCGATCAAGGCGGTGCCGCAGCTCGGCGCCGGCGCGCTGCGCGACCTTAACCCTGAACAGGTGATCAGGCTGAAACCCGATCTGATTATCCTGCCGCGCCTGGCGAAAAGCGGCGCGGAAGAGGCGCATTTCCGCCAGCTGATGCAGCAGGTCAATATTCCGGTGATTTATGTCGACCTGCGCGTTGATCTGCTCAACAACACGGTGCCGAGCCTGAAAATTCTGGGTGAGGTGTTCGACCAGCCGCAGCGCGCGCAGGCGTTTATCGATTTCTATCAGCAGCACATGGATAAGGTGCGCGCCCGGCTGGCGAGCTATCACGGCGCGAAAACCCGCGTGATGCTGCATCTGCATCTGGGCCGCCGCGACACCTGCTGCACCACGGCGGTCAACGGCAATCTCGGCCAGCTGCTCGCCTTTGCCGGCGGCGACAATATCGCCGCCGGCGCGGTAAAAGGGGTGTTCGGCGAGATCAATCCCGAACAGGCGCTGGCGCAGCCGCCGCAGGTCTATATCGCGACCGGCATGGCGGACGCGGACGATGACAACGCGTTGCAGCTCGGCCCGGAAATCGACGCGGATCGGGCGGCCGCCAGCCTGCAAAGGCTGCTCGCCGCGCAGCCGGTTCTTAGCCAGCTTGAAGCGGTGAAAAACCACCGCGCGTACGGCCTGTGGCACAACTTTTATCTCAGCCCGTGGCACGTGGTGGCGGTAGAGCTCTTCGCAAAAGCGCTCTATCCGCAGCTGTTTGCC
>Ga0157361_1000774_pt1 | contig 11616 bp, 10 predicted proteins | sample AttlaeALBM2_FD_111481 | JGI IMG/M metagenome (GOLD analysis project Ga0157361, IMG submission 111481) | Fungus gardens microbial communities from leaf cutter ant in Ribeirão Preto, State of São Paulo, Brazil - Atta laevigata ALBM2 | ecosystem: Host-associated > Fungi > Mycelium > Unclassified ...
CCATATGTAGAACAATAGGTAGTAGTCAGGTGATGATCTGTACTAGTGCACAGACCATCACTTTCCTATATATAAGGACTCATAGTCTGAGGATTAGACCTCAGACTTAACAACATCTTTTGTTACTGTCTAAACTTCACATTTTTGAACCTTTCAAGATTCTAAAGCACCCATCACAAATAAGTAAGTGACCATTTGTGATAGATCCTGGAAGAAGACCTGCACAAGAAATTCAAAAATACCTCTTCTAAAATTGCACTCCTAGCCCATGGTAATCACAATTATCAAGGCCCATCAATAACCAACAATCATTCTCATAGGTCAAAATACAATACCAATGTCACTTGTCACTACTGTAAACATGTTGACCATATTTAGAAGGAGTGTTGGACCAAGAAATGAGATTTTCAGAATGGAGGAAAACCTGGAAATTATTCTAACAATAACAACAACTCTCATGGTCATGGGAGAAATTTTCAGAATTTTTCCAACACTGCTTACTTAGTGCAGTCAGAATTTTCATTTATCGCACAAGATATAGCCCTCTTAGCAAGCATACTTACTTCCACTGCCTGAATCACTAATTCAGGTACTACATTACACCTTGTTTGAGACTGTTCTGCCTTTGTTACCTACACAGAACTACGAGAACACCCAATTTAGGGTGTTGGCAGTACTACCAAAGGTATAGGCAAAGGAGATGTCAAACTTACTACCATAGTAGAAAACTAATCTTACCCTATACTACTACATGATACTATTCACTGCCCTACCACTCCATTCAATTTAGTATCCATCAGCCACATCACAAACATGAACTATGGGATCAATTTCTATTAGAAGGGGATTACTATCACGTCACCAAATAACCAGAATGAAATCATTATGTCAGGACCAAAACAAAATAGCTTATACATACTCAACATTACTCCAATCATCTCTCACCATGCCTATGTTGCCCAAACCCCACAAAACCATATATGACATGACTGGCATAAAATCATGGGACATATCTATATGGGATCAGTTAAGATGCTAAAGGAAAAGGACATGGTCAAGGGAATGGAGGTCAACCCAAACATTCTGCCACCTCAGTGTATATCATATATCAAGGCCAAGTCCCACGTCATACCATTCCTACAACAATCCAAGACTGAATACAAAGAAATTGATGACATGACATTTACTGATGTTTGGGGGCCAGCTCAAACTACTGGAATTAAAGGAGAACACTACTATGTCAGCTTCATAGGTAGTACAACATAGTGTACTCAGATCCACTTCATGAAAAAAAGGGACATTCTTAGACACATCAAAGATTACCAAGCCTTTATCAAGACTCAAACTGGCAAAAACCTCAAATCTTGTGAAATACAATATGAAATCACAGCTGCCCACTTATTTGCCCAAAATGGTACTGCCAAATGCCTCAATCGTACCCTAATTGAGCACACACATGCTATGATGCTTTGTCATATTCTGGAAATATAATAATTATGTAATTTCTTTCTCCTAATAATTCCCCTAAAATTAATAATAGTAGGATAGCATAGTAGACTACTCTCCTTCTATTCTGCACTTACTATAAGTACTAAGTAGTTACAGTGTAATTTCTTAGTCTGTAAATTAATGTCGTCTGGTCCTAATCTCCTCTTGTCCACTCATACTCCTTCACTCGACTCCTTAGAACCTCTGTCTTGGCAACTTTCTACCACTCCAAAATACGCGACCAACTTCACAACTGGAGACCGGGGTGCAACACATAAGTTGAAGCCAAGATCGTTCAATAAGTTGCTCTCTGCCCCAACGTCCTTGTCCTACTGCCGAAGTCTTCTTTCTATTATCGCTAAGTACATTCCCTCCAATGTAGTATATTACTCCGGAACAGAGTGTAGTTTCTATCTATTATCCCATACTTCTGTTCCTCCGGGATTCCATCCTTGACATGCTTGAACACAATATCCCCTACTTTCTCTGGCCAGAAGCAGTCATTTATGCCTGCTATCTTAAGAACAAATCACCAACACAAGCCCTCAAAAAATTCATTACCCCAGAAGAAGCTTTCATAGGCAAAAAGCCTAATATTTCAATACTTCAAGAATTTGGAATTAAATGCTGGGTCCTTCAACAAGATGGCCAAAACTCCAAACTTGACCCAAAATCCCAAGAATTTATCTTTGTTGGCTTATCAGATCATGGTAAAGCTTGGAGATACTAGAACCCCCACTCATGCCAGATTCAGATATTCCAGAACGTGATCTTTAAGAATCAAACACACAAGTATCACTACACTATCCCAAACCCTGCTAGCTCTAACAATGTCACTGATACTCTGAACCCTCCATTGCTTGAGGGAGAGCAGGAAATATCCAAGCAAATTTTGGGTTCACAACTTGATTCAAAACTTGACTTAGAACCTCTCAAAACCTCAAAGAAAACAACTACAAACTATTCTGTCCAACCACCCAATATACCATCGAAGTTACATATCCCAAAACCAGCACTACCACCCCACAAATGCTCTGCCCATATTGCATCCCAACCATCAATAGACTATCGTGTCCTTAACAATCCTCAAGCCAGGAACAAACCCCTAGGTTGGGAAACTGTTGTCCCACTTAGCCCTGATCAAAAACCCACCAACGAGTTTGTACTTCTCTCAAGTAATCTTACTACTTCAGACAAGCCTTCATCCTATTATGAAGCTATATCCTGACACGATGCAGCACAATGGCAAGATGCAATGGACAAAGAAATTACCCACTAAGAAAACACTAGTACCTGGGAACTTACCGAATTACTAGTGGATCGCAAACCTATCAAATGTAAATAGGTTCTCAAAGTCAAACGAGACCACACCAGTGCCATTACATGTTATAAAGGCTGCCTAGTCACTAAGGGATTTTCTCAGATCCCTGGTATTGATTTTACAAAAACTTTTGCACCTGTAGTTCGACTTGAAACTTTCCAGACCCTTATAGCCATTGCTGTCTGCTACAAGCTTGATATTCACACTATGGATATAGTTGGGGCTTATCTAAATGGTGAACTCAATGAAATGATCTACATAGAATAGCCACCTGGCTATGAAGATGGAACCAATCATGTTTACAGATTATATTGCCTACTCTATGAACTTAAACAGTCTAGTGCCATCTGGAACAAAAAGCTAAATTCTGAATTTATTTCTCTAGGATTCACTCAACTCATTGCAGACCAATGTATTTATATTCAATGGAACACAGATGGTATTGTCATTGTTGCTATACATGTTGATGATATGACCATCTTAGTATCCTCTAATACTCTTATGTCACAGGTCAAATCTGATCTCAACTCAAAGTTTGACACCCAAGACTTAGGCCCAGTCAAACAAATATTAGGCATGGAAATAACCCAAGACAAGACCACCAGCTCCATTACAATCACCCAAACTCAATATCTCAAGAAGATCCTTGAGAGATTTCAGATGACCGAATGCCACCCTGTCACTACTCCACCCAATCCTAATGTCAAACTTGACAAGACCTCTGATGATACCAAGCCTACATTACCTCAGCTAGTGCATGAATACTCCGCTGTCATTGGCTTACTCAACTTCGCTGCTACCGCTACCAGACCAGATCTCAAATATACAGCCCATGAACTATCTCAGTTCATGAATAATCCCTCACCAATCTATTGGACAGCAGCCAAATGTGCCCTTCACTACATCAAAGGCACACTCAACTTAGGCATCACCCACTTACCTTCCAATCTCGATCCTCATAGTTATTCAGATGCTAATTGGGGAACAAACCTGACTGATAGAAGGTCAGTATCAGGCTATGCCATCATGTTTGGAGAAGGAGCTATCTCTTGGTACTCAAAGAAACAGCCTATAGTTGCATTGTCTACAATGGAAGCTGAATATATGGCACTCAGCAATACAATTCGTGAATGCCTCTGGATCCGAGAATTACTCACCGAACTCGGAATATTACCTAACGGATCCACTATCATCAATGTTGATAACCAAGCTGCAATAAAATTCACAGAAAACTCACAGTTCCATGCTCAATCAAAACATATTGACATTTGTCACCACTTCATCCAAGAGCACATTGCTTCTAACAAAGTTTCAGTATAATACTATGCAACTGATGATAATCTTACTGATATATTTACCAAGGCACTCCCAAAAGTGAAACATAAACATTTTGCCAAACTTCTTGGCATGACTAGAACCACATAGATCCTTGTTGAGGGGGAGTGTTGTGATAATTTTAGATAATAGCTTCGGATCTTCATTATCGGACATATGCAACATGTATACCTTATTACTCATTGTTAGTCTACTAGCTACATAGCTCTCTAGAACTCTATAGTATCCGATGTACTGACTGTAGACTATAAAAACTTGGACTATAACTGTAAGGGGATATCTCTAGAGGTATGCTTAGTGATGTGGGTAGGTTCCCATCTAAGAGCTATCGTCCCTCCAATCGCATTCTCACTCTCTCCTATCTTCCCTTCTGTGATATACTGTGTGATGCCTCTAGTTCTAATATTGGACTCTATGTGATTATCTGTCAGGTACTATGTGAACTGTGCCTTGACGATCTAGTAGTATAAATACTAGCTTTCTGTTGTAGATATACCTCAGTTGAATCTCATCTTAGCTTCTGGGACTATCCATTAAAGCTCTAAGGGTCCTTGCCTTGTGTGTGACGTGCCCTAACAATAACCTCTATAATATTATTACATTAACCTCACATTATAACACATTCCTCCTTTTTGCTATAGTCCTATGATGTTTTGCTGGGGAGGATTGGGTGGAACTTGGAGATTTTTGACTCTTTATTGACTAGTCGATGAGGAGGCCACTTATCATTGCTGGGGCAGTCCCAGAAAGTTATGGAGTTTCTAGGATTTTTTGAGAAAAAGACTCTTAGGTCTTGGGAGATGGCGATAGAGTGCAGTTAAAATGGGTGGCATAATGTATCGAAGATCTTTTGGGCAGCAGAAATGGCGTCAGTAACAACAACTATGTTTGTGATGTCGTTGATATGGATGGCTTGGCTTATTCCACACCTAATGGCGAAGAGTTCTGCTTTAGTGGGCGAAATATTCATAGTGTGATATATGGCTTTGGTAATTAAGGCTTGTTCTTTGCAAATATGTGTAACTGACGTGACGATATTGTTTTTGACACTTGTATCTGTTATAATGAAGAGGGTGTTAGAATTGTTTTTTGAGGCTCTGTAGATGTTCTCGAGTTTGTTGAGGTGGGCAATTCTTGCTTTGACATCTTTACACTTAACTATATTAAATGAGAAACAGTCAGAGAAAGTATTCACTAAGTGAAAACCAAGAGATAGTTCTTTGTTGAGATTATCAAATGCAGGTAAGACTTGATTGAGGCAATGGTTGATGTCTACAATGGGACTCTTGATTTTTTGGTTCTGTTTGGGTGTTAGTTGACTGGTGGCCATGCGATAGGGTTTGGCCTGTTTGGAGTGTTGCTTGTCTAGTAAAGCATTAATAGTATATTGCATGGGGAGTGAGGCGACCCAAAGATGGTGGTGTCCCACAAGTTTATCAAGGTGAAAATAGATGGGGATGAGGCCAGCAATAGCTTTTACTCCCTATGTGGAAGATGTATGGAAAGCACCTGTAATCCATAGGGCAGCTTTTTGTGGCATTTGTTTAGTTGTCAAGGCAACATGACAAGATTCTAGGCAGGTCAACTCCGATCACTCAGTTCAGTTCTTTATTTTTTTAATTTTTTTTAATTTAGCAATTTATTACATAGGGCATGGAGGCAGACTGTGGTAGGTACATAGTACCTACTTAAATACAGAGAGAAGAAAAAGAAAAAGAAAAAAGAATAGATAGGTGACAAATGCTGTGCTTTTACTCAAAGGAGTCATACCATGATGAGATCTCATCCGTTGTCAAAACTGAATGTGCCTGGGTTGTCCACAAGGAAGTGAATGAAACTATTGATGATGTTGTTGTATAGACATGTGGAAGGGTATAGATTGCACTCCATGACAATGTGTTCGCGAGTTTGAATTTCAGCATTACTGCACAAGTAGTTGGTGGGGAGATAAGGAAAAAATCTTTGTCTGTATTCTCCGATAGGGGCATGGCTGGTGGTCATGTGAGAGAAGCAAGCACACAATGAGTTGGTGAATCCTATAGAAGGGAGCCACGAGCCACCTTTACTATACATTGGTTTTATGACCTTTTGATTTTCATCTTCAAAGTCGAGAAAGCATTGGCCTCTCTTGGAGTTGGTTGTGAAAGAATCCTGCCATTTGTGAAAAATACTGTTGCATTCTTTCTTTTGGCTGAATAGATGTGATTCTTTGCTGGAGAAGACAGGGGTGCAATTATTGGCTTTAACTTGGTCGTCAATGAGTGTTAGGGGATACCCCTAGGGCTATGCTTAGTAACGTGAGTAGGTTCTTACCTAAGAGCCGTCGTCTCTCTGATTGCATTCCCATGTCTCTCCTACTTTCTCTTCTGTGATAACTTGTGTGATTCCTTTAAATCTATTATTGGACAATGTGTGAATATCTATTAGGTACCATGAGAACGGTGCCTTGACAATCTAGTAGTATAAGTACTAGTCTTCTGTTGTAGATATACCTCAGTTGAATATCATCCTAGCTTCAGGATCTATCCATTAGCTTAAGAGGTCTTTGCCTTAGTGCTAGAATCGACCCCTAACAATGAGTTGGTGTTTAGGCCATTTGGCCTTGCTGGGACAAAACCAGAATTGAATCTTGTTTTGGCCATCTCTTTTAAAGAAAGAGTTGACTGCTGAGGTAACTGGGATAAATATGTTTTATAGGGGGTTGATTTTGGATTCAAAGATTTTCTTGGCAGCAATAATGGAATCAGTGATAAGGATAATGTCGTGAACATTTTCTTTTTCCATGGCTGGTATCAGACCAAGTCAAATGGCCATGAGTTCGGCTTCGACTGACGTTACATTTATTGAGTTGATTTGTAAATGTTGGATGATGGAGTTGTTAGACCAGATATCAGGATCAGCTCCTAGTTTCTGTCCCAATAGAAAGGGGACTCTTGGTTTCAACAATAGTTCTCTATTTTCTACACCTTTCCACTTGTATAGATTCAAGTTATATAATGAGAAGGGACAAAAGATGATAAAACTAGGGAGGAGCTTTCCCAAGGGAGAACGAAACTAAGTAACTATGACTAGTACTAGTGTTTAAATACTATAGGAGAGGAAAAAAGATGATATAATCTGCTGACTAAGTGGGGCTGAGATTTGATGTATGCATCAAGGTCACGGAGTGTGACACCAGATGTGGGTGACTGCAGTGGCTATGTATGATTTTTTAATGCCTCTATCTGTTATAATGGTAGTACTAAAGGAAGAAGTTTGAGATGATCTAAAGGCATGATTAAGGTTTTGGAAGTGTTGAAAGAGATCTTCATCTGATGAAGAAGAGGGAGAGTGGAAACTAATTCTACTAGAAAAATGATCAACTACTCTTGAGCCTGGAGAAAAGAGAGGAAATGTGGGGTTAAAGCAGTTTCTAATGCTATCGAGGTATTTGTTGACATCTTTGATGGGGCTTTTGAGGTTAGCCCATTGTTTGTTTGTGAGTTTGGAGGTTGCGACTCTGTGTGGAGGGTGGTTTTTTGCATGTTGTGAGTCTAGTAGCAAATTGATGGCATGCGAGGATAAGATGGTACCATATCTAAGATGGTGCCTGCCGTTAAGTTTGCATATATGGAGAGTAACAGGGATGAGGCCTGCAATGGCTTCAATGCCATCAGAAGGGGATGTTTGGAAAGCACCAGTGATCCAAAGAGCTGCTTTACATTGCATTTTTCTTAGTTTGTTGACATTTTTAACAATCAGAATGCCTTTGAAAAACCAGAGATTGAACCCGTATAGTGCGATTGGCAGAATGCAAGTTCTATATAGGAGTCGTTTTTTGGATGGGGAGTAAGCCTCATGAGGAATTTCCTAGCATTTTTATGGTGCTGAGAGTGGAAAGGCATTTAGTGGCGTAAAAGTGTGTGTGATAATGGAAATTTAGTTTTCAATCGAAGAAGAAACCTAAATATCTCCAGATGGATTTGGGGGTGATGATAGAGCCTCCTACAGTTGTTAGGTCAATGGAGGGGTTGGGGGGATGTCGAGCTCTTGTGAAGTGAAAGAGTTCGGTTTTGTTATGTTCCATGACGAGACTAGTATCAATGAGGATTTTTGATATGATATTGTAGCTACATAATAAAAAGAAATTGGAAAGAGAATAATTCTTCTTCTAAGAAATTAAAAGTCTATTGTCGACAAAAGAAAGGATGTCTATAGGAAATTCTTTATTGAGATTTTTTATTCTTTTTTTGAATGTTTTTATGATTGGGGCTAAGTATAAAGCAGATAAAATGGGGGAGAGAGCAGAGCCTTGACCGATACTGACATTTACATTAAAGGAAGGGAAGGTGAAAGTGTTCCAGAAATGTATGACATTAGCATTAAGACCAGCTTTTTTTAGACATATAGAGAGAAATTGATGGTTGAGAGATGGAAAGAACTGAGCGATGTTGAAGGCTAAGATGCTCGTGTGGCATTGTTTGAGCCATCCTGCCCTAATGAGATGGGTGAGTGTCACAAACTTCATTCGGTCATATCTCCACCAGTTCTTCGACGATTCCCACGGTCTCAAAGCCAGCTTAAAGCCCTTAAGAAGACCTTTCAATCAATACCAGTCACGTCTCGAAGCAATCAATAATGGCTAAGATATTAAGCAGATCAACTGGTAACCACCATGGTACCATTTATTAAATTGCCAATATCTCGGAAACCGCCACGATCTAAGCTTTGCTTTTAAGCATCAAAGAAGCCCTTTTCATACCGCTTAGAATGAGCCTAAAACGGCGCCGAGGCAATTAATATTAGTGGAGATATGAAGACCTCAATGTTTGCACATGGACTTCATTAATTACCCATAAATAGTCATCTGTCCTTTTCTTAGAACAAAGGACAGCCTCCATATGGTTAAGTTATCGCATTTTCAAGCATAAAGGCACTACCATATGTAGAACAATAGATAGTAGCATGTGATGCTCTGTCCTAGTGCATAGACCATCACTTTTCTGTATTTAAGGACTCATAGTCTGAGAATTAGACCTCAGACTTAACAACATCTTTTGTCACTTGCCTTACTTCGCATTTTTGAGCTCTTTGAAGTATCAAAGCACCCATCACAAATAGTAAGTGACCATTTGTGATAGTGAGATATATGCCTGTGTCTTTGTAGATCATTGGCGAATACCACTGAATTGATGAGAGTCAAGGAAGCCATTGGTTGACAAATGGAATTGAAGTCTGTTGCTGATAACTTTTTCAATGAGTTTGCCAGTGGTGTTGAGTAGTACAATAGGACGGAATGATTTGGGAGAGTTATAAGTATTTTTGGTTGGTTTGGGAATGACCACCATATTGGATGATTTGAAATGAGAGGGCCAATACTCTAAGTTGATACAAGCGTTAGCGATTTGTACAATTCTGAGTAGGCATCTGTTGTCTGTAATCAGTGATTTTATGTGTCTCCAGGAGATATGATCTGGGCCAGGAGTTGACAAAGATGAGCACTTAGCTATAGCGTCTTTGAATTCTTGTTTAGAGAAAGGGGGCCATTGAATTTGATCAGCTTGAGGAATTTCATTTAGGAAGAAGATGTTGATAGGTCTGTTTTCAGCCAAATTATAAGATGAGTGTAAGGTATGCCATAATTCCAGGAGCGTGTTGCATGGTTGATCCTTGTATAAGATGGATTCAATGGTAGGCAGGGTTTTCCTCTTCACCCAGTTCATTAGATCCCATAGTCTTTTGTTTGAGGAGGCAATTTCGTAGATTTTGTTGTCAAAGAATGTTCTTTTCGCTTTTCAGGTGTTTGACTTGAATTCTCTCCAATGTTCAATAGCCCCTATAGTGCGGTATCTGTTCAGACTTTCAGTACAATCATGAGTCCACCACTCTTTATAATGTTTCGTGATGTGTTTCTTTTTGGTGTGAGAGTACCAAGCATTGCTGAAGATATTGGCTAAGTGTTGAACAGTCATTTCTAGGATTTCTTTGGACATGATGATCATGGTATCAAGGGTGAGTATGTTGTTTGTTAAAGCTTTGATGAAGTTTTCTTCTTCTTTGCTATCTTTGCCTATGGACCAAAAGGTGTTATCTAAGTTAGTTTCATTAATACCAACTTCAATAAAGAGGGGGACGTAATCCGAAGGTCTATGCAGTTTAGGGTGAAGAGTATGTTGGCCGAAACCTGGGTTGTTGGGGTTAATAAAAACCAAGTCTATAACGAAGTTAGTGTCATGCAGGTTATCTGCAAACCTAGTTGGACCAGGGTTGAGAGGTGGTAAGAGGTCCAGACCCAAGCTTTTAGCTAATGTGAATAAATCTTCAGTATGAATGGAATGGTGAGGGTAGTTTGGATCCCAGTTATTATCCCTTATGTTGAAATCGCCCAACATGACTACTGTGTTGTTGAGGTCGATAATATTTCGGTTTAGGAATTGGAGAGCATTTTGGTTGTTGTCTGAGTAGACGTTGATGATGAAATTAATGTGTTGGCCTGAGTGGAAGGCTAAAATGTTGATATCGCAATGATCTATTATATCAGGCCTGAGGGTGAATCTCATTTTTTGAAGTTTTTTGTTGACATATGTTGCAACCCTTGCATAATTTTCTTGGATTGGATCTTGTCTGATAAATAGGGTCCAATCGGGATGATTAGGAGTACCATATATGGGTTCTTCTAAAGAGTTAGTATGACTTGGAACACGACAAATGAGGGATTTAGGTGGTTCTTGAACTAGGATGACATCCATGGTGTTTTTGTTGTTTTCTAGAATAACATTCATTAGGGTTTTGTTTTTTCTGACATTCTGCGAAAAGATTTTTAAGGTTTCTTTAATCATGATTTTCTACCGCCTACGGCTAGGTGAATTGAATTGGCTCTGGTTTCCCGAGCTTTCTGGGCTTTTTTTGAGTGCCAATCTCTATTGAAGCGATTCCTCCAGAAAGAACATTTGTAGTCATCGGCCATATGGTCGCCTTTGCAATTGATGCACTTGAAGGAGTGGGGGCAAGGCAAGCCCTGAGCAGTTTCGAGTCAAGGGGGATTGAGTTTAGGGTTAGCTTTGCAGCACCACGCTAAGTCCCTATGATGTTCGAGTTTATGTGGACTGTTACACTTTTGACATCGAGATCCATGGGCTCTATAAGAGTAAGTTGAGTGGCCCCACTTCCAACAATTATGGCACTGGGGGACGCCTGGGTTCATGTTAGTAGCCCTCACAGTGGCAATATGTCTACCTAGATTGAAGGAGTGATTTATTAGTAATTTCACTTTGGAACCATTTTGAGTATCCCAAATATCAAACCAAATGATAGCCATGTCTGACTTGGGAGAAGCTTTTATAATTCGGGATTTTGTGGCCAGAGAGATGTCTTCGAAAAGGTCTATGTGTTTCATGAATTCTATGACATTTTCGCTGGTGATTTTGTTGCCGTCAGCTCGTAGGTAAGGGAGGCCCGTAATTTTTAGATATGATTTTGATTGTGGGAGCCTA
>Ga0157361_1000775_pt1 | contig 11616 bp, 12 predicted proteins | sample AttlaeALBM2_FD_111481 | JGI IMG/M metagenome (GOLD analysis project Ga0157361, IMG submission 111481) | Fungus gardens microbial communities from leaf cutter ant in Ribeirão Preto, State of São Paulo, Brazil - Atta laevigata ALBM2 | ecosystem: Host-associated > Fungi > Mycelium > Unclassified ...
AACCATATGGAGGCTGTCCTTTGTTCTAAGAAAAGGACAGATGACTATCTATGGGTAATTAATAAAGTTCATGTGCAAACATTGAGGCCTTCATATCTCCACTAATATTAATTGCCTTGAGGTCATTTTAGGCTCATTCTGAGTGTTATGAAGAAGGCTTCTGCTGAGCCTAGAACCAAAGCATCAATCATGTCGGTTTCCAAGATATTAGCGATTTAATAAACAGTAACATAGTAGTTACCAGTTGATCTGCTTAATATCTTGGCCATTATTGATGCCTCGAGACATGACTGGTATCAATCAAAAGGTCTTCTTAAGGGCTTTAAGCTAGTTTTGAGACCATGGGAATTGTCGAAGAATTGGTGGAGATATGACTGAATGAAGTTTGTGACACAGTGGGTATCACAAATAGAAGGAATGGGGAAGTCCTTGGTGAATAAATGTTTTTGGAAGGCAGATATTTGGTGGTAAAGAGTCTATTATTTAATGTAGTTTTCTCATTCTTCACTGCCTAGGCTACTAACTACATGTTGGTACTTGGGAGGCATGCTTACAACACATGCTGCAGGGTCTGCCACTGTACTCCCAATTGCCTCCTGCTCATTTGTATTTAGAGTAGTTGGCTTTATAATTGATGATTTAAAAAAAAAAAAAGACACACAGACCAACAGACACTTGTATAAGTAGTAGCTCAAATCTAATAAGAACTTCATTGAGTTCTTCTTGAACTTCAATCCTAGTCTAACCCTAAGTTCATCAAGAGCTTGTGCTAATATATAGTACTATAAGGTCTTAGCTATGATAACTTATACCTACTCCAAGTCTGAGTTAACAAGAAGAACTCAATAGAGTTTCTATTAGATTTTATATATGTTAACATGGAGTTGTGAAGACTTAGAGTTTATCCTAGGTGGATATTCAGAAAGAACTTAATAGAGTTCCCTATTATATTCTATATACTACTTATACTATTTTACATGGTCTGTGCACTAAAGTCCCACAATCATATGTTCTTCTAGAATATGCTATAATCACCTGACTTAATTACATGATATGGTTTACTTAAGTTTCCTATACTATTTATAGTTTAATTCCATTATATATCTTAAGGTTGCAAACTAATTGTTTAAAAGTGTGGGAAGTTACTTCCTTTTTTGGCTCCTCATAACATAGCCCCTCTTCAAGTTTTCTCATTCTAAGGAATTTTTCCATTAATTTCAATTTTTGTCCTATCTTTTTTTTCTTTTTTCCTTATATCTTTTTTATCCCCATCTATATAATAGTTTTGCCATAAACTCCTTGGGTAGTTCCTAGCTAAACTCCTTTTCTTCTTTTTTTAGCTCCTGTTGCCTTAATTCTTTGGCCTCTTCTCCATACTCTCTCTCAAACTCTTTTACCATTTCCTTCACATTCTCTAGATTTTCCCTGCCTTCCCAAGTGTTATCTTTTACTGTATATTCTCTCCATCTGACCAAGAACTTTTTCTTTCCTCTCACTATTCTTTTGTTTAATATTTTTTCCATCTCAAACTCTTCTTCTCCTTCAATGATAACTAGTTTTGGTGATATCTTCTTCTGTCCTTCTATTAGCAACTGACTTAAGAACCTAGTCTAGAGTTTAGACCAGATTGCTCTTTAGAGTTAGAAGAAAACTCAACAGAGTCCTTGCTTGATTTCACTATACTATATATATATATATATATATATTTCTACTATTTGTTCTTATTATTTCTACAAGTGTCCAATGTTCACTGGTTTGATTCCAGTCTATGTAATTTTTCTTATTTCTAGTTAAAACAACTCTATCACAAACTTCATTTGGCTATATCTCCATCAATTTTTCAACAATTCTCACAGTCTGAATGGCTACAGAAAGCCCTCAAAAAGACCTTTTAATTGATGCTAGTAATGTCTTGAGGCAATCAGTATTGGCCAAGATATTAAGCAGATCAACAGGTAATCACTATGGTATTGTTTATTAAATTGCTGATATCTACCACAATTGATGCTTTGGTTCTATGCTCAATAGAAGCCCTCTTCATAATGCTCAGAATGAGACTGGAACAACCTCAAGGCAATTAATATTAGTAGAGATATAAAGTCCTCAATATTTGTATATAAATACTAATTAATTATCCATAGATAGTCATCTGCCTTTAATTAGAACAAAGAACAGCCTTCATATGGTTAAGTTATTGCCATTTTTAGTACAAAGGCACTACCATATATAGAACAATAGATAGTAGCATATGATGGCCTATCCTAGTACATAGACTATTATTTTTCTATATATAAGGACTCCCTGTCTAAGAATTAGACCTTAGACTTAACAATATCTTTTGTTACTATTTAAACTTTGTGTCATGACTTGGCAAAATGGCTAAGTCATTATTTATATTTACTTTACCTTACCTTTTCTTTTGGACTTACTACATAGAAAGGAGTATAGAAAAGTGTCACATAGTCACAGCATCATATCACATTGATGGGTCACATAATGAGTGTGGGAAAATAGTGCACAGACCATGTAGTAGTTGTATAAGTAGTATATAGAAAGTAATAGGAACTCCATCGAGTTCTTTTTGTTAACTTAGATAAGGAGTAGGATTAAGTTATTATAACTAAGTTCTTATACCAGAACTCAATTCCACTTCTAGAGCACTGTCCACCTTGGACCTTGCTCATCTTTTATCTCATTCAAGTTGACCCTTGGCTAGTGGTCATTACAATCACTAGCCACCTCCATATATAGCTAGGCCTTTGGCTTAAGAGGACTTTGCAGTCAGTTAGGGACTGTAGGTGGAAGTACAGTACCAAGCTTGGGTATTGGCACTGAGACCTGACCTCATAATCAAGTAGTATTTAGTAGATACTTGTACTGTTCTTAGTATAAACCTTATGCTATGCTCCATTGTGAGTGGTATATGCAGAGAAGTGATAGTTACTTCTAGAAGGCTATCTAGAGTAGGGATCCTCTCCTTGAGGTAATAGTATAACCCTTTTATTAAGACATTAGTTAGTAGGGCATTAGGCATCTAGCTGGGTGAAGATCTTGCACTCCAACAGATATAGTATAGCTAGCAAGAATCAACATTTATTTTGTACTATTGTAGAGATATAGCATCATGTGTTAAGACTCTAGACCTTATAGTTGAATATGCATTTCAACTTAAAGCCTATATCTAACACTTGATATCTTCATGCTCCTTGTTAAAGGATCCAGTTAAGGTTTTCAGTGAAGTTATATTAGAAGAGAGATGTCAACGAGACTTTGAGTAGCATCCTTGAGATTGTCCTAAGACAAGTAAGAGTACTAATTCCTCAGAGTAAGATTTTATAGAGGGAATACAGAAAGAGAGAACTTGCCATTCCCTTCTCTTTCTGGTCTGTATTTATCCTAACTAGGTATAGTGACTATATTACAATGTGGTAACACTAGTTGTAACTATAGGTGACTAGTTAGGTGACAAGTCAAATTAATATCTAATAATGGAGTTGTTCCCCAAAATAAGTTTGAAGTGTTAAAGAGTAGAGTGATGCAGTATGGGATAGAAGAGAAAATGATAAGGAGATAGAAAGAAGTGAGGAGAGTTGAATATTTTAAGTGTAGAAAGAAGGGACATAAGTGCAGGGAGTACCTACTGTAAAAGAAAGTGGAGAGAAAAGGAAAGAGTAGCACATGTGGCAATACCACAAAAGATGTAGCAACAGAAGTTAAGAAGAGTTGAGAAGGAAAAAGCAATGCATAGGGCCAAGCCATGAGAAGCATAGCAAGCAGAGTAGAGAAAAAGTCCAGCACACATCCTACAATGGTGTCATATCATACAATAGTTTAGGCAAAATAAATGACAATTTTCACTGTAATAACCAGAATAACCAGCTCAAGATAAGAGTTCAGCCTCCTAGAAATGTTCCCTAAATACCCAGTTGTGAACTTGAGCACCTCGCTTGAGTAACAGAGTAGTGGCTATGACTACTACATATACCTCATAGCCACTTGCCCAGGTACCCCATATTGGATTTCTAATGGGTTTTTCTTCTAGAAGTGCTCTCAAGGACAGAGGTGAACTTCAAAGACCTAGTGCTACTAGAGTAATATCATACCTCAGCAGCTGGTAGGGCTAATTTCAAAAGAGTTTCAATCAGATCTGAGCTATCATCACTGATGGCTAATTATATCAAGATCAAGAGAGTTGAGTCATCACAGAGTCGTATCACAATGGCAAGGGAAGGAAACTAGGTTCTAGAGGAATGAGAAGACATAGAGAAGGTAGAGAGAGGAATAAGGAAGTTGAAAAGAAAGGCAGAAAGGAGGTCAGATGAAAATAATATACTTGAGGGCAAGATGACTCAAGATCACTGTCTCCTTCTATAGCCTGGCAAGAGGCTTGAGACTCATCTACTGTTTAGAGAAGAACCCCAGGAGTAGAACTAGAAGGGTAAAGAGTGGTTACCTAGTGTTTGGGAAGGGCACCATCTCATCATTTCAACCTTGCTATGTTTGGGAATTTGGAGGTTTTCTTTGTCTCACTTTCTTTGTTGTCTCTTTGCTTTGTAATATTAATAAAATACTCTAGGGCACAAAAGAGAACTCAAGTATTATACTCTCATTATCATCCCTTTCTATTGCTCTAGAGCTTAACAGCTATCTAGAGTGACTAAGTCTTTATTTTTCTGAGTATTCTTCTTTACTTTTCAAAAAACCACTAAACCTCTCCCTTGATGGGAATTTGAGCCCCAATGAACTTAGGCATTTGCTTACACTAGGAGTTAATCACTTGCTACATGTTATTGGAGTCAGCTTCCAGTTGTACAGTCAGCTAAAAAAGAGCCTACACAATAGCACAGGAGTTCTAGATAGTTCTGCTATATCGACAGCAAGCTAGACTACTAGACTAGATAAGGGCAGTAGTGTCACAATGCAAGACAAATGCATATCTTAGAGATCCTATTATGGTGAGATCTACTATGAGTAGATTTATAAAAACATTTCTTATCATTTCTTTTGGTTACTTGAGTTTCATCTCCCTAGTCCTCTTTTTTAAGTTCCCTTTGTTATTTGATCATCTCCTAGTACTTACTTGTTTAGTGCACAATTGTGAGACATCTTGGAGATCTTTTATATTTTCATTTGTTATCACTTTTGTCTTGTGATCAATTCCCTTTGATCCCCATCAGTGTCTTCACTGCCACTTCCTTCTAGAATATTCTTTTTTCTCCTTCTATCATTCTCTTGATACTGCTTTGTAATTTGGACTTCCTTGATTACTTATTAAACAGTTAGTAAGTCCCAATAAATGTCTAGTATCTCCAAGTCACATCCTAGAGGTTATTTATCTAAATATAATTGATCTGATGCCATCAATGCTTATTTACAAGCACAAAGTCTATTAGTCTAAGTTCATTGTCTAAGGTAGAGCATGGAAAAGCATCATATGACAGTCACCTAGTCACAAAGCATGATATTGGTCACATGTGACCTTGTGTGACTGGCATGTGACTAGGTAACTGTCATATGATACTTTCCCATGCTCCACCTTAGTAATAATCTAACTAAATAAAAGAAAAAAAAGTAAAAAATAACTTGGCTATTTTGCCAAGTCATAACATTACCTCCCTCTTAAGTTTCCTTGTCCCAAGGATTTTCTTTACAATTCATAGTATGGGTCAACTATATTACCCATTTCATTATCTTCATCTGTTTACTCTCTTATCCCTAAATTTCCTTACTCAATTTCTTCTTCTTTCTTAATTATTTCCAGTATAGTTCTTCTTTTACCTGGTCAGTTCTTCTTCCATTGACTTTCTTTCCATCTATTCCAATTTCTCTCTAACCTTTCCCAATATTCCTGGTCATATCTCTTATCTGTCCATCCAAATAATTTCTTTGCTATGAACCTTCCTAGTAATTCTCCTCTTCTAAATGTTCCTTCTTCTCTTTCCTGTTTCCTTACATCCTCCATATCCCATTTATGTTCTTTCTCAAATTCCTCAATTGCCTCCTTGGCATTTCCTAAATTTCCTCTTCCTTTCTAAGTATCTAATTCTTCTGTAAATCCTTTCCACCATACCAAGTATTTATCCTTCCCCTAATCTTTTACTTATTCAATATTCTTTCTACTTTCTACTTTTTTTCTCCTTTGATTATTACTAGAGCCAGTTGCTCTTTCCTCTGTCCTTCTACTTGCCCTACATAGTGTTGTATTCTACTAACATTTACTACTAGATGAATTTTTACTGTATTGAGTAGTTCTAATTTTACTGCATTTGATGACACTATTTTTTGTACTTTGTAAAGGCCTACAAATCTCTCTGTTAACTTCTCTATCCTTCTTCCAACTATCTGATATTTCAGATCCTTAGTACTAAGTATTACCAAGTCTCTTACTTTATACTTATCAACTTCTGATCTCCTTTTACTAGCATATTTCTTTATGTCTTCTTGTGTCTTTCCCAGCACTGCTTTTGCTTCCTCTTGTATTTTTTTCATTTTCTTTACAAACTTTTCTGCTCCTGCATATTTCCCCTTCTTTCTTCCCTTGAATTCCATTCTTGGATCCTGTCTGTAATTTGCCTTGAAAGGCAATGTCTGAGTACTTGAGTGCACTTTATTGTTGTATATGAACTCTGCTGTTCCCAACTATTCTGGCTATTGTTTCTGTCTATAATTGATAAATATTCTCAAGTATTGTTCTAACTCCTGATTCACTCTTTCTATTTGTCTATCTGTTTGAGGGTAGAACACCATTAATAATTTACTTTCAATCCCCAACATCTTGTTCAACTCCTACATAATTCCTGCCACAAACTGGGGCTCCCAATCTGAAATAATACTTTTAGGTAACTTATACAACTTCCACATATTGTTTCTAAACAACTGTGTTAACCCTTCCACTGATGTTCTTTTCATAGTAGGAATAAAGTGTACCATTTTTGTTAGTCTATCAACTACTACTAAGATCGAATTATATCCCTGAGCCAAAGGCAGCTTGGTGATAAAATCTGATGATATATGTGTCTAAGGCTTTTTTAGAATTGAATTTGGCATTAGTTTTTCTGCCAGTTGCTCTGTGCGATTTTTGTTTCTCTGGTAGGCATCACATCCTTCCACATATTGTTTCACCTCCTTTGTAATTTCTGGCCACCAGAAGTTTCTGGTTACCAACTCTACTGTCTTCTACTGTCCTCTATAACCTCTTACTGGCATATCATAATGCAGCCTAATGATTTCCATTCTAAGCTGATCATCCTTAGGTACATAGACCTTCCCTTCCTTATACATTATACCATCAACTTCTCTCCACTCTTTATTTCTTAACATTTTGACTCTAGCTCATTTCATCTCTTCTACTGCCCTAATAACTTTGCTATCTTTTACTTTTGATTGCTTTACTTTCTCTAATAGGTCTACTCCTTCAACTACAATTTTTATACTTTCTGCCCTCCTTACTTCTAGCCATTCTGGTTTTACCAATATCTTATTCTTGTTATCTCTCTCTACTCTCACCTCCTAATCTGGCCTTCTACTCAGACTATCTGCCTTTTCCATTTTACTCCCCAAAACATGCTTCAATGTAAAATCAAATCTAGATAGGTATAGTGCCCATCTCACTTGTCTTCAATTCAATTGCTGTGCTTTCATAAAGTATTTGAGATTTTTATGGTCTGTCCAGATCTCAAATTAACTACTGTTCCTTCTAAGAAGTGCCTTCACACCTCTAAGCATCTAACTACTGCTAACATTTCCTTATTGTGTATCTCATAGTTTCTCTCTGTATTACTCAACAATTTGGAAATAAAAGCTACTAGTCTCCACAACTCATTGGAACACTTTATTGAGAATACTCCTTCTGTTGCATAATTTGAGATATCTGCCTCTACTCTAAACTCTTTGTCCAAGTCTGGGGATGCTAATACAGGTCTTGTCATGAAAATCCTTTTGAGCTTGTCAAATGCCCATTGCTGCTCCTGCCCCCACTACCACTTCATATCTTTTCTCGTTAATACATTCATTGGCCTAGCTACTCATGCAAAGTCCTTAATGAACTTCCTGTTATGAACATTGAGTGAGACTACAACTATTATCAGCCATGGTCTGATAATGAGTAGCTAGTAGACGAGATGTTGGCAATGTTAGATGAGGACATTACTATGCAATAATATATTGAATGTCTGAGGACTCTAAGAGACAATAGACTCACAGAACAAACAGGACTCTTCAGAGAAATCTCAGACAATTCTTTTTCTATCTTTGGACTTATGCTAAATAGAATAACATTGGACTAACCTATTATTAGACACTGACTCAACTTGTCACCTTCATCACTTCTGTTACTGGACTGTTACTTAACTAGTCACCTATAGTTACAACTAGTGTTACCACATTGTAACATAGTCACAATACCTAGTTAGGATAAATATAGACCAGAAAGAAAAGGGAACAACAAGTTCTCTCTTTCTATATTCCCTCTATAAAATCTTACTCTGAGGAACCGGTACTCTTACTTGTCTTAGGACAATCTCAAGGGTACTACTCAAAGTCTCGTTGACATTTCTCCTCCGATATAACTTCACTGAAAACCTTAACTAGACCCTCTGACAAGGAGCATAAAGATATCAAGTGTTAGATATAGGCTTTAAGTTAAAACGTATATTCAACTGTGAGGTTTCAAGTCTTAATACCTCTTGTAATAATTTGCAAGACCCAAAAATTTCCTAATATCTTTCATATTCTTTGGCTCTGGCCAACTTAATACTCCTTCTACCTTTGCTTTCTCTATTTCTATTCTATTAGGTTCTATGATGACTCCAAGGAATCCTATTTTTCTCACTTTTCACATACATTTTTCTGGCTTGACATACAAGTTGTTTTCTTCTAGTCCCCTTAATATTTCTTCTACTATTTCGTTATGCTCCTCCTCTGTTTCTGTTCCCACTAGTACGTTATCTACAAATGCCACAACTTTTCCTTTGTTTATTAACTCTCTTAGTATTTCATTCATCATTACCTAGAATGTTGCTGGTGAATTTGTTATCCCAAAGAATATAACTATTGGCTCAAAGGAGCTCACATGCATTGTAAATGCTCTCTTCTACTCATTGCTCTCTTTAATTCTCATGTTATTAAACCCCTACCTGAGATCTATTTTAGTGAATACTTTCTTGCCTCCCATATTGTTAATTAACTCTGTGATTAATAGTTGTGGATAATTGTTCTTCACTGTTTGGCTATTCAAGTTACAATAGTCCATAACTATCCTCTTCTTTCTATCTTTCTTACCTATGAAAAATACTGGTGACGCTTGAGGGGATTTTGTTGGTCTATGTCAGTGAGCCAACTCCTGAGCCAAAATAAAGCTAACTGCTCTTTTATCAGCATTTGACAAAGAGAACTCGATAGAGTCCCCATTAGATTTGCTATACTATATATACAATTACTGTTGTGACTATGCATCTTGTCTCCCACAGTCCTCATGTCCATCAGCTGACTTCTTTGTCACATTCTGTGTGATGTGACATGTGACTCTGTGACTTATCACATGATATTTCCCATGCTCTACCTTAGTAATAAAAGAAAAGAAAAGAAAAGAAAAAGAAATATTAAATAATGACTTAGCTGTTTTGCCAAGTTATAATAGTCTAATATACCCTTTTCTTAACTGGTCTTCCACAAAATTCTGGACTTCTTCTCTTTCATCTTTGGACAATGGGTAAAATCTATTCTTTTATGGTACAAAGGTTTCCTTGAGATCTATGGTATGATCCCAAATTTTTCTCATTGGCATTCTTTCTGACTCTACTTTTCCAAATACTTTTTTCCACTTCAAGAATTTTTCTGGGACCATCTCTTCAATTTTCCTATGATCCTCTTCCATTTCTTCTTCTCTTTCCCAGTCCTCTTTACTGTCTATTGCCTATTTAACAATCTTTTCTTCCTCCAATATTACTACTTTTCTTCCCTTTTTTTTCTTTTTCTTTATCTTTACTCTGCCACATAGGGGTGGGCATCTTGTCATCTTTACTTTCCCTGTTTCCCAGTTGATTTCTGGGTTATGTGCTGCTAACTATGGCATTCCCAGGATTACTTCTGTTCTTCCTAAGTCACATACGTCTATTCTTATTCTTTCAACATAGCTCTTATAATACACATTCACTTCCACTTCATGCATAATAGCTCCTCTACTATTGTACATTCCATCTACATTCTTTACTCTTATTGGCCTTTCCAATTTCTGCAGTCTAAATTTATGTTTAGCTAGTGTCTTCCTATCCATAAACATTCTTGTTGTGCTACTGTCTAAGAGCACCTTTATTGTGACACCTTTGTGAGTATCTGTTCTCTCAATACCAATGTCTAACCATACTTCCTTTAACATTTTGAAAGTTCTCTGAACTTCCCTTTGACAACCCCCCTCTTTTGCTATACTTTCCAGGTCTCTTGCCCATGTACCACTTGGTTGCACTTTTCCCTCAATAGAGCACACTGCTTTCCCTTTTCCTTTCTCTGCACACCTTCTACACTTCTTTAGTTCTTCTCATTTCTTTTCTTTGACTACTTCCTGCCCTCTATCTTCTGCTACATGATGTCCTTTCTTTCCATAATCTTTACATATCAAATATGAAACTACTACTTTCCTATTGCTCCATCCCAACTCAAACAAATTTGCTTCTTCCAGTACTCTCTCTCCACAATATTTGAATGCTCTTTGTCATAGAGCATTCTCTGGGCTTCTCCTCCACTCTTCTTGTTGCACCTTTTGTAGGATTATCACAGGCACTGCTCTCTCTCTTTCTAATCTTCTATTTGGACAATCTTTATATTGATATCCCACTCCTTCACACTTAAAACACCTTATCTCATCTTCCTGCACATTTCTCCTTATGGAGCACACAGGTTCCTTCTTTGGTTGCACCTTCTGTGGTACTGCTACTCATCTTACTCTTTTTCCTTTTTCCTTTCCCCTCCTTGGACATTTCTTCCATCGATGTTCTTCTTCTCTGCACTTAAAACACTGTATTGCTTTCTTTTCTTTTCTTTCCCTTTCTTGCCTTCTTATTTCTACTTCACATCTCATAACTCTACTTAATAGCACCTCAAATCTATTTTGAGGAATTGATGTCCTCTTTTTCCCTTCTCTTCTGTTTTACAGGCCAGGTGCCCAAACTTCTTACACCCATAACATAGCTTCTCCAGTCTTCTTTCTAATTCTGCCCTTAATGAAGCAAGGGCATACTTTTTTTTGAGAAGATTGCTCATGAGTGAGTTGTATTGAGTTTGAGACATCATGCTGACATCTCAGGGTATAGATAATGTCACAAACTTCATTCGGTCATATCTCCACCAATTCTTCGACGATTCCCACGGTCTCAAAGCCAGCTTAAAGCCCTTAAGAAGACCTTTCGATTGATGCCAGTCACGTCTCGAGGCAATCAATAATGGCCAAGATATTAAGCAGATCAACTGGTAACCACTATGTTACTGTTTATTAAATCGCTAATATCTTGGAAACCGACGTGATTGATGCTTTGGTTCTAGGCTCAGCAGAAGCCTTCTTCATAACACTCATAATGAGCCTAAAACAACCTCAAGGCAATTAATATTAGTGGAGATATGAAG
>Ga0157361_1000776_pt1 | contig 11614 bp, 14 predicted proteins | sample AttlaeALBM2_FD_111481 | JGI IMG/M metagenome (GOLD analysis project Ga0157361, IMG submission 111481) | Fungus gardens microbial communities from leaf cutter ant in Ribeirão Preto, State of São Paulo, Brazil - Atta laevigata ALBM2 | ecosystem: Host-associated > Fungi > Mycelium > Unclassified ...
CCCAGTCTGAGGATTAGACCTCAGACTTAACAACATCTTTGTTATTATCTAAACCTTGCTTGAACTATCTTGAAGAACTTCTTTCTCAAATCACAAATCAAGTAAGTAACCATTTGTGATAGTGACCATTTGTGATACTGTCATATGACTACCTCATCACATGCTGTGACCATGACTCGTGACATGACTTAGTGTGACTGATGTATGACTTTGTGACTGTCACATGATATTTCCCATGCTCTACCTTAGTAATAATCTAAAATAAAAAGAAAAGAAATATAAATATTGACTTAGCTGTTTTGCCAAGCCATGACAATGGTAGGATCAAGAAGTCTAATATTGCATTTGCTATTGCTCACATTTGGACCAATAACTTTGTCATAAAACAGTTCTGTATCCAAACTATAAACATCACATCTATTGAAGCTGAGCTAATGTTTATACACATTAGTCTTATTCCTGCCATGGACAATGAAGATACCTGTTATAAGAGCCCCAGAGAGGAAGGAATTTCCCATGCACTCAAACATTTGATCTCTAACATCAAATTGTATAACAGGATCAAGACATAAATAGCATAGGAGATTAGGTAATCATATCACATGACTTTGTCATGTGATCATAGAATGTTCTAGAAAAAACATGTGATAAGTGTAATAATAGAAGCACAGCCACTTGTAAAGTAGTATAAGTAAGTAGCCAATTCCAATGGAGAACTCCATCGAGTTCTTCCTAAACACTCATCTAGAGTGGTCCCTGAGTCATCAAGGCTTTGTGATAATAACACCCATGAAATTACTGTCATTACAGACTCCATTACTACAGCCAGTAAAATCCTTGAATCCTAAATCAATCCTTTTTAAAAGATTGTCATACCACTCACCACTGGGATAAAATCCCTCCTTAGCAGAGATAACAGAAACACCATATACTTCTGGCAATGCCCTAAAAAAGCAGAATGGCCAAGACATAAGCTTGTAGATGACCAAGTCAAAGCAACCAGTGATAGACCTGTTCTTCCCAGCAAAAACTCATATCTGTTTAGTAAAAAGAAGAAATGTAACAACATGCTCAAGGAGTGGCAAACCTCATTCTCTACCAGTCAAAAGAAAGGATAATTATTCTTGGATTTTGAAAATGAAAAGCAATATATCATCAGGCCTACCTATGCTAAGGGTGGCTCTTGGTTCCCCTTCATAGGGTTCTCTAATTCCTTGTGCACTTGGTTCACCCACATGACCATGAGCCACACCCCTACTAGCAAGTATTGACAATAATTTTTCCCCAACTCCTCCTTTAGCTATCTATGCAGCCAAGCAGATGTTGAGACCTGCAAATATATTATTATGCAATGCAATCTTCACATCCCCTCCACAAGACCATGCAATATCATCATAAATAGTTTTGTTCACTTTCTTAATGACAACCCTACTGCCTTTTGCTTTGACAATAGTTGAACATCCTATATAGCATGACTCCAAGGAGTAAATGCACAGCCATATGTTTCCTTGTTGTTTCTCCTTTCATTTTTGTGTGTCTTCCCCTTTTTTTCCTTCTTCTTCTTTCTATTTTTCTCTGTTTGTTATTATAAGTAGATATAGTGTATCTGCCACAGTCTGCTTATAAGCCCCATGTAATAAATCAGTGATTTAAAAAAAAAGGAGTGTGGGAAAGTATCACATGACAAGTATTACACATCACATCATATGTCAGGAAGTCACATGATAAGTATAGGAAAATAGTGCACAGGCCATGTAGTAGTTGTATAAGTAGTGTACAGGAAATAAATAAGGACTCTATTGAGTTCTCCTTGTCAACTGGGACTTGGAGTAGGTTTCAATCATCACAGCTAGAGCCTTACACATGTCTGATCTTTAGAAACTAAAAGAAAATGAAATGAAATAAATGATGAAAATGAAATGAAAATAAAAATAAAAATAAATATTGACTTAGCTGTTTTGCCAAGTCATGACATGAGGAGTGTTGTCTGTTAGTACACTATGCTCCTTTCCTACAATGGTCTATATAATAGTGAGTAGTGCTGTCTGTTAGTCTACTGTGCTCTCTTCCTACAGTAGTCTATGTAATAGTGAGTAATGTTATTTGTTAGTCTGCTATGCTCCCTTCCTCCAATGGTCCATGAAATGGTGGGTAGTGTTGTCTATTAGTCTACTGTGCTCCCTTTCTCCAACAGTCTGTAAGGTCACAGGCAGTGAACAAATGTACTGACAAATACTTGGGGATATTGAGAATTTAGAGTGAAAAAGTGTGCTCACAAAAGCTTGGGGAAAGGTGCAGTTTCATGCAATTTTATTCCAATTTTTTCAAGTTTTTAATGAATTTGTTGAATTTAGAGAGAAAAAAGAGAGGAAGTGCTGGTTAAGCAGGCATCATCCCACATTTGGTCTCGCGCACTCTCTCTAAATAAAATAGATAATAGATTGATGCCAGATTGATTGATGATTGATGATTGATTATCCTGGGCTGTTCACATATACATGTGGCTAATTCATTTACCACTGCACAGCCTTGTAATCATATGTTTTGCCAACTAATAATAGTAATAAATGATATGGTTGATTAATTTCCTAGGAATATTTAATGGTGTCTAGTAGCCAGCTACTAGGACATTAGTATTTAGAATAATATAACTGTATCATGTGAGTATCAACCAAGTGTGTGGATCGTCTATCTGGTCAGGATTAGACATCAGAATATGAGATTTGGTAGTTTGTTTACTCATGCACCACGCTGTCACTCAGATAAGCTTATGCCTTTCAAAACCCGAGTGAAATCGGACCCGGATATGGAAAAATTAATCCATACCAGACCAATTAACTCATACAAGGAAACACTTCGGAATATTATTAGCACAAAAAACTTTTCATCAGATTTGTTTCTCCAGTTTCACGGTGTAAAACCTATGACAAATAAATATAGCATTGCGTCTTCCGAAGAGCTTCATCATGCACATGTGACAATGCTCCAATGAGAGCATCAATCCTCAGGTTGCCCATATCTTAAGGATTGGCAACCCTTGTGAAGAGAATTTTGTAGGGACAACCTGCCGAGGTTGTCTAGATGTTTGACTTTGTCTAATACATACATAACAAAACCAAATAGACATTCACTATACAGGGTCGGATTGTCAGATAACAATGTGATCAGATTACATCAATGTCAGATCCAGGATCAAATTCCCGTTGCGAATAATAGTGCGACATATATCAACTGAGCTCGACCGCTGGTGTTCTTTTATCCTTCTACCCCACTTGCTTGAGCTTACTCATTCTAACATACTCCCCCAAGTCACCCCGATAGCCAATTTCACATCCCGTTTCTTTGTTCTCAATACATTCTGCTTTCAGAATCATGTACTCACTGAGCCGATTCTTTCAAATCTTATTCGCTGTCTGTGTTCTAGGATTATTGTTCCGAAAACGACGAAAGACCAAGTTTCCCCTACCTCCTGGGCCTCCGAGACTTCCAATCTTTGGAAATGCATTCGATATTCCACTATTTGATATGACTAAGACTTATCTCGGGTGGACTAAGAAATTTGGTAAGCTATACAAAGAGATTCCCAGTATTCCCAGTATTTTAACAGTCTGATCTTTAGGCTCGGACATTATCTACTTGGAAGCACTCGGAAAGAAGACAATCATCTTAAACAGCTACGATGTTGCTACTGAATTACTCGATAAAAGGAGCCACATCTATTCTAGCAGGAGAGTATCTATCCTAGATCTTATTGCAAATATTTACCCGCGAATAAATAGACCACACTCAACGTTTTTAGGGGAATTGTATACCTTCCAATCTCCCATCATCTTGCACTCCATGCTCATAATAGCCTAGAATGGATCTAGGTTGGGTTTTTGCGATCATGCCCTATGGCGAGGAATGGAACAGGCGCCGACGAACTTTTGTTCAACACTTTTCGGTATCAAATCCCAAAACCTACCAGCTCAAATGGACACAAGCTGTTCACATGCGTCTTCTTCCTCAACTTCTAAAGTCTCCACAACAATTCATGGAACATGTTAGACAGTCAGTCCGAAGGAGGATCCGTGAATCCTGGTTTAAGTGCGTTCATGCTCACACCCCTACAGTGTAACCACCGGTGAACTTATTTCACTCGCTTACGGAATCTCTGTCGAACCTGAAAATGACCCTTTGGTTAATCTTGCGGAAAAAGCGATGGCAGCAAGTGCCGTCGCTGGTATTCCAGGCAAGTTTCTTGTCGACATCTTCCCATTACTCAAGTATCTCCCGGAATGGATCCCTGGTGCCAGCTTTCAGCGTAAAGCGAGAGAATGGAAGGAATTATGGCGAGAATTCGCAGACCGACCGTTCCAAATGGCAGAGGAGAGTATTGTGAGTTTGATCCTCCGAAGATTCCAGGGACCATACCTTGGACTCTGAAATACTATGATAGCTGGGTGGTCAAGCAGGACACTCCTTTGTGTCGTCTTCTTTAGACATTATGAGTGATGACCAGGACATCGAAAAACAGAAAACGATTGTTAAAGAGACGGCGATCACGTTCCTTGGGGGTACGATAAAATTAGATTCGATTGGATGTATCTATCAACTGGAGTTTTAGCCGGCGCAGATACGACAGGGGCTACCATCGTCATATTCATTTTTGCTATGACCTTGAATCCCGACGTCCAAGCGAAAGCCCAGGTTGAGATCGATCGAGTACTCGAAAATAGGAGATTACCTGATGTCAGTGACCATGACTCCCTACCGTATGTTGCCGCTATCATGAGAGAGGTTTTGCGGTATGTTAGGCACATTCGTCTCTTGTTGAATATCTGTTTACTCATTGGTTCTGCGATGGTGTACCCAATGATAGATGGCAACCTTCCAGTCCACAGGGCAAGTTTTGCTCCGATTGACTGGCTAGCCACATTCATTCACATGAAACAGCTGTCGCACATCTGAACACAGAAGACGATTCTTATTTGGGATATCACATTCCCCGAAACTCAATTGTCATTCCCAATATTTGGTAAGGTGATGCCTTCGTACAAGGTAATCAAGTATTCAAGTTATTTACACCTATCAGGGCTATGTCCCGAGATGAAACTCGTTATCCAGAACCCGAAAAATTCAAGCCTGAGCGTTTCCTCACCGCTGATGGTGAATTTAACCCAGACGCAAATGACCCGTGCGAGTTCGTGTTCGGTTTTGGTCGAAGGTACCTCCAATCATCAAGTATGCCTGACTCTACTTATCAAATCCTTCTAGAAGATGTGCTGGTCTCCATATCGCAATGTCAACAGTATGGCTGACAATAGCATCCATCCTCGCTACTTTCAAGATTGACAAGTACAAAGACGAATTCGGAAACATCATCGAACCAATCGTGGATTTCAAATCCGCCAACATTGTCGCGTACGTTTGCCTGCTTCGGTTGTATGTAACATCTTCAGCTTGTTCATTTGTTTCTCAAATTAGGCTTCCATCGCCATTCAGATGTTCAATACGTCCTCGTTCCTCAGAAAGCGAGAAGTTGATTTTCGCCGTTGCAGAACATGTTTTTTGATCTCATTGCTAAGATATTTGTGCCCTTGAAAAGTAGTGTTCCTGTGCTGTTGCTTGTGTACATGTACCAACTTTTAGAAACTGACAGGACATGAATATATATCAACCCACTAATGCGGGTAATGTCTTTTATCGATGTTCAGCCAAATCAGTTTGCATCGAACTATCGTTCCATTTGGAGTTTTGTCTACAAAAAGCATTGCTTTCTCAAGTATTAAGATCTCTTTGATCTGAACCATGAAGCAGACCAATGGTCCTGGCCATATTTTAGAAACATGATCAGGGTCTTGTCAGTCCTCACAAATAATGACACGGCGGATATTCGAAGTCACCGCTTAAATTGGGATGTCTGACAGTCTGATGCCAAGTCATTTGAATATTTCACACATCATGCTTGGTTTTCTACTAGGATCACTGCAATGGACGCGTGCCGGTCATAAATCGATTCAGTACTGTTCTATACCACATGAAATACAATAGCTTACTGTTAAATACAAACAGATCTCAAGACAAAGGAATAAGACATAATTTGAACTCTAATGGATCATCGAAATTGAATCATCATGACAGGTATATGACACCTCTTGAATTTGCTCTAAACTCTTGAAACTTCCTAAGTTAAAATCTAAGCACAAATCAAGAAGGTGATTCACTTCTTATACTGGTTTGATATATCTTTAAATAAGCAAGAATCTATTATTGATTTTCATAGATATACAAAGGAATTGATCTTCTATGAATTTTCTTGTAAAATGAGCTAGATTATTTTAAGGCAACACAGTCACTTGTTGCTAGGTCATATTTTAATTTTTCAAATGTGGATCAGACCCAAATCTAAAGCTGTGAAACTGGTTTAGTAGATCAAGTCCAGGTACAGGCTTGGGCTGAAGGTTTCTTGAACTGAACTTGTACATCCCTAGGTATTTTAGCATTAATTTCTGAGTGTTATTCATTCAGGGCTTTGTGTAACCTTGTCAGACATCCCATTGGATGGATATTGGATGGATGTGCCTCTATGTCATCTGATCGGCGAGGGTAGCTGATATGACGTCATGTTCCAAAAACACCTCACGCGTCCCCGACATGTCCCCGACATATTGACCCACTCATCTCATCCATCGACAGCGATAATCATAACAAATTATTGGCTAGCCATAGCTCAGACATGCCGTCCGATGAAAACGGGAGGCGCGAAGTTTTAGATCCCATCACTAACCTCCCTCTCACCATGTAACGGACGTCGAACTCGAGAAAATTCCACCATCACCATCCACAGTCGGAGAACGTCACCAAGCCACGACACAAGAATCTTGTCTTCAGCGACATGAAAATGGGTTGATCCTTGATCACGTAGAATGGTGGTCTAATCTTGATTCATACCTAAACCATCCCAGGATACAAGCTGCCCTTGTTGGAGGTGTTACTGCAGGGTTCGACACGATATCCGTTTCATTTCATAGTGGCTTCTGAGATTTCTTTCGTCAAGACAAATACTCCCTCTGGCCGACTTGTTCATTTTAATTACAGACTGTTGCCTCTTTGAGATTGGAGTTGGCGTAGTCACTGTGTCATTCCCTCTTCATCTATTCAAATTGATTCAATTGTATGTTTTTCCTTGGTCATCTTTGTCTTGTAATAACCACTTTGCCATTGATCAGGTACCACCTTCACCACAGCATCCTCCACGCTCACACCTCAGAGAAACAGGCTTTCAAGGCGATTCCGTTGAATGTATTAATTCTCTCTTCCGTTCAGTATGGCCGATGATTAATCCAGCACTGTTCGTATCCACTTGAAGATTCATTACAACATTCTCTTCCTAAACCCGTTCATGGAGTCAGAATAGTTGATATAGGTCAAGGTGTCGAGCCCATACGGATCCTTGGCGTCCAATACCTGACACCCGATTCAACAAGCGACGAAAAAGGGGGATCCATAGACTTTGAAGTAGCTTTCGCCTACCGCTCAAGACCTTCTACGCCAACAATGGGCCTAAAAGGTCGGTCAGCGAACTTACATATGCTTGTGGTCTTCTACATGTCGGGTGGCCTTGATGTACCAGCATGTGCTGAGTTAACAGGGTTTTTGGTGACGGTGAGGACGAGGATACAACTCACACCAAACCCACCGTTTCTGGCACGGGTGACACTGACACTGCTTGGTCAGCCCGAGGTGACAATGGACTGCACACCGCTGACAGAATATGCTGTGAATAAGACGGATGTTTCCATATTGTCCAACTGGTTGCTACGCAATGTCAATTCAGTGATCACTGGATATGTTGCTCCGAAATCAACAACTTTGGATTTGCGGTCTATGCTGTTGGGAAAGTCAAAGATGAGACGTAGACGCATTGGGTGCGATTATTGTGACAATTCGACACTTTTCGAGATGCAAGATAGGAGGCGGCAGTGCAAGAAAAAGTGATGTATATGTCACTGCGGGATGGAGTAAGTGGGGGAAGATGCTATGGGCTACTCGGCAAGCTGAGAAATTTAGATTCTCTGAATCATAAATTGATCGGCCAAACGATAGGATTATCAGCGGAGACAAGGATCCTGTGTGGGAGGAGACGACAGCAATCCTTGCCAATCCACTAGAGGTAGACGCTCAAGAAGCTCTTCGTATCCAGGTCTGGGATATTGGTACGTACAAACTCGTGTTCAGGTATTTGTCGGCAAGGAGTTTATCTGATTATTTCACAGCCGATGGCCCAGTCGGCATGGTCGACGTTCCTCTATCAGAACTCATGCACTCTTCAAAAACCCTGAACCTCATAATGGTCCGCGAAGATCAATTATGTATCGACAGTTCCGCAGCCAAGCCTTTACTAGGTAAAATTCTGTGGGAGTGTGGATATTTCGAGAAAACAACTCTCAAACAACATTTGGATTGCATCGACGAGGGAACACACATTCAGGACATTGCGCGGTGCGGGTAACTGTGAGCAGGCGAAGGCCAGTGATGAGGGCAAGGCAGATCAGGCATTATGTGAGGCCCTCATTCGGCAGATCTATCGGGTCGGGCAAAATGATAAGAGTATTGGTCTTCAATCTCTAAATCAAATCCATGATGGGGCTGCGGAGAACTGGAGAAGATTGGGCTGTTCCGGATGTCAGACACATGACGAGCGAAATTGAGCAGAAGAAACATGAGGATCTCATTCCAAAGTCCAATGAGTTGATTGCCTTTTCCTCCGCTTCCTTGCATTTTCCTTCTGGAATCCTCAGCATTCGTATTGAACAGATATCTGAGTTAGGGGTGCAGAAATTTCGAGGTACCGGTGGAAGACTCAGGCGACTTGCCGAGCGCATATTGTGAAGTTGTGATAAACCATCAGAGAGTATACAAGACGGAAACCAAGATGAAATCAGATAATCCCTTTGTGCGCATTTCTACACTATAGCAGACGCATATCTGACGTACCCTTTTCGCATTTTTTTTCACCAGTTTGACGCAAAAACCGAGAAATTCATTCGTTCATGGGTGTCAACAAATTTGATAGTCGCAGTTCATGACGACATACCAAGCAAACGTTCTGATATACTTGGTGTTGTCGTTCTCCCACTTGCATCCATCTTCAGAAACAGGTCCTACTACCGAGATTCCTTACCCATAGTTAGCGGTGTGGGGTACGGTCGATTGAAATTTGAGTTGATGTTCAGGAGAATTCAGGGTAAAATTCAAGGCGATTATTAGGATGGGATGTTGGTACACTGGAGATTCATCCTCGGATTTTTGCTGTTCCGAGCCCAGCTCTAGATAATGACGCAGGAAATAAACTGTATTCGGAAAATGTCGGAGACCTTGGGCGCAAGAGGGGAAAGAAAGGTGTCGCATCGACTATAATTCCCAGTGATCTGGCGGGATGTCGTCTAGTTCTTTGTTCACGTTACTCGAAGGGAAAAATGTTCCCTTTTCATCCTACCCACTATCGTTTTCCTCCAGAGCAGCGACAGGCATGCACAGAGGCTGCAGAATCACAGCATCATCCTGCTTCCTCTGATACAACTGCGAACCGTCTTTCAGACTCTGTTTCATCGATTACTTCTGCAACAGGCTCGCTTGCAGCACCTCAAACTAATACACCTCCGTGGCCTTCGGCATTCGAGCGAGCTCAAAGAGGGGCTGAGGCTGAGTGGCGACCCAAGCATCAATCTCACGCAGTGAACGGCTTGAAACCACTTCGATTTGCTGTGTTGAAACGCTATGCCAGTTGCATCCATATTCTCTTCCGCAGATCATCGCACTTGTGCAGAGACACCACAATAGCTCGAAGCGTTTTGTGGTTGAAGGACATTCCAGACGAGGAAGAGGTTGTTGTCCAGCTTCCCATCAGGCGAGAACGTCCTCCTGCCACCGGATCAACTTCCACCCAGGTCCAGTCAGCTGGGACCTTCCGCAGTCGGATGAACCAAGCTTTGACACTAATGACCACGACGATGAAGTTGTTCCCAGGGTAATGATCATGCTGAGATTAAGATTCTGGCGTGGATTCAGTGGGTACCACCAATCTCTAGCCTTGCAAAACAGCATTTTGGAAGATGTGATGGAAGTAGTGGATTGTGCAGAAGAGCAGGAGAACTTCAATCACGAACGGTGAAGCCGACGAGACGCAGGATTCTGTAATACCTGAGAATGACGAAAGTGATGTTGATGAAAGGGGCGAAGATTCTCGGGATCAGGTGCATGAAACTACGCTGATGACTATGCACAATGATTATATAGCCTGAGTCTCATTCATCTTTCGGCGAGTTTGGAATGTCGCAGAAAGAGCGGATAGAAAGAGATGATATGGAGAGATATGAGTTCCTTTCAGACGCTCAGACTCAACGCGAGAGAACAAAAGAATCGCACCGCAAACACAAAGGATCAATGCAGTGGAAATGCATGCATGAAATGGCATGGGTAGGGCACGGAATAGAACACAAGACAGGGAGATTGAGTAGGAGGGTTAAGAGTGGATTTAAATATCACAACAGAGATCGAAAATGAGGTTTAATCACATTGTGAAATTGTTGGCATGACACTTTGTGTTTGATAACAGCGTCTTGTCTATGGATAGTGAATCTCAGTCGATATGCCCATCATTTGACATGTACCAGCTCAAGCTGCAGCTACGCTAGCTTTGATTGTATTGTTTCCTAGAACATGGACATACATAATTCTTTCAATTTTGAACCATCTATCACCTTCAAAGCCATGTGCCAAAATTCCACCAGAGGTATATTATTCACTCCCATAGATGGGCGCCTTTTCTAAGGCTGAAGAGGAGTACTTCACCGACTAAACATGGTGAGGATTACTCTACCGTGGGTGCAACGTTTACTTGCATTCTATGACCACCAACAATGATTTATAATGGATAGGACTAGATCTTTATGATTCACTCAGCAAAATTATTTAGGCAGAGGAGTTTCTACAACTCACATTATGTCAAAATCAATGCGAACTCTGAATAGTAGTAGATTCTGGCATCGTCCGCAAGTCACTCTCTGGACCGCCCATCCTCTCACAGATCTCCCGAACCTCATCATGGAAAACTGAAGGCAATCCAGCGTGCTCTTCATCTTGCAACAAGTTGGGCAACACCCGTGTATGGAATGCTCTGTGTGCAACAGATGCACCCTAAACAGAAGATGTCGAATCAGGAAACAGGACAATAGGGAGAATAGGGAGAATACACACAAACTGTTCATAAATAGCACCGATGATACCCATCACAGCATCCCCTTGTATCTTGTACAACCCGACGCTCTTTAGTAGCTCATCTGTCCCCACTATTGATTTACCAAAGATAGGGTCGTTAAGCTTTTCTTTTTCGACACTCGGCCGCCAAGACATCACCCGTCCGAGACCCCAACGCGAACCAATACGCTGGCCAACGGTATACGTGTGAAACGTGCACTGAGAAATGGATTTGAAGTCATGCGAAGGAGAAAGAACTTTGCTGGAGGTGAGATAGAGAAGTAGGTAGGATTCTAGCACTCGTCGACCTGGTCCATGTCGAAAAGAAATTTTGTAATGATGTCAATACTGGGGCGCTAGAGTCGGGAAAATC
>Ga0157361_1000777_pt1 | contig 11606 bp, 12 predicted proteins | sample AttlaeALBM2_FD_111481 | JGI IMG/M metagenome (GOLD analysis project Ga0157361, IMG submission 111481) | Fungus gardens microbial communities from leaf cutter ant in Ribeirão Preto, State of São Paulo, Brazil - Atta laevigata ALBM2 | ecosystem: Host-associated > Fungi > Mycelium > Unclassified ...
TCAAAGCACCCATCACAAATAGTAAGTGACCATTTGTGATAGTGATGTCACAAAAAAGTGACTACTAAATAGTATCATGGAGGTATAACAAAATACCTGTTCAAATGAACTACATAAATAGCTTATTAAAATATATATCTCAGGAGTCACCTATTAAGGTAGACGACTGAGGAAGTGACTACGCAAAGTGCAGTATTAAAAGGGGTTTGCTGAATGCCTATAAGAGGCTAATGTGAAATGGAGACGAAGGTGGAGTATGGGATATAATTAGGCATCAGGAATAGAGGAAGAATGATGTCGGCACGAAGTCTGGGTGCTGCAGTTCTCTTCAATATAGCTGGACCCTCATTAGCAAGTAGCCTTGCTAACGTTGCCCTTTTGGTGTAGTGGTAAACCATACAGTATGTGACTACTGGTCCATGGCACAACTATGACAAACTCATCACAGTATAGACTTTATGATTTTTTAACCAAGAATATTAAATGATATCATATACATGCTGTAGACACTAGACTGGTTAGCCCAGCATTGAAATGTGTCATAACTTGGCAAAACAGCTAAGTCGATATTTATATTTCTTTTTTTTTCTTTTAGATTATTACTAAGGTGGAATATAGGAAATATCACATGACAGTCACAGAGTCACAAAGATATGACATTGGTCACAGAATGGTCATGGTCATGGTCATGTCACAGAGTCACAAGTCACAGCATGTGACAAAAAAGTTAGTTGATAGACATAAGAACTGTAGGAGACAAGGTGTATAGCCATAATAGTAATTGTATATATAGTGTAGCAAATCTAATGGGGACTCTATTGAGTTCTCTTTTTCAATTACTGAACAAAGAGCAGTTGGGTTTATTCTAGCTTGGAGTTTAAGCTTTCTTACAAAATGCATACTCTGTGTAAGGGGACATCTTTATTTCCACCCCTAAACTGCACAGCAATACTCTGGAGCAGCCTAAGCCTGTTCAAGTATTACTAAAGTAATACTTAAACACACTAGTATAACTCCAATCACATAAATCCTGATATTTAAGAATGTAAACCTAGTATATAATGTAGAAGATCCCTTCAGAAGCCTTATTCTAATCTCTGAGGATTCTCCTAGAGGTAAGTTGTATTATAATCATAAACTGTAATATCACTAAGGATTCTCCTGGAGTCTTGTGCCCCAGTCACCCTTACACCCTATAACTATAATAGATTTTGAGACTATATATTACTGCTTTGGTTATCCTTTTAGAGAAGTACTAAAGCATATAAGGAAATATACTAAAAACTTTCCAGAGATAAACATACCTTCTGATGACCCTATCTGTCTAGGTTGCCATGACTTAGTAAAACAGCTAAGTTATTATTTCATTTTATTTCATTTTATTTCCTTTTTTTCTTTTACTATACAAAAAGGAGCACAGAAAAGTGTCATGTGGTCACAGTCACATGGTTACATCACATGACAAGTCACATGATAGGTGTAAGAAAGTAGTACACAGACCATGTAGTAATTGTATAAGTAGTATATAAGAATGAATGAGGACTCTATTAAGTTCTTTTTGTCAACTTTTAAGTTGTCTTGGCTAAAGTCTTACATCACCCCCCAAAATTAGGACTAAGATAGAATTATCTGATAGATAGCAGAGAAGGCATAGAGGACTTCACCAACAAAGCTAGCTACTTAGCTATATAGCAGTATACCTGGAAACATAAGGTTACTACTACTAATAGGCCAATTACTCAAAAACCAGTGGAGTTGAGCCCACAGCCCCATGGTATTATCACTGAGAATAGCAACTTAGTCAGAAAAAAAAAGCCTCATGTGGAAAAGTCCAGAAAGATATTGTTATGCCACAAGTGAATTTTCTGCAGAAGATAATATTTGATACACTTTATACTAACAGATTCTTGATTAGAATTTGCTCTAGAACCCTTTCTATATCCTTAGGACATAATACTATATAATAAAGACATTAGGCAAGTGATAATCAATCTAGAACTCATGTTGAGATCTTGAGAGACAACTGAGATAAGCTGGCATTGGGTTACAAAGAAAGTTACTAAGAGACTATACTCTAGATCTACCTTTGGATGGACTACTTGGAAATATAACAGACTTGTACTCTAGAAACAGTGGTATCTAGATGACAAACTTAGACTAATAGACTTTGTACTTGTAAATAAGCATTAATAGCATTTAGGATGTGACTTAGAAAACTTAGACAATAGTTGTGTAAAGTTGCTAAACTCTGAGCCAGAATAAAGCCAACTGCTCTTTGTTCAGCAATTGACAAAGAGAACTTAATAGAGTTTTCATTAGATTTTGTACACTATTTATACATGAATAATAACCCTAATCCTATGCCAAAGTCCTGCACTTCCTTATGAGTCACTTTTATCTTGCATGTTCATTGATAAGAAAAGAAAAGAAAAGAAAATAGAAAAGAAAATAGATATTAACTTAATCATTTTGCCAAGTCATGACATCACCCTTCTCTTAAGTTTTCTCATCCCGAGAATTTTTCCTACAACTTGTAATATGGGTCAACTATGTTGTCCATCTTGTTATTATTTTCTTCTGTCCATTCTCTAACTCCTGATGTTTCTTCCTCAATTTCTTCTTTTTCTTTTTCTCTTACTGTTTTCAATGTTCTTCTTCTGTCTATTCTTTCTCCTTTCCATTGTCTCCAATTTCTCTCCAATCTTCTCTATTACTCTTGGTCATATCTTTTATCCAACCACCCAAATAATTTTCTTGCCATAAATCTTCCTAGTAATTTTTCTCTTCTGAACGTTCCTTCCAAACATTCTTGTCTTGCCATATCTCCTTGGTCTTGTTGGTATTTCTTCTTAAATTCTTTGATTGCCTCTTTTGCATTCTTCAAATTTTCTTTTCCTTCCCAAGTGTCCAACTCTGCTGTGAATCCCTTCCAATGTACCAAGTACTTGTCCTTACCTCTTACTTGCTACTTATTTAATATTCTCTTCACCTCTCATTCTTCTTCTTCCTTGATTATCACTAGAGCTGGTTGCTCCTTCCTCTGTCCTTCTACTTGCCCTACATACCATTGTATTCTACTGACATTTACTACTAGGTGTATTTTTACTATACTAGGTAGTTCTAATTCTACTACATTCAACGATATGATCTTCTTCATCTTATAAGGGCCTACAAATCTCTTCATCAACTTTTCTGTCCTCCTCCTGACTATTGTACTCAACATTACTAAGTCCTTTACTTTATAGTCATTTACTTCTCCTTTCTTTCTGTTTGTGTATTTCTTTATCTCTTCTTGTGCTCTCCCTAGTGCTGCTTTTGCCTCTTTCTGTATTTCCTTTATTTTCTTGATGAACTTCTCTGCTCCCTGGTATTTTCCCTTCTTTCTATCCTTGAACCCCATTCTAGGATCTTGCCCATAATTTGCCTTGAAGAGCAATGTTTTAGTGCTAGAGTACGTTTTATTGTTGTATGCAAATTCCACTGTTCTTAATCATTCAGGCTGTAAGGGGATCACTTGGTGGCAACCCAAAACACACTTGACTATAGTAGAGGAGGTATCTTAAGTTGGAGCAATGGATAGTTCAGGAGCTCAATATTATGAGACCTCCAAAGAGGAAAGAATTTCCCACATGTTTGAAAACTTGATTGACAACATCAAGTTATACAACAGAGCCAAGCTATAAATAGCATGGGAACTTAGATAATCATATCATGTAACAAGGTCATGTGATTGTAGAATATTCTAGAAGGACATGTGATCGTGGATTAGTAGTAGCATAGCTGCGATAGAACTTGTATAAGTAGTCGAGCAATTCAACGAAGAACTCCATTGAGTTCTTCCTAAACATCCACCTTGGGTGATCCTTGAGTCCTCACGACTTAGCGATAACACTCAAACTATTGTTGAGATAAGATATTCTACTGTATATTACTAGCTATATATACTAGACTAGCCTGGTCCATATGCTAGTTGCTATGGACACAGACATCAAGACAATAATAACTACACTACCAGATATAGCTATATAGTACTGATAGCAGACCCAAACTAGAAAAAAGGAAACTATGGACTGCGAACTCTGAGGATCCATGGGTATGCTAGCTGATATGTATCCTACCAGGTTATCTAAGTGATCCTAGTGCTGTCCTCTTACACAGGCCATTATTCTTGTCTATGGTCGATGAATATTCTTAGGTACTGTTCTAACTCTTGGTTCACCCTTTCTGTCTATCTATTTGTTTATGAGTAAAACACCATTGACAATTTACTTTTGATCCCCAACATCCTGTTCAACTCTCATATTAATCCTACCATGAATTGGGGTCCCCTATCTGAAATAATGCTTTTTGGTAACCTATGCAATTTCCAAATGTTATTTCTGAACAGTCTTGCCAATCCTTCTGCCAATGTTTTTTCTATAGTAGGTATAAAATATATCATTTTTGTTAACCTATTGACTACTACTAAGATTGAGTCATATCCCTAAGCTAGTGGCAATTTAGTAATAAAATCTACTGATATATGCATCCAAGGTTTCTCTGAAATTGAGTTTGGTATTAACTTTTCTGCTGGCTGTTCTGTGCAGTTTTTGTTATGCTGGTAAGCATCACATCTCTTCACATACTGCTTTACTTCCTTTGTTACTCCTGGCCACCAAAAATTGTGGGTGACCAGTTCCACTATTTTTCATTGCCCCCCATGACCTCTTACTGGCGTGTTGTGATGTAGCCTAATTATTTCTGCTCTAAGCCTATTATCTTTTGGTATATAGACCATTCTTTCCTTGTATATTATGCCGTCAACTTCTCTCCACTCTTCATCTCTTAACATTTTTATCCCTGCTCACTTCATTTTCTTTACTGCTTTCACTACTTTATCATCTTTCACTTTTGACTTTCTAACTTCCTCTAGTAAGTCTACTCTGTCTACTATAATTTCTATCACCTCTGTTCTCCTTACTTCTAACTATTCTGGTTTTACCAGAGTTTCATTCTTGTTATCCTTCTTCACTCCAATTTCCCAGTCTGGCCTTCTACTCAAACTGTTTGCTTTTCCCATCTTGCTCCCTGGAACGTGTTTTAACATAAAGTTAAACCTAGATAAGTATAGAGCCCATCTTGCTTGTCTTTGATTTAACTTTTGTGCCTTCATAAAGTACTTAAGGTTTTTATGTAAGAAAGCTAAACTCCAAGCCAAAATAAAGCCAACTGCTCTTTGTTCAGCGATTAACAAAGTGTCATGAGTCACCTCGACCATGACTAAGAAATATGACATGGACTGGAATTAAACTCTGGACTGATAGGGACTTGTAGAATAAATAAAAACAAACAATGCAAGAATGTATAAGTAGTGTAGCAGAATGAAGTAAGGAATCTATTGAGTTCCTTTCTAACCCTGAAAAGCTCCCTTGATCCTAACCTAGGATTAAGATCTTAAGTCAGTTGCTGACACAAAGAGAACTTAATAGAGTTCCTGTTAGATTTTCTATACTACTTATACAACTACTACATGGTCTGTGCACTACTTTCCCATACTTATCATGTGACCCATCATGTGATGTTATGTTATGTGACAGTATGACTTCCTGTCATGTGATTGTGACTTGTATGACACTTGTGATGTGACACTTTTCTGTACTCTCTTCTGTGTAGTAAGTCCAAGATAAAAGAAAAAAAATATAAATAATAACTTAGTCATTTTATCAAGTCATGACATTTTATGATCTATCCAGATCTCAAATTTGGCTGTTGTTCCTTCCAAGAAGTGTCTTCATGTCTCTAAGCATCTAACTACTACTAACATTTCTTTGTCATATATCTTGTAGTTCCTTTCTGTATCACTTAAAAATTTTAAAATAAAAGCAACCGATCTCCACATCTGTAAGAGAACCCCTCACACATGACTCCAGAGCCTGTACTAGTCCTCTGGAGTAACTCTGCAGCTGATTAAATATTACTACATAATATTTGGTCTTATCTCCATTGTTTTAAGTGTACTCTGTTGCCTCCTAGCGCTCTTTTATTGTTCAGATACTGGTTACCAAATACAGGAATGCGAGGACTATAGTATATATATTGTAGATTATTTTCTCCAGGAGCCTTATCTAATTCTCTGAGGAATCTCCTGAAGGTAGGTTATAACATATGTCATAGACTATAATTTAACTGAGGGATCTCCTGGAGTGCTCTGCTCTGGTCACCCTTATAACATCTTGTCAAAGCACTTCATTGACAACATCTCTTCTATTGCATAGTTTGAAGCATTAGCTTCTACCCTAAATTCCTTGTCTAAATCTGGGGCTACTGATACTGGTTTTGTCATGAAAACTCTTTTCAACTCGTCAAATGCTTTCTGTTAGTTTTCTTCCCATACCCACTTTTCATCCTTCCTAGTAAGCATATACATCAGCCTAGCTACTTGAGCAAAATCCTTAATGAACCTCCTGTAATAATTTGCAAGGCCCAAGAATTTCCTAATATCTTTTACATTCTTTGGCTCTGGTCAACTCAATACTCCATCCACCTTCTCCTTTTCCTTTTCTATTCTATTGGGTCTTATGACAACCCTTAGAAATCCTATTTTTCTTGCTTTCCACACACACTTCTCTAGCTTAACATATAAGTCATTTTCCTCTAGCCTCTTTAGTACTTCCTTCACAATTTTGTTATGTCTCTTCTCTGTCTTTGTTCCTACTAACACATCATCTATGAATGCAGCTACTTTTTCTTCATTGACTAAATCTCTCAGAATTTCATTCATCATTGCCTGAAATATGGCTAGTGAGTTTGTTATTCCAAAGAACATTACTGTTGGTTTGAAAGAGCCTACATGTATTGTAAACACTCCCTTCTACTTATCTTCTTCTTTAATCCTCATATTATTGAACCCCCATCTTAGATCCATTTTAGTAAATATTTTCTTGCTTTCCATATTATTAATTAAGTCCATAATTAATGGCAACAGGTAGTTGTTTTTCACTGTCTGGTCATTTAGATTGCAGTAGTCTATTACTGTCAAGTACGTGCAGAACAGGAGCGAAGTAACTTGGAATGGAGTGGAATTGCTTCAGAGTGGAAGGGGTTGACAACAAAAATGGGGGAACAATCTTGGTCTCAGCTTGTGCGCTGTACCTCAATCTTTTGTTGCGTGTGTGGTTGCATATTTCAGGAGGACTGAATTATTGCCAGAAGTTTTGGAAAAGAGTGGTATAGATTGATAGGAGTAAGAATAGAACAAGGAGAAGACGTAAATAACTTTAATCTATGAACTAAGGAACTAGGATGTAACTACTAGAGTACTTATACTAAGTCTGGAATAGGAGGAGTACAAGTAACTAGTTTACATTGTGATCCTATAGAAGTAAATAACAGGAGTTTAGGAGTGAAAAATTAGTAATAATATAAAATAAAAAGGAAATTATATTATTAAATGGGTATTTTCCATCATATGACAGTATTCCCCCCTTAAGGCTAAGCCCTCAAAGCCCTGATGGATAAGTAATATAATTATCACTTGATCCAAAGATTAAAAACTAGCTTCCCAAAATTTTCTCTCTTAACCTTGAACCATAATGTCTTCGCCATACACTATTAACTCTACTCCAATGTTAGATTCCAATGATGAAAAGTATGAGCAGGAGCTCATAAAACAAAGAGAGGAAGCAGAGGCAAGGCTCCAGGAGGAAGAGGAACAACAACAGGTGGAGTAGAAAGCAAGAAAAGAGACGAGGGCGGCAGAAAAGAAGGGACAGAAGGAGAAACTAAGAAGGCAAGTGGAGAAGGAGAGACAACAAAAAGAGATGAATGATGTCTTCTGTCAGGAAGCAGATCAATAGGCAGCAGTTGTACAGATGCGGCAAAAGAACTGGTTGAAGAAAATGAATCCAGAACCATTGGCATCTCCTCCGTCCAAGGAGGAAATGAATCTGATCAACCTCTCTTCCTTGACAAAAAGACAGCAAGTCTGTTATCTTCCCAAGGAGACTCCGGAGTAGTGCTGGAAGAGAAAAGAATTGGCTAGAAAGTTGGGAATAGAGCCAATGGAGGGAGCAACTTCCTGTGAGAGGTGTGCCAATTTTGGCATTTTGTGCTTGTCACAAGACCTTCCATAAGTGTTGTATCTTTCCGGAGTAGGATTATTGGCTAACTCAGTTTGTTAGGAATGCAATGTCATGTTCTTCCTATGCCAGGGCAAAGGCAGCTTGCAAGCCCTTCAATACAGATGGAGCACAAAGGAAGGCAAAAGAAGAAATGGTGAGGAGGGCACAAGCAAGGAAGATGAAGAAATGGACAGACACAAAATGGAAGAAGCAGGTGTTGGAAAAGTTAGAAAAGGTGGACGAGTTGATCATCCAGGTCTGGAGGGTTGTAGATGTGCTGGAGAGGATAGCAGAGGTGAGATTAAAGACTCCGGAGGACAACATAATTTCCTGGCTAGAGTTTAGAGGAGAGAAAACAGAGATACTAGAGAGAATTGACAAGGGAAAACAGAGGGAACAGAGTTCAGACAGAGTGGAGGAGGATGAAGAAATTAAGGGATAGGAAGAGGAAGATGCAATGGAGGGTGTGGAAGAGAGAAGTGTTGGAACTGGAGCTAGATAGATTTATTTTGAAATTTTTTGTAATTCTTTTGAATAAAATTTGTGTCCAGCACAAAGATTTGTATTTTTGGAGAAGTAGTTTGATCTCTATCCCCCCCTTAAGACTAGGTATTCCATTGCCTAGTGACAAGAGTAAAAAATTAATAGTAGAGTCATAGTCCTAGACTCTGGTGCAAGTAAACCATGAAATAACAGAGATAAACTTTTAAAAAAGTTCATTGGCAACGGTCTGGATAGTGACATAGAGATGGGTGCGGAAACCCAGAGTGGACACAGAGGTCCCAGATTGAGCATAGAAGCTCAGCAGAGGCTGGAATTTGCAGAGGAGTTGTCAGAGTAACAGATTTGACAAGTCTGGAGCAGAGTCGTCAGACAGAAGTGGTGGTCAGAAATTTGACTATACCAGAGTGGTGAACCAATGAAAGTTGGAGACACCAAACAGATGCTAGTACTTCAGACAGATTCGGTAGGACAGGTTGTGATTATATCTTGGTCAATCAATGGATTGGTATTGAGATATAGGATTCTAGACTAAGGAACAAGACAGGACAAGCAGAGTGGCATAGAAGCCCAAGATTTATGCAAAGCTAGGAAAATAGGAGTGGAAAATTGCCAGAGATGGTTATAACATGGAAAACATAGACCAGAGTAGAGAATTAGACAATGATTATCATTGTATAGCCAGAGAAATATTAAAGAACACAGAATGAAATTGAAGTACCAGACAAGACAAAGAATAGAACAAAACTAAGAACAGAACAAGATAGGCAGAACAGAGACCAAGAAGCAAAAGCAGAGACAGATTGGCAGAAAAAGAAAACCTAGAACAATGACTTCAAAGAGAGATTGCTACCAAGTCCAGAGAGTAGGTCTACTAGTGACTTGAGTTTGACTGGAGATTCCAGAACCTCAGAAACAGAACCAGAAGTCAAGAAGGATAGAACAGAATCAGAATCAGAGAGCTCCAATAATGGAATTTGTTGCGATGATGGGGATCAAAGGAAATTGATCACAGAACAAGAGTGATAACAAATGAGAATGTAAAAGATCCCTGAGATGTCTCACAATTGTGTGCTAACAAGTAGGCACTTGTTAGGGGATAACGCTAGAGGCATGCTTAGTGATGTGAGTAGGTTCCCATCTAAGAGCCGCCATCTCTCCGATCACATCCTCACTCTCTCCTGTCTTCCCTTCTGTGTCATACCATGTGAGCCTGTAAATCTAATATTGGACTTTGTGAAAATATATGTCAGGTACCATGAGAACGGTGCCTTGACTGTTTAGTAGTATAAATACTGGTCATCTGTTGTAGATATACCTCAGTTGAATCTCACACTAGCTTCAGGATCTATCCATTAGCTTAAGGGTCTATCGCCTTATATGTGATTGTGTGCCCTAACAGCACTGGGGAGATAATCAAATATAAAAAGAGAGCTTGAGAATAGGGGAAATAATGGGGTATGGCTTAAAAGACCAAAAGAAATGATAATAAAGTATTTATAAATCCACTCGAGGTAGATCTCACCGTAATAGGATCTCTAAGACATGTGTTCATCTTATATTGTGACACTACTGCCCTTACCTAGTCTAGTAGTCTGGCTTGCCATCAATACAGCAAAATTACCTAGAACTCCCATGCTGTCATGTAGGCTCTTCTTCAGCTAACTGTACAACTAGAAGTCGACTCCAATAACACATAGCAAGCTATTAACTCCTAGTGTAAGCGAATTCCCAAGTCCGTTGGGGCTTGAATTCCTGTTGAGGGAGAGGTTTTGTGGGTTTTAGAAAGTAAAAGAGAACACTTAGAAACTTAGTTACTCAAAATAGCTATTAAGCTCTAGAGCAACAAAAAGGGATGATGATGGGGATATGATGCTTGAGTTCCCCTCCGTGCCCTAGAGTATTTTATTAAGATTACAAAGCAAAGAGACAACAAAGAAAGTGAGACAAAGAAAACCTTTAAATTCCCAAACATGGCAAGGCCGCAATGATAAGACGGTGCTCCTCCTGAGCACTAAGTGACCGCTCCCTACTCTTCTAATCCTACTCCAGAGATCCTTCCACAGACTATGGTTAGGTCTCAAGCCTCTTACCAGACTGTGGACAGAGATGGTAATCTCAAGTCGTCTTACTCTTGAGCATGTTATCTTCATCTAGTCTTCCTACTGTCTCTCTCCTCAGCTTCTTTGTCCTTCTTTCTACCTCTTCTATGTCTTCTTGCTCTCCCAAATTCCAATTTCCTTCTACTGCTACTGCAATGCAACCCTACTATAAGGGGACACCTCTATTTCCACCCCTAAATGGTATGACAACACCCTGGAGCTACCTTAGCCTGTTTACTAGTAGTACTTAAACACACTAGTTTAGCTCTGATCCCGCTAACCCTGATACTAAGGGATGTAAAACTAGTATATAATGTAAAAGATCCCTCCAGGAGCCTTATCCTAATCTCTGAGGATTCTCCTGGAGGTAAGTTGTATCATAATTGCAGACTGTAATATAACTGAGGATTCTCCTGGAGCCTTGTGCCCAGTTGCCCTTCCACCTATGGTGGCTTGGCTCTCTGGTTCTTGCTATAATTAGCCATCAGTGATGATGACTTGGATCTGATCATAACTTTTCTATGAATAATACTACCAGCCGCAGAGGTATGACATTGCTTGGGTTACGCTAATCTGTCTAAGTTCACTTCTGTCCTTGAGAGTACTTCTAGAAGGGAAATCCATTGGAGATCTGTTACAGAGTACCTGGGTAAGCGTCTATGAGGCGTACATAGTGGTGGTCACAGCTACTGCTCTGCTACTCAAGCTAGGTGCTCGAGTTCACAACTGGGTGTTTAGAAGAATATCTCTGGGAGGCCAAGCTCTTCTCTCAAGCTGGTTATTCTGTGAGGGCGACCAGAGCAGAGCACTCCAGGAGATTCCTCAGTTTAAATTATGTTATAAAATATGTTACAACTCACCTCCAGGAGATTCCTCAGAGAATTAGATGAGGCTCCTGGAGGGA
>Ga0157361_1000778_pt1 | contig 11594 bp, 19 predicted proteins | sample AttlaeALBM2_FD_111481 | JGI IMG/M metagenome (GOLD analysis project Ga0157361, IMG submission 111481) | Fungus gardens microbial communities from leaf cutter ant in Ribeirão Preto, State of São Paulo, Brazil - Atta laevigata ALBM2 | ecosystem: Host-associated > Fungi > Mycelium > Unclassified ...
GATCATTCAAATTGGAGACTGGTGGCAACAACCCACGCCTCCTCTGCTCGACAGCTACGTTGCTACTGGTATTGTCCCCGTATCTGACAGTGGCACCGTCAATGGTGTCGGCCGTTTCCAAGGGGGACCTGAAGTTCCTTGGGCTGTGATCAACGTCACCAAGGGTAAACGCTATCGCTTCCGTATTATCAACGAGTCTGCTCGTAATGTCTTCACCATCTCGATTGACAAGCATGAAATGAGTCAATATCTATTATTCATGTGCCCCAGATTGCCGTTAATCAAAGGCTCTAGCTGTTATCGCGGCTGATGGCATCAACACCCAACCCAAGACCGTCACATCTGCTGACATGCTTGCCGGACAACGCTACGATGTTGTTGTACGTGGCTTGTGGTAAACACTTAAAGTGATTCATGACGGGTCAATCAGGTCACAGCCAACCAGCCAGTCGACAACTATTGGTTCAATGCTCCCTTCGTTGGTGGAAATCCTACACGCAACCTCAATCGTATGTCTTCTCATCCGTGGATAATAACGCTATCGTTGACTGAGCTTTCCCAGAAAATGCTACTCTCTCTCGTGCTATCTTCCGATATGCCGGTGCTCCTCACCAGGATCCCACCACTCCTATGACCTCTGGCCCAACAGACAATGCTCTCGTCGAGGCTGACCTCCGTCCTCTTGTCCCAACCAAAGTTGTCGATCCCGATGTTTCTCTCACTTTCGATTTAGTCATCGTAAGTTTTCAATCCCCAGTTGTTGATATTTTTTTTCTCCCTGTACATAAAGTGATTTTTTTTCTCTTGTTTGTTTTCAGACCACTGGCCAGGCTCAATGGAACATTAACGGAGTCTCTTATCTCACACCTGACGTACCCACTCTCGAAAAAGTCATTGATGGTGCTACTAATGCAGGAGACTTCAATGTGACTGAAAACACCTTCATCCTTCCCGCTGGAAAGACTGTCCAAATTACTTTCACTCCTACAGAAGATGACGATGCTCACCCATTCCATTTGCACGGTGTAAGTCAAGGGGTTTTAAATACATTGGAGGGGAACACTGTTTAACGAAAAATGTACCAATCAGATGCCTATGCAAGTTATCAAATCCATGACTAGCAACGACACCAACCTTATCAACCCGATTTCTCGTGACGTATGTTCTAAATTTCGCCTCGATACCCTACTCGATCATTTATTTTATTTTATTTTTCAGGTCGTTGGTGTCGCCGATTCGGGTACCATCATCCGTTTCACGACTGACAAGACTGGTAAAACGCAAAAAAACAAAAATCATTTCGAGTGTCTCTGATGCCTTGTTTGTTTTGTTAGGACCCTTCATGTTCCACTGCCACATTTTCTGGCACAAGTTTGCTGGTCTTGCTTCAGTCCAGCTTATTGATCCTCAAGGTACTCGTGATAATGTTCAAGTCAATCAAGCATGGAGTGCGCTTTGCCCTGCGTGAGTCTATATCTTAATTCAGATACACGGATGTTGATTGGTGTTCTTAAGTTATGATGCTCTTCCTGCGGAGCTCCAGTGATTTAAATTGGGTCTGGGAGGAGATTGATTGAATCGGTTAAAGGATTTTTTTCAAATATACGATGTTGTTTTTATGAAATCAGATCTTGATTGTGATCAATTATCAGATGCCAGTAATAAGTGTTTGAACTAAAAACTGAATCTAACATGGAGACGTGGCTGTGTCACTCCGACTGGGAAATGCTGTATCCGTGTTTTTAACTACTACACGACCTCTTAACAATTTGCAACATTTTTTGAGCCCCCGATCGACGCTGTTATTTTTTTTAATCAACAGTTTATAACGCGAGGTACATACACAATCCGCAGTAGTCTGGGGCTCAGTGCCTCTAATAAATATACAAATCAAGTCAAACGAAAGAGACAAACACAGAACAGAACAGAAGCAGAGAAAAATATACAAGGTGGGTAGCAGGGTATGACCAAGCGAGCACGGATACGTTAGGGGTTTGTCTTCAAAAAGAGAGACAGGACAAAGTGGGGGGAGGGAGTACACTCCTGGTATCTTTGACTGGTTTGGGGAGTTATGGGTCTGAAGGCAAATTGCCGTGGTATGGGATGTAAGAAAATTAATGAGGTCGCCTAAGCACAGGGGAGGAAAGTCGTCACTCGGTTTTCTGTGAACTTGGGGCACTCTATAAGTATATGAGCTGCCCGCGGTTGGCTCTTGAGGGTGAAATCTTGCCCCATACTCACCAATAGGGGCGTAGTTTAGAATTGTCCTGATGGCTCTCGCATATAGGATGATAAGAGTTTAGCCATGTTCTCCCTTTTTGCATACGTTGGTCGGAATTCATCGCATTTGTTCATCCTGGTGGTCAAGAAATCCCATCTCCTGGTGTTGCTTTTGGTAAAGTCTGCGACTCACTCTTCTTGCTGTTTTTTTTTGCCTTAACATGTTATATGAAGTTTGCATCCGTTCCCCCAGTTGGGTAGCGCGTCCTGGTAAACCTCTTTTGTGAACCTCAGTATGGATAAACCACTCAGCTTTGCTTGGGCACTCCCGGGAGTGGAGGCTGTCTTCAGGGTGGTTGTCCAAGTGGGTTCTGATGAGTTTAGCCATTGCGATGGAGTGCAGCTGGGACGAAACGATGTTATTGAAACCGAAACAAGACCACATTCCCACTTTCATCTCTCACAAACACACAATCATGCACAAAAGCAAAAAAAAATCATATTGCGAGGAACAAACAGACATCCAGACTATTTCAGCTTCTTCTTACTAAAGGAAATGAATAACAAAAACAAAAACAAAAAAGAGACACAGAACACGCACGGACGGAGTTGTGAAGAATGACCACAAGACCTCTTCCTACAATTGGTAGCGCGAGGTGGAAGACGAGCATAACATTTACGACAAATCTGTTTATCGCAGTTGTATTTCGATGCCAACACTTTTAAAGATGGTTCGATGATACCACCACGAAGGCTACAATACGGTCCATCAAGAGCATTCGTTGAGAGATACAGAAAAAAAAACATACCGGAGGACGAGATGTAGCGTGGATTCTTTCTGAATATTGTAATCGCTGAGCGTCCGACCGTCTTCGAGTTGTTTTCCGGCAAAGATTAAACGTTGTTGGTCAGGAGGAATCCTAAAAAACATGTCAAACATACGAAACGAAAAAGAGAAAAAAAGAAAACTCACCCTTCCTTGTCCTGAATTTTGGCCTTGACATTGTCGATGGTATCGGAAGACTCGACTTCAAGAGTGATCGTCTTTCCCGTAAGGGTCTTGACGAAGATTTGCATCTTGAGTGGAAAAAGGTGATTACTGTAAAGAAGGTGGGAAGAGATCTTTGGTACTGTATAGTCACATGAAGATGATGTAAGCTCGAGCTTTATTAATTATTATTCTTGCCCCTACATCTTTTCTAAATCTGGTATCTTTTTTTTTAAGCTCGAGATCATATTGGTAGTCACATGATTCAAGTTGGAAGCTCGATATTTTAAATCTGGTATCTTTTTTATTTATTTATTTTAAGCTCTAAATCTGGTATCTTTTTTATTTATTTATTTTAAGCTCTAAATCTGGTATCTTTTTTATTTATTTTGTTTAAGCTCTAAATCTGGTATCTTTATTTATTTATTTATTTTAAGCTCTAAATCTGGTATCTTTTTTATTTATTTTGTTAAGCTCTAAATCTGGTATCTTTTTTATTTATTTTGTTAAGCTCTAAATCTGGTATCTTTATTATTTTTTTAAGCTCTAAATCTGGTATCAAAACACATAAAATTATAATGCCCCTCACTCTTGCCCCAACATCTTTTCTAAATCTGGTATCTTTTTATTTAGTATCAAAAACACAAGAGCATAATGCATCTCTCGTCATAAACATCTTCTTTTCATATCACTATCTTGTTCTTATCTTTAATTTTTTCTCGTTATAATTTAAAATCTTTTATCGTTACATCATCTGATAGGGTACCACACCGGTAGGACATTGTTCGATAAGCCGATTCCCATGCCAAAATGACTTGCTGTTCACAGCAGTGGATTGGTGTAATTTGATCAAGATATTGAACAAGAGTTCTTTTTACCTCGGAAGGCTTCTGGCCGATTCGCAAGGTACAAAAGTTGTTTTGAGTATTAACCTCATTTCTGTTTTGGAAATTGGAACTGATCAGGACCCTGTTCGATAAGGAAGTATATTCATCATGACCCTTTTTGATGGGTAGGATGGGAGGCAGGTTACCAAGGATTGGTGGCGTGTTGGAACAACTAAGATAGTTGCGAGGTGGAGTATTGCGTGATTGAGGAAGGAGCACTCTGGCGTAATGGGGTGTTGGTTACGAGCAGGAGAGTTCCCAAGGCAGGACATCTTGTGGTGCGCCGAGGGATGAAAGCCCGGCGGATCAGTGAGAGAAGAGTCGAGAGTGAGAGAATATGAGATGTGGACGAGGGAATGAAAGTTGAGGGTTGCTTCTGTGCATATGGTGAGAACGAACACATGGGGAAAGTGATGGGAGGAGACACAGCCACTGGGACGGGTAAGAGGGCGTCGGGTAGCGGCGGCGGCAGGAGGGAGGGGGGTAGAGAAGGAGCGACAATGCTGTGCGGTGCCGAACAGGATGGAGAGTTCACGTGTCTTGTTTAGGAATCGGGAACTGGCGAGAAGATCAGCGACGGATCTCGGACCGGATATGCCCGCGAGACAAAACGGAGCACTGCAAATTGCAAGGCGAGTTGCGAATGTCGTCCTCCCCCAAAATGTTCAGTCTCGCGGGCAACGACGACGACGATCCCGAGGACTCCGATCTCAAAGATCCCATACCCTTCCCTTCCTCCTCCGCCTCTCCGCCAAGTTCTCCGCCCCTCCGCCCCATCACCGTCCGCACGGCGTCCACTCCCGTCCTGCTCTCCAACGGAAAGCCCCTCAAATCCTCCCTCAAGTCCTCCTCCTCTGCGCCCCACATTGCTCTTCCCCCGCTCCACCTCCGGGCTTGTTCCGCTCCCGCCACTCCTGTGCTCGAGCACACTCCCAAAAATGTTCGTTTTCCCACAGACGAGCTCGCCACAGTCCGCACCTTCAGTCGCAGCGCAAAGCCTGCCAGTCTCCTTGTCCGTGCTGCCGGCGACGACACTGAGACTGAAACCGAAGGCGAGCTCTCCGCCTCCGTCTTGAGGGCGCCATCCGTCGTCCTCGTCCCACGCTCTCCACTGGTCGTCCGCTGGGAGATCGATCCCGACCTCTCCTCCCCCGTTCCCATGAAAAATATCTCGTCACACGCCAATGCACTCCTCGAGACTATCTCTTATGCCCCCCGGTCTCCAAATGGCGCCCCCCACCGTCTATCTGGCACCCTCCTCGTCCGCAACCTTGCCTACGAGAAAATGGTAGCAGTCAGGTTTACCCTCGACGACTGGCAGACTACCTCAGAGGTCTCTGCACGTCATCTCACCTCTCTCCACGCTTTCCCCCTCTCTTATCCCTCCCCACTCTCTCAGTATACCCATCCCACAGCACCTCAGTGGGACAGGTTCGGTTTCACCATCCGACTTGAAGACTACGCTGCCAATCTCGCAACACGTACTCTTTTCCTCGTCGCCCGTTACATTGCCCACCCATCCTCAGGCCCCGTTGAATCCTGGGACAACAACTCGGGTCAAAACTACAAAGTCGTCTTCAAAGACGCTTCTCCTACCAGACCTAGGGGATTCACCGTCTCCTCGCCTCGTGCGTCTTTTCTTCTCTATTTCCTTTTCCCTTGTTCATCTTCTTTTCAGCCTCTTCTGCTCCTGTCATGACTCCTGCCACAACCATGGCTGCCAATCCACAACCCCACTTGGCCCACTCCTCTCTCAGGAAACTCAATCTCAGAAACTATGCCGCCCCCGGTGCTCCATCTCCCCCTGTTCATCAAGCCCTCGACGACCATCCTCCCAGCAGCGACGACGAGATTTTGCATACCCCGCCTCCTGCCAGTACCTCCCCTTTCCAATGTTCGTCTTTTTCCCTCTATCTATCTTTTTTGATTCACTCTCTCTTCAGCTTTCCATTTCCCAACCTCAAAAGTCCGAATTACATCCGATCCAATCCCTATTCTCTCCTTTTCCTCCTCCTCTTCCTCGCCTTCTTCTTCTTCCAGCACAAGTCCAGAATCAACACCCAACATCCACTCACTTCAGATGGGCACTTCCCCTCCCTTCTCAATCTTACCAGAATATGCCTCTTCGTCAAAGCAGGCCATCAATCATCGTCCTGCTTTCTCCTTCCCTTGGGCAGGTTCTCCAACGCCAAAGAGTCCAGAGCAAGTCCAGAAGATGTTGCAGGGCATCAGAGAGAAGAGCACGAGCTCACCAATCAGGAGCGGCCGGTCAAGTCCTGTTAAGAGGGTTGCGTCACCCCCTCTACCCAGCTGGAGCGGGAAAATCAATCATCAGACTGCGCAGACTGTGGTGAGTCCCCAACCGAGGAAGGACTGGTCGAAGGTAGGGAGTGGATGGAATTCCTCCTCCCGTGTCGCTGTGGGTATGGGTCTTCCGAGGGCTTCGCCGATCTTGATGAACACTTCGAGCATTAAATCTGCACCTGCTGCTGCGACGGGCGATTTGATATATCAAACTGTGGTTCGACAGTGGTGTTTTGCTCAGGGAACGGGTTCAGCTCAAGGACAACAAGCCAAGTATACGACTGGCAGAGGAGATGGTGCTGGGTTGGTGGTTTAATCTCTAACCTCGTTTACCTGACTTTTTTCTTTTTTTTGGCCTATATCTTTATCCTTTTTTTTGGTTTTTTTTAGTATGCATGCTTTTTTTTTTTTGGTCGCAATCATATCTAATCTACTGCTCGACTGTCCCCGTCTCTCGGTTTACATACACTCACACGCACACATACACATACTCACATACCAAAAAAGAAATCTGTTTTCACTCTCCTCTCTCCTGTCTAGGACGTTGTTTAGGCTAGGTTTTTAGGCTAGGTTTTCATTGATTTATATAAATAGACACGAGATCTGGTGAAACAGTTTTGTTTTTGTTTACGCACGCACGTACACGCACACGCACATGTCTTTTTCTTTCATCTCAGTGTAATATATATTTTCCCTTCTTTTCCATCAAAGGGAAGAAAGAGAGAAGAGGGGTTATCAAGTCTAGACAACAAACGAATAGAGTCTTTTTCAGAGAGGGAGGAAGATCCATTTTTCATTGACGTTGACGTGGGGCTGGCTGTATAGATTTTCATTCGGGATGTTTTTTTAGGGTTTTTTTTCGGGGGGTGTAAGGGGAAAATCGATTTTGCCTAGTTTGGACGTTTTGACACATGACATTGTCCATTGTTCATTGTTCTCTCTCTCTCTCTCTCTCTCTCTCTCTCGCGTGTGTGTGTGTGTGTGTGTGAGAAAAGGGAAGACGAATGTGGTTGTTAAGTGATAGGAACGTTCATGGGTTATCACTTCCCTTGAACATTTTCTCTCTCTCTCTCTCTCTCGCTTTTTTTTTCGGTAGTCAAGCAGGAAATGACGATGATGACGAAGATGGTCATCGGTGTCACTTTTGTTATCGTTACCATCATCGTCACCATCGTCGTAGATAGCAGTGATGAGATTGCAGCTAGAATACCCGAGGCCAGGCCTGGCCAAGTGGGGCCATCATTTTATCAAAATGATGTCCATTTCCCCTCCTCCTCCTCCTCCTCCTCCTCCTCCTCTTCTCTCTCTCTCTTCTTCTCCTGAGGACCTGAACAATCGTATCATAACATCTCCTCGGAAACGAACAACCCGATCTTCATTCTATCTATCTATCTTCTCACAAATCAAAACCTTAATTCAGGTTTAAATTTAAATCAATTAATTGAAAAAAGTTGGGAGGGGAGTTGTCTTTAAAAAAGTTCTCCCTACCGACACGTCAATTCTTCACTCACGCACACACACACACACGAGACGAGATAAGAGAAAACACACCAGATAAAACATGTGGGTTGGCCATAACACCTTCTCTTCTCTTTCCAAATCTCTGGTGAGTGAGTGTGTGTGTGCGTATATGTATACGGGTGTAAACGTGTGTAAACGTGTTTCATCGTCTTGTCGATGACGTGATGGCATTCAAGAAGATACCTTGCCGTTCTAATTATATATCTATCTATCACTTTTCGAAGATACAGCGAGTCCTTTTTGATGCCGCCGGCACATACGAATCCGAGTTGGGAAGAGGAGAAAAAAAAGACCTTTTGTTTTCCTGCAAAAGGCAGTGAAATCACGCAAAGAAAAAAAGGGTCCTGGAAGAGAGAGAAAGAGAGAGAAAGAAGGAGAGAGAGAAATGGGGAGGGGGGCAAGTAGGAATCGCGGTCGGTTCGCAGATCTCGAAATCCTTCTCTAAAGATCCTTTTTCCCTTCGTGATTCTCTCCGGTGCCGAAGAGAGCGAGAGCAAGAACGAGATAGAGAGAAATCTGACAAAATGTAAAGCACGTAAGATCATCATCATTCCAACCCTCCGTAGAGCAGAAACACAATCTCTTTTTCAAAAATTTTTTCTAATAAGAAACAGAAAAAAAAAGAAAAAAAAAACTCGGATGGAAGATTTGTAACTGCCGCTTCGCCACATGAAAAATTCCATTGATGCAGATTGCGAACCCAGTGTGGGATGAATGAATACGCGGTCGGGATAGGTAATTAAGAAACTGGGAGGGAACAACAACTGCTTTACTCTCCAATTTTCTGGAACAATTTACTCCCTCATCATCAAACTCGTAAATCACTTTTTCGTGATGAAGACGACGCACACACACGTACAGAATCAATCTAAAAAAAAAAAAAAAAGATTGGCTTGCAAATCGTCCATGGAAATCAGAAGAAATCATTTCCACATTGCTTCCCTCTCCCTTTCTTTTCAACAGTCACAGATTCTAAACCAGGAGCGTGTCAAAGGCGGGTTTGTCTCCAAATATCGCATCAAATATATCGAACATTTTGCGGATGTCACTCAGAAACGCTGATATGGATTTTTATGCTCGATGAATCATCCATCGACAACGGCTTTAGGCAAGATTGAACATTGTTGAGGACAAAAACCGATGACGATGCCGACGGTCCCTCCCAACTTTGTTCAAAAAAACGTATGTGTAATTGTGTGTGCTTGTACATGCTTGTGTGTGTATGTGTGTGTGTGTGTCGTAGGACTGTATGTGGGACTGTGGGTTCAGATACCGCTCGGAGTCGACTCGAACGAAGTGAATATTGAACGCTTCTAGGCAGTCCCACACGGATGCTTCTTTTCTTTCTTCTTTCTTCTTTACAAAATTATGCATTCAAGGGTACCACATGTGTTGGTGAGAAGGACATTGGTTGAGGGTTGCGCCATTGATCACATGGTATCATGTTATTTTACCGTTGTCGATTTGAGAGAGAGAATCGAGAGTCGATAACTGTACTCAGGTAAATATCCTGGGATTGTCAACTGATGTCTTTTGTTCATGATTTATTTAATGATATTTATGATGTCCAGTGGCAAGTTGAGTATATCAATTATTCACTGATTATAATTATCATCGTTGTCAGTCCACAAGTAACCAAACCAATGTTAAATGAATGAGATAAGAGAATGGTAGGTACAGAATAATGGTGACTACTTCAGGAAGCACTTTACTCGGCCAATATCCAAGTATTACCAAACAAAGACCCACCTACAATGTTAGTGTTTCAACGTGCAAGATATATCTCAATAATGTTTCAAATAATAGAAGAATCATATCGTAATCTCAAGCACTACAACTAAAATAAATTGAGCCCTACTTCTTTGATAAACGGATTAAATTAGCATCATCATATTGAGAGAGAGAGAAGATGCCCCTGGTGGACTGTGAAAAGAGATAAAAACACCTGAGGTTTGGCTGGTGGAGCTATCAAAAAAATGATGATCCTTCCTATTCTACCTCTCCTGAGGATTCAAACCCTAACTAAACAATCGTATTCCAAAAGGTGTCTTCACTTATCTATCTGTTGTAAAAGATAGTCCCTTTGAGACAAGGCACGAGATGTCAAATTTCCCACTTTAGACTAATCCAAAGGGTGCATCGATTCGTGTGGGAATCTTGACTTCGCTTATTTACACCTGTAGCAAAACGAGAACAATTCGGTGGACAAAAGTTGAAAAGGGAAAAAAAGAAGAAGCAAGGGTTGTCACTCACGAGATAAGAGAATCGTGGGATTCTTGATAAGGAATGGCATGTGTCAGCCGTTATCTCAGAATCTTCTCTTATCTTTCCGTATTTCTGGTGTGTGTGCGTGCGTGCGTGCAAGCGTGTGTGTTGCATGTGCATGTATATCATGAACATGTCGTTTTGTCGATGAGGCGATAACACTGAAGCAGAAGAAGAAGAAAGATCTTGCCGAAGAAATGGTGGATTTACAACTTCTTTGATGCCGCCGGGAAATCGAAAAAAAATGTACATTTTTTGAACAGAAGATTAACAACGGCGCTTCTAATACATTACATTCGGCTGGCAATGTCCAAGTGAGAGACCTTGACATTGGCATCCATATCTTTTCAATAGTTCAAGATACATACATACATACCCCAAGGCAAAAGAGGGAGCAAATTCAGGAGACGTCTTCGGCACCATGTTATCGGTCCGGCTACCGACGGGAATATTGACTATTGACTATCTGACAGGACTTGTGTCCGTCAAACTCCTTCCGGAGATTACATCAAGGCTCGAGCACCACCTATGGACATGATGCACTCGTATGACGATAGGTGGCAACAACAATGAGAGGCTGAAAAAAGAGACAATAATGGATAATGATAGTGACGATGATGGCAGCAACAATGGTGATGTGATGACAATGTTTGTGTGACGGTATCAAGAGTGGCATGGTGGCATCGGAGAGAGAGCGTTCTGTATTTGTATGCAGAGTAGCGAAGGCTGATGTATTGTAATGATAGGGGCGGTAAATCGGGAAGACATCTTCCTTCTCTCTTTCTCCTTCATCTAAGAACTAGAAGTCAGTGACAGGCAGGAGTTGCTGATTAACAAACCTAAGTAGTCGTATACTTCTTGTCATTCACCACTTCTTTTTACTATTAGGGCACGGTATCCTACCAATACAACAACAATAACCCAGAGAACAGTTAAAAGGATCATGACATTGAATTTCAACAGGCTATGCCCATTGTTAGCAACCAACAATACAGAGACGATTGAACATTTCAATTCATTTTTCATTCCTCTGTGCTTCCAGTTGTACTAAACCTTCTGAAGAGATCGTTGTTCAACAAATCCTATCACTCCCTGTCAATGTCCGCCCTGATATAGTATATCATTGACATACCACAGCACTTATCCCTATCAGAGGTCCAAATATTGCTACCCTTTCCTCAGGAGACATATCCAGTATTTCGTCAGCAGATGCCTCACACAAAAGGATCCCAGCCGACATGCGATTCATTCCGTCGAGCTTGGATAAATCTTCTTCATCCTAAAATAACAATAAATCATCGAGCGGTGATGGCTGGATCAAGATAAACTCTACATACCGGCAACTGTTCCTCATCCAACCAATCTCTCTGTTGCCATAAAAGGCCACCCGTTTGATCTCGTTCTTGAGA
>Ga0157361_1000779_pt1 | contig 11590 bp, 10 predicted proteins | sample AttlaeALBM2_FD_111481 | JGI IMG/M metagenome (GOLD analysis project Ga0157361, IMG submission 111481) | Fungus gardens microbial communities from leaf cutter ant in Ribeirão Preto, State of São Paulo, Brazil - Atta laevigata ALBM2 | ecosystem: Host-associated > Fungi > Mycelium > Unclassified ...
AACAAGTCTCAAGGACAGTCAGTGGAGCATGTGGGGATTAATTTGCAGACATCAGTGTTCTCCCATGGACAACTTTATGTGGCCTTTTCAAGATGTACTTCACCTCTAAACATCTCAGTACTTTTTCCAGAGCAGAGCCAAGAGAGTAGGAGGACACTCAATGTAGTATATAAAGAAGTATTCAATAGCATTAGATTATAGATTGTATTTGTATCTAACAATGAACTTGAGATTGATTTTTTAATAATTTGAGAGATAAAAAAATAGCAGACTGCTATTGAAAGGAAGCATAGCAATCTTTCAGGCTATACTATCTACTATTCCATAGACTGTTGTAAAAAGAAAATATAGTAGATTGACTATGACACAAACTCAATAACATAATATTACAGAAATTAAACAAAATTTAATCTCATAGACCGTTGTAGGAAGGGAGCATAGTGAACTGACTTTAACATAAACTTCACAAGCTAGGCCAGAGACCTGGATGAAAACCTTGTCTAGTCTAGTATGTATGCTGCACCAAATGTGGGATGATGGATGACACATATATGTACCTAATCATTCCCATACTCTCTCTTTTCACTCAAAAACCTCTACAAAATTCAAATAAATTCAGAATAAATTAGGATAAATTAGGATAAATTGGAATAAATTAGAACAAGCAGTAAGCAAAGCAAGCTGACTGTGGTCTTACTGTTGTAGGAAGGGAGCAGAGTAACCTGACTTACAATAGTGCAAACTACCAGTGTAGAAAGGGAGCAGAGTGGCCTGATATACAATATTGCTTATTATATCGCAGACTGTTGTTGAAAGGGAGCAAAGTAACCTGATCAACGACACTATCTGCAGCTGCACAGACCATTGTTGGAAGGGAGCAAAGTGACCTGATAGACAACACTATTTACTGTTACATAGAATGTTGTAGAAAGGGAGCATAGTGGACTAACTTTAGCACAAACTTAATAACACAGAATTAGTAGAGGGTTCAAGAAGGGCCAGAGGCCCAGATGAAATCTTGTTTAGTCTACTATGTATGCAAGACCAAATGTGGAATGATGGCTGCTGACTCAGAACTGACCAAGCAGCTTTCTTCACATACCCTCTTTTTTCACTCAAAAACTCTAGAAAATTCTAGAAAATTTACAATAAATTCAAATAAATTGGGTAAAATTGGAATAAAATTGGAACAGGTAGTGAGCAAAGCAAGCTGACTGTGGTCTTACTGTTGTAGGAAGGGAGCAGAGCGACCTGACTTACACTAGTGCAAACTATTAGTGTAGGAAAGGAGTAAAGTGACCTGACATACAATATTGCTCAGTGTATTACAGACCATTGTTGGAAGAGAGCAAAGTGACCTGATAAACAATACTACTTACTGTCACACAGACTGTTATAGGAAGGGAGTGTAACAAACTGACTCCAGCACAAACTTAATAATACAGAATTAGTAGAGGGTTCAAAAAAGACTGAAGACCTAGATGAAAACCTTGTATAACAAAGAAGTCAGTTGACAAGTAGCATAGAGACCATAGGAGATAAAAAGCATAGTCACATAGTAATTGTATATATAGTATAGAAAATCTAATGGAAACTCTATTGAGTTTTCTTTGTCAAACACTGATAAAGAGCAGTTGGCTTTATTCCGGCTTAAGAGTTGACTCACTGACATAAATCAGGAGTTAGAACAATATTTGAGAGTCTTTATCAATCATAGACAAGAGCAATGGCCTGACTAGTTAGGTACTGCTAACTTACAATAACAAGATTCACTCAGCAACAAAAGTATCTCCATTCAAAGTAAATTATAGTCAAGACTGGGGAATGAGATTCAAAGAAAGAAAAAAGGAGAAGTATAAGATAACAAGAAGATATGTTGTCAAATATGAGGAGACAGATAACGGAGTGGAGGAGTTATAAATAGAATTATACTCTAGGACAGATGTATGGTACTATTTTGGAGAATAAATAGTACTTAGCAATGATAGAAAACCTAAGAAAGTAGGCTCTGGCAAATAGAACAAAATACTGGAGTGGAGTACAACTTTTGATGAATAACCTTGGCTTTAACTTATATATTGTGCCCTGTTCCCATTAGATTTGCTATACTATATATACAATTACTATCGTGGCTATGCACCTTGCTTCCCATAGTCCTTATGTCTATCAGCTGACTTCTTTGTCATATGCTGTGACTATGACTTGTGACTTTGTGTGTAACATGACCATGACATAACCTTAGTCACACCTTTGTGACTCTGTGACTATCACGTGATATTTCCCACACTCCATCTTAGTAATAATCTAAAGGAAAAAAAAAGAAAAGAAATATAAATATTGACTTAGCTGTTTTGCTAAGTCATGACAAGTAGTTTACTATACTATTCTGCTAATTATAATTTCAGAAGAATTATTAGGAGAAATAAATTACATAATTGTCAGATTTCCAGAATATGACATATGTGGAAAGAATGAGAAAAATTCAAGAAGAGACAAAAGCAATACTAGAAAAAGTATAGAAGGAAATAAAAAAATTTGCAAATAGGAAGTGAGGAAAAAAAAAAGAGTATAAAGCAGGCGATCTAGTACTATTAAGTACAAAGGACTTAAAATGGCAGATAAAGGGAAGAAGGTCAAAAAAACTGACTGAGTATTTTGTGAGCCCTTACAAGGTTAAGGAAATTATCTTGAGTAACACAGTAGAATTTAAAGTAGAAAAAATACTGAATAAAAGAATGGTAAGAGAAGGAAAAGTTCCTAGTTCAATGGAAAGGGTATATAGTAGAAAAAGACACCTAGAAAAGTAGAGAAAACTTAGAGAATGCAAAAAAGTTAGTAGAAGAGTTTAAGAGAGAGTATGGAGAAAAGGCTAAAGAACTTAGGCAATAGGAACTGGAAAAAAAAAAGAGGAAATTTAGTTGGGAGCTACCTAGGGAATTTATAGCAAAATTGTTATATAGATAAAAACAAAAAAATATGAGAAGGAAAGAGAAAAAAAATGGGAAGAAAATTAGAAACAATAGAAAAGTTTCTTAGAACAAGAAACCTTGAAGGGGGGCTATGTTATGAGATAGTTCCAAAAGAAGTAACTATTTCTCATGCATCTGTCAAGCCTGATAAAGATATATATATAACAGACTAAAAGATATAAATAGTATGGACTAATTATGTAATACTATATAGTTATTAGTAAGGGTCTTGTGATTGTGGGAGACAGGTGCACAGACCAACAGACATTTGTATAAATAGTAGCTCTAATTCAACAAAAACTCTATTGAGTTCTTCTTGAACTTTAATCCTAGTCCAATCCTAAGTCTATCAAGGGCTTGCATTAACAGTAACAATTACTTTTTAGGAGGTCATCTAGATTAAAAATCCTATCTGTTGGGTAATAGTCTAACCATACTATTAGAACAGTAGTTAGTAGGGTAATAGAACTCTGGCTGGGTAAAGATCTTAAGCCCCAGTAGATATAGTATAGCTAGTAAGATCAACCATTTATTCTGTACCATTGAGATGTCAACACAATATCTCAATCCCAATACAATTCTTTTATGAGCAGTCTGCTCAACCAAAAGCATGCCCTTGCTAAACTAAGGGCAGAACTAGAAAAAAGAAGAGAGAATATTGTAAGAAGCTTAGGCATCTAACCTATAATTGCAGAAAGAAAAGGAAGAAAGAAAAGGGGAAGTTAATTTCCCAAAACAAGTTTAAGGTGTTGGCTAGCAAAGTAATAAGATATGAAATTAGGAAAGAAGTAGTAAGGAGACAAGAGATAGTAGAAAAAGAGGAAGTGAGATGTTTTAGATATCAGAGAAGAGGATATTATAAATGGAAATGTCCTGACATAGAGATAGAAAGGAGACAATGAGAGGAAAAAGTAGCATATGTAGTAAAGCCACAAAAGGCACAGCAAAAAAAGGAGAGGCTAGCATGTTCCCTACAAGAAAAGACACAAAAGTACAGTAGTACATAAGACATGCTCCCAAAAGGCACAATATTAGAGGAGAAAAGTTAGAAGACAAAGTGGAAGGTAGTGACATTTGTAGAATGTGGCAGATATAACTATAAAGATACCAAGACACCAAAAGATATAGTAAGAGAGGGGGGTAAATAGAAAGAAGTAAGAAGATACTAAGGAAAGTATGGTTAAATATAGGAGTTGAAAAGATGAATATACATAAAGGTGTAACAGTTAAAGTACTCTTGGATAGCAATGTAATGGGGATGTTTATGAATAGGAAGATGATAGCAAAACACAGATTTAAGCTACAAAAGTTAAAAAGGCCAGTAACAGTAAGGAATATAGATAAAACAAACAATAGTACAGAGGCAATTATACATCAAGTAGAAGTAAATATGTACTATAAGAACCATGTAAAGAGAATGAGAATAAACATATGTGACTTGGGGAGGACAGAGATAATATTATAAATGCTATAGTTGTAGGCCCATAACCCAGAGATTAACTGGGAAACTGAAAAGGTTAGAAAGAAGTAATGGAAAGGAAGAAAGCAAGAGAACAAAGAAAGAAAAAAGATCAGTTACTCTAGAAGAGAAAAAGATTATGAGATAGGCAATAGATGACAAAGAGAACTGGGGAAGAGAGAAAGAAGTTAAAGCAGACCATAGAAAAATAGAAGAAATAGTCCCTAAGAAATTTCTAAAGTAGAGAAAAGTATTTGGGAAAGTAGAGCCAGAAAGGATACTAATGAGGAAAAATTTGGGACCATGCTATAGATCTTAAGGAAACATTCAAGTTGCAAAAAGAAAGAATTTACTTTCTATCCAAAAATAAGAGAAAAGAAGTTTAGAATTTTGTGGATAATCAATTAAGAAAGGAATACATCAGACCATCAAAATCCTCTCAAATATCACCAGTATTCTTTGTAAGCAAGAAAGATAGGAGCAAGAGGATGGTAATGGACTACTATAGTCTAAATGACTAGACTATGAAAAACAACTACTCACTTTTACTAATAATGGATTTGATCAACAATATGAGAAGTAAAAAAGTATTCACAAAAATAGATTTATGGTGGGGATTCAATAATGTGAGGATAAAGGAAAGAAATGAGTAGAAGGAAGTATTCACAACACATATAAGGTCCTTTAAACTGACAGTATTGTCTTTTGGAGTGACAAACTCACTAGCTATATTTTAGGCAATAATGAATGAAATCTTGAGAGACTTAATCAATGAAGGAAAAGTTGCTATATTTGTAGATAATGTATTGGTAGGGACAAAAACTGAGAAAGAGCACAATAAAATTAAAGAAAACGACTTATATATTAAGCTAGAAAAGTGTATATAGAAAAGAAGAAAGATAGAATTCCTAGGGGTTATCATAAGACCTAAAAGAATAGAGATATACTGAGCCCTGGTACATCTCTGGGGTCAACAATCACATTCTCTGGCTGACTAGGTTGAAACTGTGGAAGTCCTGGATACACCTTGTGTGATCTCGAAAGTTCCTTGATCTTCTGTAAAATTGCTTCTTTTTGTAAGGCAAAAGTAGATGAAGTACTCAGTTAACCAGAGCCAAAAAATGTGAAAGATATTAGGAAATTTTTGGGCCTTGCAAATTACTACAAAAGATTTATTAAAAGTTTTTCTCAAGTAGCTAGGTCTATAAATATGCTTACAAAAAAAGATATGAAGTAGCAGTGGGGGCAGGAACAACAACAAGTATTTGATAAACTTAAGCAGATTTTCATAATGAAACTAGTGTTAGTGGTCCTAGACTTAGATAAAAAGTTTAGAATAGAAGCAAATGCCTCAAACTATGTAACTGGGGGAGTACTGTCAATGAAGTGCTTGAATGAACTGTGGAAACATATAGCCTTTATTTCAAAATTGCTAAGCAATACAAAACATAACTACAAAATACACAACAAAGAGATGCTAGCTGTAATTAGATGCTTAGAGACATGGAGATATTTCCTAAAAGATATAACAACAAAATTTAAGATTTGGACAAACTATAAGAATCTTGAGTATTTTATAAAAACACAAAAGTTAAACTGTAGACAAGCAAGATAGGTATAATACTTCTTATACTCTTACCACCAACATTGTTGGTAGCATCTGAGTGTAATATAGTAAAACCTTTCTGCTAGAATTCATATCCCTCCTATAAACATAAGCCTTAAACAAACTACTACTAGACCTAAAGATACAGTCTTTAACATGTAGCATAGACAACCTCTGTCTTGAGTTAGTACTAGAGAATCCCACAGCACCTTCTCTTCCCCCATGGATAACTTTTCTCCTCTCTCAGAAATGAACTATGCTGAGCACACTGCCACTCTAAACAACATGGAAGTTGAGGTTGCTAATACCTCTATTTTCTCAAACCACAGTATATTGTCTTATAACTTTTCTCTTCTTCTCTCACAACATGCACATGTCTCCATTGAGGTGGCACCTAATGCTAAGTCTATAAATAAGATAGACATCTCCTCGGAACTCTCTCTTCTCTCAGCCATCCTATATAGTACCAATATCCCAGCTGATTTTAATCTCTGGGATAGAGGCTTTGTGGCAACTTCTTTCTTTGGTACAAATGAGTTTCTTTAGAGTGATATGTGCAATATGGTGTGCTCACTCCAATACATAGCCTTTTTTCTCAAACAAAGAAACCTTAAAGGATATAACAGCAATAGTATTTCTTAGTTAGAACTCTTTGGCAAATTGACTTGGTTCTTTATCTCAGCTGTCTTTGAATTAGGCTAGAACCAACTATATTCATCTAGTAAAACCTTGGTCTGGGACAATATTATATTATATTTTATCAAGTACATTTCCATAAAAAAAATTCCTCCCTCTCAAATCTCTAAAGATCAACTAAGAAATGTCAAGAAATGTGAGCTTCTAAAGGTAAAAATGCCAAGATCTCTCTCTTATTTTATGCTTAGGTAACTACTTTGGCAGTAAACCTATTAAAAATCAAGGAAGCATTTCCAGCATTACCTAACAAGAAAATTATTGGGATTTATAATGCTATGCTTTCCAAACTGGCCAATGGAAAAAGAAGGAGAATTTAAATAACTACCAAAGACCCCTCAAAAAAGCAAGCTATTATCCTCACATCTAACAAGCTCACTGAGAACATCATAAAAGATGCTGGTTCCCACATGTTTTACATCAACAACCTCCTAAAAAACATCAAATCATTGATATGGGCTGAGTTTATCTATCCTTGTACTAGAGGTATATTCATCAACACCAATAATGTCCTAGCTCCTAGTGACCTCACTACCATAGAACAATACCTCAAATCAATTGAGGGAGTTAACAATGATGAAGTTCTCATCCCTTGCCTCCCATAATCCAAATCCTACCTCAAGATCATTGGTATCTTCTACATCTAACCTAGTAGCAACAAACTAACTAGCAGTGACATCACTAACTTCATGAGCAACTCTGGCCTATTTGAACTAGTTACCCTTGCAGTAAAACTAAGGGTCATCAAAGCCTTACCTAAATCTGACATGACCATTGTATAGTTTAATATTCAGAACTCACAAAATAGTTTAAAGGCTAAACTACTAATTAACCATTTTTTCAACTTTGGTAGATACATTGCTACTATCAGGGGTACAAAATGAATCCAGGGGTCCCTCAGTGCTGCAATTGCTAGAAATAGGATTATTCAACATTCTTATACAGCACTTATAGTTCTAAATACCAGAAGTATAGCAGCCCACACAAGATTGAAAACCACTAGGAAATAGCATAGTGTTACAAAGCAAACCCCAAAATCAATCCTCCCAGATTGAAAACAAAAGCTGGCAAACCATATCTATACATCTTTAAATATATCAATTGTAAATGCAAATACTTGGCTGATGATACTAAATGTCCCTTTTGGAAGCATTATAATGATCAACCTCATTGTCCCCAGGTGTTCTACATATGGACTGCTTCTTTGTTTTATATTACTTCATATATCTAATAGATTAGTCAGCACCTCACTAGTGGGGCATGTTCTTTACTCAGTAGACCTCATGTCTACCACATGTATTCCTCATTCCTACCTTATGGTATATAGGTATATATACAGTAGATACTCTTCTGTATTCCTTACACTTTATCAATTGTATCATTCTCTTCTTTCCTCAACTCCTATATCATTCTCAAGTCTTCACTTAAGTGTTACAACCTGAGTTACTCCTTAAGGTTGTAATATTTGGTAAAGTATCACCAATTCACCTTGCAACTGGAAGGACAGCAAACTAGCAGACTAGCTATCAGCATATTGCAAAAATTACTACCAAATATATAATCGGAGCATAGGAGATAGAAGACCTTGAAAAACAACTCAGTTCAGTTCACATTAGTAAAGAATAGTCAGAGTACCAAGAAAAGTCCAAAGAATAGAATGAACAAGAGACAGAATCATAGGCTAACAAAATAGGCAACAAAGAAGAACTCAACAAGTTAAGCGACGCTGAAAGAGTACAAAAGGAAATTGCATACTGGGACAAACAAAACAATGATGTGTCAGCTCCCAATTGTATGCTAAAGGTCTGAGAGGAGATAATCAAAGATGAAGGTTTATAAGTAAAAGTAGAATTATATGTAGCTCCAATAAAATATATGTGGGTTGTTGTAAAACGAAGGTAAGATCTCTCTAGATCGTTGTCGCATAGCCTCCCTAAGGTGTCAATCTTTACATACCATGACTAGACTTAACTGGAAAATACAGTTAGTTGATCACTCATAGACCCTCTACACTCAGTTGTCCTCTTATCTACACTTCCAATACCGAACCTTATGGGTGTGATACAGTCCAAGTGTGCTCCTAGCCAAGCTTTCCCAGCCTGTTGTCCTCTCCAAAGCCTGCCTGAGTTGCATCTGCTATTTCTTTCTAGATTGAGTTCTGGGTATATTCAGTGTTCTTCTCAAGACATTCCCTTGGTCCCAGTCTTCTTACTCTTAATAGATCCACATTCACAATTCCAGAGGCAGTGATAATGGAGGTAAGTACAAAGAGGTTCTTTTTTTTTTCATCTTACCTTAGATACTATATTAAAGTTACAAAGCCCTAAAACTTAAGGAATAAAATATAAAAAGAAAACTGTTACTACTTTTAGGATTCCCTCAACTCCTTCTTGTCCTAAGTCCTCCCAAATCCTACTGATTACATGTCTCTCTCCTGTCTCTTTCCCATCAATAATGTGTCCCTATTGCTATTTCCTTCTAGAATCTTCTTTATCCTTTGTGGGTCTTCTCTTTGCTATTGGCTTGTGATTTTGAACTCCTTAGTTACCTGTCAAGTGTTAGTAAGCTCCAACCACAGTCTCAAATCTCTAAGTTGTGTCCTAGGTATCATTTATCTAAATATAACTGATCTGATACCATCAATGCTTATTTGCAATCAATAGCCTATCTGTCTAAGTCTATTACTAGTATACTGCTGGTTCTAGAGTTCAAATGTTCTATTTCTCTCAAGGTGTATCCCATACAAAGTGGATCTAGAACATTCTCATCCAATAACTCTGTCTATAACCTGACACTAGCTCATCTTACTTGTCTTCCAAGATATTTGCATGAGCTCTAGGTCCAGTTCCACCTGCTCACTATTTCACATAACACTTTGGTATGTTCTAAGGACTGATAATAGGTTCTAGAGCAAATTCTAATTAGGAATCCATTAGTATAATGTGTATCAAATGCTACTTTCCACTGCAAATTTGCTAGCAGTATAATAACATTTTTTACATTTTTAGGTTTTGGCCAACTAAGTATCCTGTCTACCTTTTCTTTTTCTATCTCTATCCCATTAGGTCCTATTACTACTCCTAAGAACCCAATTTTCCTTACTTTTCATATACATTTCTCTAGCTTGATATACAAATTGTTTTCTTCTAACCTTCTTAGTATTTCTTCCTTAATCTTGTTATGTTCTTCCTCTGTTTTTGTCCCTACTAGTATATCATCTACAAATGCAGTTACTTTTCCTTCATTAATCAAATCCCTTAGAATTTCATTCATCATCACCTAGAATATGGCTAGTGAATTTGTCATTCCAAAGAATATTACTATTGGCTCAAAAGAGCCCACATGCATTATAAATGCTCCTTTTTACTCATTTCCTTCTTTGATTCTTACATTATTGAATCCTTACCTCAGATCTATTTTAGTAAATACTTTCTTGCTACCCATGTTGTTGATTAACTCCATGATTAATGGTAGCAGGTAATTATTTTTCACTGTTTAGTTGTTTAGGTTTCAGTAGTCTATTACCATCCACTTACTCCTATTCTTTTTGCCCACAAAGAAAACTAGTGACATTTGAGAGGATTTCAATAGTTTGATATATCCCTTTCTCAGTTGATTGTCCACAAACTTTTGGACTTCTTTTCTTTTATCTTTGAAAAGAGAATAGATTCTTCCTTTTTGTGGTTTAAATGTCTTCTCAAGATCTATTGTATGATCCCAAGTTTTCCTAGTTAGCATCCTTTCCAACTTTACCTTCTCAAATACTTTTCTCTACTTTAAAAACCTTTTTGGGACCAACTTCTCTATTTTTCTGTAATCTTCTTCCATTTCTTCTTTCTTTCCCCAATCCCTTTTATCATCTATTGTCTATCTAATAATTTTCTCTTCCTCCAGGATTACTACCCTTTTTCCTCTTTTGACTTTCTTCTCTTCTTTCTTTTGTCCTGTCTTACCATACAGTGGCAGATATCTCATTATCTTTACTTCCCTAGTTTCCCAGTTTATCTCTAGGTTGTATGCCTATAACCACAGCATTCCCAGTATTACTTTTGTTTTTCCCAAATTGCATATATCCATCCTTACTCTTTCTACATGCCCTTTATAATACACATTTGCTTCTACTTGATGTGTAATGGCTCCTCTACTGTTATTTGTTCTATCCACATTTCTAACCATTATTAGCCTTTCTAACTTTTGCAGCTTAAATCCATGTTTTACTGCTATTCTTTTATCCATGAATATTCCTGTTGCACTACTATCTAAGAGTGCTTTAACTGTTACTCCTTCATAGGTGTCAACCTTTTCTACTCTAATATTCAACCATACTTCTCTCAGCATTTTGAAGGTTTATCTGACCTTTCTTTGCTTACTCCTCTCTTTTGCTGTACCTTTCAGAGCCCCTGCCTATGCACTGCTCTGCTGTACTTCTTTCTCTTTGGGGTATGCCACCTTTCTCTCTTCTTCCTTCAAACATCTACACCATCTTAGTTCTTCTAACTACCTTCTTGATATCACTTCTTGTCTTCTGTTCTCCTTTATATGACATCTCTTCTTTCTATATCTTTCTGTAGTGTCTTAGCCTGAGATAGCTTAGGTACCCTCCAAGTATCACAAATGGCCACTTACTGATTTGTGATTGGTTGATTGGATATTCAAAAAGCTCAAAAAAGCGAAGTTTAGACAAGCAGTAAAGATGTTATTAAGTCTGAGGTTTAATCCTCAGACTATGAGTTCTTATATATATGCTACTACCTATTGTTCTACATATGGTAGTGCCTTTGTGCTAGAAATAGTGATAACCTAACCATATGGAGGCTGTCCTTTGTTCTAAGAAAAGGACAGATGACTATCTATGGGTAATTA
>Ga0157361_1000783_pt1 | contig 11547 bp, 13 predicted proteins | sample AttlaeALBM2_FD_111481 | JGI IMG/M metagenome (GOLD analysis project Ga0157361, IMG submission 111481) | Fungus gardens microbial communities from leaf cutter ant in Ribeirão Preto, State of São Paulo, Brazil - Atta laevigata ALBM2 | ecosystem: Host-associated > Fungi > Mycelium > Unclassified ...
GATAATTATGTAATTTCTTTCTCCTAATAATTCCCCTAAAATTAATAATAGTAGGATAGCGTAGTAGACTACTCTCCTCCTATTCCGCACTTACTATAAGTACTGAGTAGTTACAGTGTAATTTCTTAGTCTGTAAATTAACGTCATCTGGTCCTAATCTTCTTTTGTCCACTCGGACTCCTTCACTTGACTCCTTAGGACCTCTGTCTTGGTGACTTTCCACCACTCCGAAATACGTGACCAACCTCACGACCGGAGACCGGGGCGCAACACATAAGTTGAAGCCAAGGTTGTTCAATAAGTCGCTCTCCACCCCAACGTCCTTGTCTCCCCACTGGAGTCTTCTTTCTATTATCGCTAAGTACATTCCCTCCGACGTAGTACATTACTCTGGAATGGAGTGTAGTTTCTATCTATCATCCCATACTTCCGTTCCTCCAGGATTCCGTCCTTGACATGCTCCCATTTAATCCTTTTTTAAATTCTTTGATGAGTGTAAGGGGACCCCTCACACACAACTCTGGAGTACGTATTAGTCCTCCAGAGTGACCCTGCAGCTGATCAAATATTACTACGTAATATTTGGTCTTACTCCCATTGTTCTAAGTGCACTCTGTTGCCTCCTAACACACTTTCATTGTTCAGACCCTGGTTGTCAAAAGCAGGGACACAAGGACACTGTAATATATATAATATAGATTATTCCCTCCAGGAGCCTTATCTAATTCTCTGAGGAATCTTCTGGAGGTAGGTTGTAACATATTTCATAGACTATAATTTAATTGAGGAATCTCCTAGAGTACTCTGCTCTGGTCGCCCTTACAATGAGGGGTCTTCTCTCATAGCTGCTCCCCCTGGTGACTTTCTTGAACTCCTGCACATATTTATCACAAGTCCTCCCCCCTTGCTCTATTGTCCTCAACTGCTCTATCTTCCTTTTCTCTTCTGATGTCTCCTCAAAATCATTTCTTATCTCTGTGAATAGTTTTTCCACTGTATCCACCTCTGACTCTCCCTTGGCCAGCTTATCTAACAGACTATCTTTCCATGCCTCTGCTACCCCTCTCTGCACATATGACAATACCCAGGCCATCTGGGTTGTTGCCGCTTTCTCCGTCATTTTCATTCTTAGGTATAAACGAGCCATATTGATAAATGTGCTCACTTCCTCCATTTTTCCTCCAAATACTTGAGGTTTGGTGACCTCTACTCTACTCCCCTGCTGGTAGAGGAGCATGGTATTAACCTACTGCTGCAGAGTGGTAATCATGGCAAGAAGTTGTTCCTTGCTGGTAGGGGGTAGTTATTGGCAAGGGGCAGGTGCCAGAGATGGTTCCTCTTGTTGTTGTTGTTGTTGTTGGCAGGACATTTTATATGATAGTGGTGGTGGTGGTGAGGGTGATGGTAATGATTTGTACTTGGAGCTTGTTAGCAAGATTTCTTCTTCTTCTAGGGTTACTATCTAAGGCTATGTCTAACAGAGTGCAAAATCTTCACCTGTCTAGAGTTCTACTGCCTTACTGACTACTGCCCTAATCAAATTGTATACGATTGCCCCTAAGAAGGGAACCCTTAAGCTAAGTAGCTTCCTAAGGAATAACCACTAATTGTAACGATTAACCTCATTTCATATAGGTGTTCACCATGATGCAACCACATGAACCACTTCTTTGTTTTATATTACTTCATATATCTAATGGCTCAGTCAGTGCCTCACTGGTGGGGCATGTTCTTTACTTAGCAGACCTCATGTCTGCCACATGTATCCCTCATTTACTCCTCATGGTACATAGGTATATATACAGTAGATACTCTTTTGTATTTCTTACACTTTACCAATTGTATCATTCTCTTTCTTCCTCAACTCTCATATCATCCTCAAGTCTTTACTTGAAGTTGCAACCTGAGTTACTCCTCAAGGTTGTAATACTAATCCCCTGTGTGTACCACTTACAATGGAGCGCAGCACAGAGTTTATACAGAGAAACAAGTAAAGAACAATGTCTGATTGCAAGGTCAGGACTTGAACAGGGCGCTCAGACTTAGTGCCTAGTCTCCTCCCTCAGTCCTTAACTGACTAAGAAGTCCCCTTTACAGCTAGGGCCTGCTATCCAAGATGCTTATGAGTGCTGTGCTTACTAGCAAGGAAGATAAGAGAATAAGTAGGTGGTGAGGCCATGAGGTGCGAGATTACTGTTGGGTATCAAGTTCTTATGTTATCAAAGGACTGTGATAGTTCTCAGTGATCACCCTAGGTGGATGTTCAAGAAGAACTCAATGGGGTTCTTTGTTGCATTGAGCTGCTACTTATACTATTTTACAGTAGCTGTACTATTAAAAGTCCACAATCATATATCCTTTCAGAATGTTCTATGATCACTGGACCTTGTCACATGATATGATTACCTAAGTTCTCATGCTATTTATATCTTAACTCCATTGTATGTCTTGAGGTTATGGATCAAATGTTCAAATGCACAAGAAACTATTTCCTTTTTGAGGCTCTCGTTTTCTTCTCTTTATCCTTCATTCCTCAACATTTTTACTCCTGCTTGCTTCATTTCTTCTACCATCTTTATTACTTCGTCATCTTTTGCCTCCAATTTTCTTATCTTTTCTAATAGATCTACTCCTTCTATTATTACTTCTGCCACCTGTGTTGCTCTAACCTCTAACTACTTTTTCTTTAATAATGTTCTGTTCTCATTGTCTTTTTCAACCCCTTTCTGCCAGTCTAGTCATCTGCTTATGCTATTGACTTTTCCCATACTGCTTCTTGGAACATGTTTGAGTGTGAAGTCAAATCTGGACAGATATAATGTCTATCTTTCTTGTCTGCAGTTCAACTTTTGACTGCTCATGAAGTATTCTAGATTCTTGTGGTCACTTCAAATCTCAAATTTACTTTGTGCTCCTTCCAGCAGATGTCTCTATTTGTCTAAGCATCTGATTATTGCTAACATTTCTCTATCATGGGTTTCATAGTTTCTTTCTGCCTCATTTAGTGATTTTGAGATAAAGGCTACTGGCCTCTATTTTTTGTCCTCACACTTCATTGACAGCATCCCTCCTGTTGCATATTCTGGTGCATCTACCTCCACTCTCATTTCCTTGTCTAAATCTAGTGCTACTAACACTGGTCATGTCATAAACACCTGTTTTAGCTGTTTGAATGTCTTTTCTTGCTTTTTTCCCCAATTCTATTTTTTGTCCTTCTTGACCAATTTGTGCATTTGTTTGGCTACTTTTGTGAAGTTCTTAACAAATTGCCTGTAGTAGCTTGCTAGCCCCAAGAACCTTTGCACTTCTTTGACCGTTTTTGGTCTTGGCTATTCCAGCACTCCTGCCACCTTTTCTTCCTGCATCTTAATTTCTCCCAACCCTATTACTAGCCCTAGGAAATCAATTTCTCTTACTTTCCATGTGAATTTTTCAGGCTTTATATAGAGGTCTCAACTTGAAGTCTATATCTAACACTTAATATCTTCATACTCCTTATTAGAGGATCTGGTTAGAGTTTTCAGTGAAGTTATATTGGAGGAGAGATATCAACAAGACTTTGAGTAGCACCCTTGAGGTTGTCCTAAGACAAGTCAGAGTACCAATTCCTCAGAGTAAGATTTTACAGAGGGAATACAGAAAGAGAGAACTTGCCGTTCTCTTCTCTTTCTGGTCTGTATTTATCTTAACTAAGAGTGTAATAATCATTACAATGTGGTAATACTACTTATAACTAAAGGTGACTAGTTAAGTGACAGATCAGTGACAAAGGTGACAAGTGAGTCAAGGTCGAGTCAAGGTCTATTAATGGGTTAGTCCAATGTTGTCCCATTTAGATTGAGTCTAATAGAAGGGAAATAGTCTGAGATTTCTCCAAAGAGTTCTGTGCATATCATAAGGTCTGATATCCATTTCAGACATCTTAATGCATTACTGCATAGTGATGTCTTTGTCAAGCAATGTCAACATCTCATTTACTAGTCACTCATTATCAGACCATGGCTGATAATATTTGTAATCCCACTCAACGTTCATAACATTTTGTGCAAGCAAAGGTTTTAAAATGGACAAGGACAGAAACATTGGACTCTTGGATAATTCTCAGATAATTCTCAGACAATAATCTGGATATTAATAGTATAGGACTAAAAGGAGAATCATCGGACTCATCTATTTAGAGACACTAACTCAAGTTGTCCCTTCTAGTCATACTGGTAGTAACAGTTGTCACATCCCTGAATAGTATAAATATAGTCCAGAAAGAATGAGAATAGCAAGTTCTCTCTTTCTGTGGTTCTTGTGTAAACATCATTACTCTTGCAACCCCATACTCTCTTTAGTCCTTGGACTATAGTGCAGAGTATAACTAAAAGTCTCAATACACTCACTTACAATATAACTTCACTGAAAACCTTAACTAGACCCTTTGTGAAGGGGCATGAAGATATCAAGTATTGACATAAGCTTCAAGTTGAAACACATATTCAACTTCGAGGTTTAGAGTCTTAACACGGATCATCAGAACCTCATATTTTTCAGGACAGCTTAAAAGCTGACAAAGAGACAAGTAAGATGGGCATTATTCATGACTCATTTTGACTTTGTACTCTACCATAAACTGGGAAAGATAATGCAGGTGGAAGACCCCTTGTCCAGACGAGCAGATCATTAAATAGGGATAAACCTTGACAATACTAATCAGGTGTTGCTAAAATTCTTTGCTATCAATGCATTAGAGACTACTCATGAATTGCCAATAAATAACAAAATAATTCTAAAGGAGGTCAAAGCTATGCTCTTATCAGATAAAGTTACAAAAGACTACAAGTCGTTACTCAAGTCTGGTCCTAGAGAATTCAGAAAATCCTTGCAAAACTGGAATTATGAGAATAGACTATTCCTGTACAGAGAAAAGATATATATTCCTCACAGCATAGACAATACATTGCAATAACAGATCATTCAGATGTACTATGATTTGCCATCTGCCAGATACCCAGGTCAGTGAAAGATCTACAAGTTGATCTGCAGAAATTATTGGTGGTCTGGAATGACTACATTTGTCAAGAAATATGTTATGGGTTGTTATATGTGTTAGTGGATGAAAAATCACCCACAATAACCTTTTGGACTACTTGTGCCTAACAAGGTACCTAACAGGCCTTGGGAAATAATCTCAATAGACTTAATCACTCAATTGCCAGATTAAAATGGTTACAATGCTATCTGTGTTATTGTTAACAGACTCACTAAAAGGGCTTATTTCATTCCTATCAATAATCAGCTTTAATCCAGAGATATGGCATAGTTACTATATGACAAGGTTTATCTATTGCATAGACTGCCCCTACAAATTACTTTGGATAGAGAATTACAATACTCAGCCAAGCTATTCCAAGAATGGTGCAAAATTTTAGGAATAGAATCTACTATGTCAACAGCATACCATCTATAAACAGATAGACAAACAGAACATGTGAACTAGGCTTTACAGCAATATCTTAGATGCTATGTAGATTACAACCTTAGTAATTGGTCAGATCTACTACCAAGTGCAGAATTTGCATATAACAATCAAGTATACAAAGGAATTGAAGAAAGTCTGTTTTACCTTGAATATGGTAGTTACCCAATAGCAGGTCCAACTCTAGTCAAAGAGTCACTGCAGAGGGACTTAAATGACCTAACATATAAATGGTATGAAGCCTTAGAGTAGGCAAAAGCAGCTTTTACTCTTGCAGTGGAGAGAATAAAGTGGTATTACAACCAGAAAGTCCAAAGCATCCCATTTAAAGTTGGCAACAAAGTGCCACTCAATTTGAAGGATTACCAGACTATGGAGCAAGTATTGTGACCCTGGTATAAAGGACCATTTGAAATAATAGAACAGTTGTCCTTGGTTATGTTCCAGCTTAGGATGCTATCTCACTACTGAGCACTGCACCCAGTCTTTTACACAAGCAAGTTAACTCAGTACTCCAAATCCACTATCTGTGGCCAGAAAGCTACTTCTCCACCACCAACTATGATACAGGGCCAGGAAGAATGGAAGGTAGAAAAAATTTCGGACTTACAACAAAGACATAGAAAGAACAAATACTTTGTTAGATGAAAAGGATATACCCAAGAAGACAACACATGGGAGCCTAAAATTTTTTTACAAAATGCAGGTAAAAAGCTGCAAGAATATCTTCAGAGTATACTGAAATCAAGATAACTTCTCAACAGAGCTTGAACCAAGAGAGAAGGTAATATCACAAACTTCATTCAGCTATATCTCTATCAATTCTTTCACATTTTAAGCTGTCTCAACAGTGCTGGAACACCCTTAAGAAGACCTTTTGATTGATTCCAGTCACATCTTGAGGTGATCAATATTGGCCAAGCTATTGAGCAAATTAGTAGGTAACCACCTAGTACCACATATTCAATTGCCGATATCTCAGGAACCACCATAATAGATGCTTTGATTTTAGGCATCAGAAAAGCCCTTCTTATACTTCTCAGAACGAGCCTAAAACAATACTGAGACAATTAATATTACTGGAGATATGAAGTCTTCAATATTTGCACATGAACTTAATTAATTACCTATCATGTCAGCAGCTAAAGTCTGATGACCGAAATTAAGCCAATTGTCCCTTTGTTCAGTGTTTAACAAAGAGAACTCGATAGAGTTTCTGTTGGATTCTGTACACTATTTATATATGAAGAGTAACCCTAACCCTTCTTTTTATCCCATGCTTCCTTATGAGTCACTTTCCTCTCATGCATCCATCGATAATAAAATAAAATAAAATAAAATAAAAAGAAAAACAATAATCAAAATAAAAGAAATGAAAATGAAAAGAAATATTAAATAATGACTTAGCCATTTTGCCAAGTCATGACATATCAATAGTTATCTGTCTTTTTCTTAGAACAAAGGACAGCCTCTATATGGTTAAGTTATTGCACTTTTAAGTACAAAGGCACTACCATATGTAGAATAATAGATAGTAGCATGTGATGATCTGTTCTAGTACACAGACCATTACAATTATGTATATAATGACTCATAGTCTAAGGATTAGACCTCAAACTTAACAACATCTTTTGTTACTATCTAAACTTTGCTTATAAGCACTTTTTGAATATATCTTCAACCCAATCACAAACAGTAAGTGTGTCAGCAGCTAAAGTCCGATGACCGGAATTAAGCCAACTGTCTCTTTGTTCAGCGTTTGACAAAGAGAACTCAACAGAGTTCTTGTTAGATTCTGTACACTATTTATACAAGCAGAGTAACCCTAACCCTGTCCTTTATCCCATGCTTCCCTATGAGTCAACTTGCTCTCGCATGTCCGTCAATATTACTTAATTAAAAGAAAAGAAAAGAAAAGAAAAACAATATTCAAAAGGAAAAGAAAAGAAAAAGAAAATAAATAATGACTTAGCCGATTTGCCAAGTCATGACACCACCCCTCTCTTAAGCTTCCTCGTCCTAAGAAATTTTCTTACAACTCATAGCATGGGTCAACCATATTGCCTATCTCGTCATCATCTTCTGTCCATTCTCTGATTCCTGATTTTTCCTCCTCAATTTCTTCTTCCTCCAGAATTGTCTTCATCGTCTCTTTTCTCCTGGGTTTCTTGCCCTTCCATTTCCTCCAATTTCTCTCCAACCTACCCCAATATTCCTGGTCATACCATTTATCCGACCATCTGTATAGTGTTCTTGCCGTGAATCTCCCTGGCAACTCTCCTCGTCGGAACGTCTCTTCTTCGTGCTCTTGTCACACCACATCTTCCATATCTCGCCAGTATTCCTTCTTGAATTCTTCAATTGCTTCTTGTGCGTTCTGCAAATTCTCTCTTCCTTCCCATGTGTCTGACTCTGCCATAAATCCTTTCCACCTAACTAGGAATTTGTCCTTCCCCCTAACTCGCCTCTTATTCAGAATCTTTTCAACTTCCCACTTTTCTTTTCCTTCGATTATTACTGGGAGCAGTTGCTCCTTTTTCTGCCCTTCAACTTGTCCTACATACTTGTGTACTCTACTAACGTTAACTACCAGGTGTATTTTAATTGTACTAGGTAGTTCTAATTCAACCGCGTTCGATGATACTACTTTCTTGATCTTGTAAGGACCGACGAATCTCTCCGTCAACTTCTCTGTCCTCCTCCCGACCATCTGATACTTCAGCAGGTCCTTGGTACTAAGCATGACCCTAGTTTATATCCCTTTACGTCTGATCTCTTCCTATTAGCATATTTCTTCATGTCTGCTTGCGCTTTTCCTAGCATCACTTTCACTTCCTCTTGTATCTCTCTCATTCTTTCTACAAATTTTTCTGCTCCCGCATATTTTCCTTTCTTCCTCCCCTTAAACTCCATCCTGGAATCTTGTCTGTGATTTGCCTTAAAAGGCGACGTTTTAGTACTTGAGTGCGCTTTGTTGTTATATGCAAACTCTGCCGTTCCCAACCATTCTGGCCACTGTTCTTGTCTGTGGTCAATGAACATCCTTAGGTACTGTTCTAGTTCTTGGTTGACCCTCTCTGTCTGCCCATCTGTTTGAGGGTGAAACACCATCGACAATTTACTCTTTATCCCCAACATCTCGTTCAACTCTTTCATTAATCCTGCCGCGAATTGTGGTCCTCTGTCTGATATAATGCTTTCAGGCAGACCATGTAGCTTCCACACATTGTCTCTAAACAACCTTGCCAATCCTTCTGCTGACATTTTCTCCATAGTTGGTATAAAATGGACCATCTTAGTTAACCGATCCACTACTACTAGAATACTATCGTATCCCTGTGCTAAAGGCAGCTTAGTGATAAAGTCTACCGATATGTGCATCCAAGGTTTTTCTGGAATGGAATTGGGCATCAACTTGCCTGCTGGTTGCTCTGTGCAATTTTTATTGTGCTGGCAAGCATCACATCCTTCCATGTATCGCTTTACCTCCTTTATTATTCCTGGCCACCAGAAGTTTCTAGTCACCAGTTCTATCGTCTTCCACTGCCCTCTATGTCCTCCTATAGGCGTATCATGGTGTAGTCTAATTATTTCTGCCCTTAATTTCTCATCTTTTGGTACGTAGACTTTCCCTTCTTTATACATGATACCATCTACTTCTCTCCATTCTTCATCCCTCAGCATTTTTACTCCTGCCCACTTCATTTCTTTTACCGCCTTTACTACTTCATCATCCTTCACCTTTGACTTTCGAACTTCCTCTAGTAGATCTACTCTGTCTACTATAATCTCTACTGCCTCCGTTTTCCTTACTTCCAACCATTCTGGTTTCACCAATATTTCATCCTCGTTATCTCTCTCTACACTGATTTCCCAGTGTGGTCTCCTGCTCAGACTGTCTGCCTTTCCCATTTTTCTTCCCAGAACATGTTTTAGCATAAAGTTAAATCTAGATAGGTACAGAGCCCATCTTGCTTGTCTCCTGTTTAGCTTTTGCACTTTCATGAAATACTCGAGATTCTTGTGATCTGTCCATATCTCAAATTTTTCTACTGCCCCTTCCAGGAAATGCCTCCATACTTCTAAGCATCTGACGACTGCTAACATCTCTTTATTGTGAATTTCATAATTTCACTCTGTATCACTTAGAGATTTTGAAATGAAAGTGACCGGTCTCCACTTTTTATCCGAGCACTTCATCAAGAGTACTCCTCCAGTAGTGTAATTTGAGGCGTCGGCCTCTACTCTAAACTCTTTGTCTAAGTCTGGAGCTGCTAATACTGGTCTCGTTATGAAAACCTGCTTTAATTCGTCGAAAGCTTTTTTCTGGGCTTCTTCCCATCACCACTTCTCATCTTTCCTCGTTAGTACATTCATTGGTCTTGCTACTCGAGTGAAGTTTTTAATGAACCTTCTGTAATAATTCGCAAGGCCCAAAAACTTTCTGATATCTTTCACATTTTTTGGTTGCGGCCAACTAAGTACTCCGTCCACTTTCTTTGCTTCCATTTCTATCCCATTAGGTCCTATGATGACCCCTAGGAATCCTATCTTTCTTGCCTTCCACACACATTTTTCCAGCTTGATGTACAAGTCGTTCTCCTCTAACCTCCTCAATATTTCCTCCATAATTTAATTATGTCCCTCTTCTGTCTCTGTTCCTACTAATACGTCATCCACAAATGCGGCTACTTTTCCTTTGTTTATCAGGTCCCTCAGGATTTCATCCATCATTGCTTGAAAGGTTGCTGGCGGATTTGTCATCCCAAAAAACATAACAGTTGGTTCAAAGGAACTGATATGCATTGTGAACACTCCCTTCCACTCATCCCCCTCTTTTATCCTGACGTTGTTGAACCCCCACCTGAGATCCATTTTCGTGAACACTTTCTTACTTCCCATATTATCAATTAATTTTGTAATTAATGGGAGTGGGTAGTTGTTTTTTATTGTTTGATCATTCAGGTTGTGATAGTCCATCACCATCCTTTTACTTCCATCCTTCTTGCCTAAAAAGAACACTGGCGACGTCTGAGGGAATTTCAATGGTCTGATATACCCCTTTCTCAACTGGTCTTCTACAAAATTCTGGACTTCTTCCCTCTCATTTTTGGATAGAGGATAAATCCTTCCTTTTCACGGTTTAAACGTCTCCTTGAGATCTATAGCATGATCCCAAACCTTTCTCGTCAGCATCCTCTTTGACTCTACCTTCCCAAATACTTTTCTCCACTTCAAGAATTTCTTTGGAACCATCTCTTCAATTTTCCTGTGGTCCTCCTCCATTTCTTCCTCTCTTCTCCAGTCTTATTTGTTGTCTATTGCCTATCGGACGATCTTCTCTTCTTCCTCTGTAACTACTCTTTTGACTTTCTCCCTTTTCTGACTCTTTCCACTGCACAGGGGGGGACATCTCGTCATCTTAACTTCTCCCATTTCCCAGTTTATTTCTGAGTTGTGGGCTGCCAACCATGGCATGCCTAATATCACCTTTGTCTTCCCCAGGTCACACACATCCATCCTCATTCTTTCTACATGGCCTTTATAAAATATTTTGCACTCTACTTGGTGCGTTATGGCCCCTCCGCTATTATTTGTGCTGTTTATATTCCTAACAGCTATCAGTCTTTCCAATTTCTGCAGCTTGAACCCATGTCTAGCTGCCGCCTGCCTGTTCATGAACATCCCTGTTGCGCCACTATCCAAGAGCACTTTTATCATTACACCTTCATGTGTATTTATCTTTTCTACTCCAATATTTAACCACACTTCTCTTAACATTCTGAAGATTCTCCTGACTTCCCTTTGACTACCCCCCTCTTTTGCTGTGTGTTCCAGTTCTCCTGACTGTGCGCTGCTTTGCTGTGCCTTTGCCTCTCTGGGCCATACTGCTTTCTCTTCCCTTGCTGTGCTTTTCCTCTCTGTGGGCGCGCTGATGGGGATCTAAGGGAATTAGATCTCGAGACAAGGGTGAAAACAAATGGAAAGAAACAAGTCTCTGAGATGTCTCACAGTTGTGCACTAAACAAGTAGGCACTGGGGAGGAATTCAAATAGGACAGGAGAGCTTTATAATGGGGAAAA
>Ga0157361_1000784_pt1 | contig 11543 bp, 8 predicted proteins | sample AttlaeALBM2_FD_111481 | JGI IMG/M metagenome (GOLD analysis project Ga0157361, IMG submission 111481) | Fungus gardens microbial communities from leaf cutter ant in Ribeirão Preto, State of São Paulo, Brazil - Atta laevigata ALBM2 | ecosystem: Host-associated > Fungi > Mycelium > Unclassified ...
CAGGAGCCGATAAACACTTTATCGATCGCCACATCTGTGAGTTTGATACCCGGCTGTAAATCCATATAGGCCAGCGCTTTCTCCGCTGACGCGCGCTCGACCGGATCGGCAAACGACTGTGGATTGGGGATCGCCTGATCCACGGCCATTACCTGGCCCGGGTTGGTGCCCCAGGTCACCTGCGGCGCGATGTCGGCGGCGTTCAGGGTGACCACGGTATCGAATTTTGCATCGCTATCAGATTTCAGCGTGCGCCAGTAGTTCACAGCCTGCTCCCACTGCTCGCCCTTCGGTGCGAACTGCTTGTCTTTCAGATAGGCGAATGTGGTGTCATCCGGCGCAACCAGACCGGCTTTTGCACCCATCTCGATAGCCATGTTACACAGCGTCATACGGCCTTCCATGCTCAGCGCCTGGATAGCCGGACCGCAGAACTCAACGACGTGGCCGGTACCGCCCGCGCTGCCGGTTTTTCCAATAATGGCCAGCACGATATCTTTGGCGGTAATGCCCGGCGCAGCTTCGCCCAGCACTTCAATCTTCATGGTTTTAGCACGGCCCTGCTTCAGGGTCTGCGTGGCAAACACGTGCTCTACTTCAGACGTACCGATACCGAACGCCAGCGAACCGAATGCGCCATGCGTCGCGGTGTGCGAGTCACCACATACGATGGTCATGCCTGGCAGCGTCATGCCTTGTTCGGGGCCGATCACGTGTACAATGCCCTGGAACGGGTGATTCAGGTCATACAGTTGAATACCAAACTCGGCGCAGTTCTTCATCAGCTCCTGCATCTGAATGCGCGCCATCTCGCCTGACGCGTTGATGTCTTTGGTCTGCGTCGAGACGTTATGGTCCATGGTGGCGAAGGTTTTTGACGGCTGGCGCACTTTGCGGCCGTGCGCGCGCAGGCCATCAAAGGCTTGCGGCGAGGTCACTTCATGGATCAGATGGCGATCGATATAGAGTAACGGTGTCTCATCAGGCGCTTCGTGAACGACATGTGCATCAAATAACTTCTGGTATAAGCTTTTCATTTTGTTATTTTTCCTCGGCGATGAAGCCGGCAATAATGCTGCCCATTTCATCGGTGCTCACGGCAGGGCCGTTACCGGCCAAATCACGGGTGCGATGGCCCGCCTCCAGCGCGCGGCTGACCGCGTGCTCAATGCTATCGGCTGCAGCAGCAGCGTTCAGGCTGAAACGCAGCAGCATGGACAGCGAGAGAATTTGCGCAATCGGGTTAGCAATGTTCTGGCCCGCGATATCCGGGGCAGAGCCGCCAGCCGGTTCAAACAGACCAAAGCCCTCTTCATTCAGGCTGGCAGACGGCAGCATACCCATTGAGCCGGTGATCATAGCGCACTCATCCGACAGGATGTCGCCAAACAGGTTAGAGCAGAGCAGCACATCGAACTGTGACGGATCTTTAATCAGCTGCATGGTGGCGTTATCAATGTACATGTGGCTCAGCTGCACATCCGGGTAATCTTTTGCCACTTCATTCACGATCTCGCGCCACATCACGGAGGTGGCCAGCACGTTCGCTTTATCAATCGACGTCACTTTGTTACGACGTTTGCGCGCAGCCTCGAAAGCGTTACGGGCAATACGTTCAATCTCAAAGCGGTGATAAACCTCCGTGTCGAAAGCACGCTCGTGCGGACCGCTGCCTTCACGACCTTTGGGCTGACCAAAATAGATGCCGCCGGTCAGCTCACGCACGCAGAGGATATCGAAACCGCGTGCGGCGATATCGCTACGCAGCGGACAGAACGCTTCCAGACCTTTATACAGCGCAGCCGGGCGCAGATTGCTAAACAGTTTGAAATGCTTACGCAGCGGCAGCAGCGCACCGCGCTCTGGCTGGCTGGCCGGTGGCAGATGCTCCCACTTCGGGCCGCCCACGGAGCCGAACAGAATGGCGTCGGCCTGCTCTGCACCATTGACGGTGGCGGGAGGTAACGGCTCACCGTGACGATCGATGGCGATGCCACCAACATCATATTCGCTGGTGGTGATACGCATGTCGAAACGCGTACGGATTGCATCGAGGACTTTCATGGCTTGCGCCATCACTTCCGGACCGATTCCGTCGCCTGGCATGACCGCGATATGAAATGACTTAGACATAGTTACACCGTTTCCTTCTGATCTTTAAATTTACGCTGCAATTCTTTCTCAACCTGTTTGGCACGCCAGATGTTGTTCAGGGCGTTGACCATCGCTTTAGCGGATGACTCAACGATATCGGTCGCCAGCCCTACGCCGTGGAATTTACGGCCGTTGTAGTTGACCACGATATCCACCTGGCCCAGCGCGTTCTCGCCGTGGCCTTTGGCGGTGAGTTTGTAGTTCACCAGCTCGGCTTCAAAGCCGGTAATGCGGTTGATGGCCTGATAGACGGCATCCACCGGGCCGTTGCCGGTAGCGGCATCGGCTTTATCCTCTTCACCACAGCCCAACTGTACGGACGCCGTGGCGGTGACGCTGGAGCCGGTCTGCACGTTAAACTCTTTCAGCTGGAAGTACTCCGGCTCTTCGTTCTGCTTATTAATGAAGGCCAGCGCTTCCAGATCGTAATCGAAGACCTGACCTTTCTTATCGGCCAGCTTGAGGAAGGCGTCGTACAGCGCATCCAGGCTGTATTCCGCATCTTTGTAGCCCATCTCTTCCATGCGGTGTTTCACGGCTGCACGGCCGGAACGCGACGTCAGGTTGAGCTGGATTTTGTGCAGGCCGATCGACTCTGGCGTCAGGATTTCGTAGTTTTCGCGATTTTTCAGCACGCCATCCTGATGAATGCCCGATGAGTGGGCGAAGGCGTTGGAGCCCACGACCGCTTTGTTGGCCGGAATCGGCATGTTGCAGATTTGGCTGACAATCTGGCTGGTACGGTAAATTTCCTGATGATTGATGTTGGTGTGCACGTTCATGATCTGCTGGCGGGTTTTGATCGCCATGATCACCTCTTCCAGCGCACAGTTACCGGCACGCTCACCCAGTCCGTTCAGCGTGCCCTCTACCTGACGCGCGCCGGCCAGTACCGCAGCGATTGCGTTGCCGGTTGCCATGCCCAGGTCATCATGGGTATGCACTGACAAAATGGCTTTGTCGATGTTAGGCACGCGATTGATCAGCTGACCAATAATGTTGGCGTACTCGCCTGGCAGGGTGTAGCCAACGGTGTCCGGGATATTAATGGTGGTGGCGCCAGCGTGAATCGCGGCTTCAACCATGCGGCACAGATCGTCGATAGGCGTACGTCCGCCATCTTCGCAGGAGAACTCCACGTCATCGGTGTAGTTGCGGGCATGTTTGATCATGTGCACCGCACGCTCAATTACCTCGGGCAACGTACTGCGCAGTTTGGTCGCAATATGCATCGGCGAAGTGGCAATAAAGGTATGGATACGGAAGGCTTCGGCAACGCGCAGCGATTCGTAAGCGGCATCAATATCCTTCTCAACGCAGCGGGCCAGACCACAGACGCGGCTGTTTTTAATGGTGCGCGCAATGGTTTGTACGGATTCAAAGTCACCAGGCGAGGAGACCGGGAAACCCACCTCCATAACATCCACGCCCATACGTTCCAGCGCCAGGGCGATCTGCAGTTTTTCTTTAACACTCAGGCTGGCCTGTAAAGCCTGTTCACCGTCGCGCAGAGTGGTATCGAAAATAATAACTTGCTGGCTCATGGTCTCTTCCTTTTTACATTTACTTCGCCGGTGCAACGAGCATAAAAAAACCCGCGCAGTGGCGCGGGTTTTTAACTTTCAGCAGGTTCGAATCAGTTGTTGATTCCGCCCACGAGTCTACCGCGCAAACTGGATGCGTTAAGTAGTAGACCGAGTAGGCGAGAAGTACGGAACATGAATCAAACCTCGTAAATTGAGTGCTGTACATATTGGTACTGGATTCGCCAGGCGATGTCAACCCTGATGCAAGGGGTATTTTGCCGAAGGATTAAGGGCGATGTGCTGGGATTTTTTATGGCAACAGAGCATTGCCATCTATTAACGTCGAAAAAAGGTCTGTCCGCGCTTAAAAAAACGTTTAAATAGCGCTTAATAATTTTAACCATTTGATTTTAAATGAATATTTAACTGTCAGTGCACGAGTTGATAAACAAGAACAGGCTTATTGCTTAGCAGAATGTGATGTGAGGGCTCTAAATAGCAGTTAATCACGCCAGAAAGTGATGCAGCCAAAACATTGTGGGCTGAGCGGTTCAGCAATATGAAAATGATATTTCTTACAACACGCTGTAAATAATCTTTAAACCAGCATTTTCCTCTGTGCTTATGCCATGGTATTAGTTTAATCCTCGCGAGCAATAATCACGTGTCAGTGCCTTTTCTGCCGTATTAAGCCCGGTGCGGCGCTCTGACGTTTGCAGGCCGGGATTTCTGCGGTTATGGTAATCGGCCTACTCTCAAAAAAATCCACGCAGGTAGTTTCCCTGTACCTGGAAGGCGGCAATGAATGACGTCTTCTGAGCATAAACATAAGATTTTGATCTTAATTGGCGAATAAGGGACAGAAGCGCAGTGGCGTGCTGGATAGCGCTGGCCGCGGCGTCTGTTGCTTGAGCCTGGAGGCAGAAAATGGAGATGTTGTCAGGAGCCGAAATGGTCGTCCGTTCGTTGATCGATCAGGGCGTAAAGCAGGTATTCGGTTATCCGGGCGGAGCAGTGCTCGATATTTATGATGCGCTGCAAACGGTCGGTGGTATTGACCACGTTCTGGTTCGTCACGAGCAGGGCGCGGTGCACATGGCGGATGGCCTGGCGCGCGCCACCGGCGAAGTCGGCGTGGTGCTGGTGACCTCCGGCCCCGGTGCCACCAATGCCATTACCGGTATTGCTACAGCCTATATGGATTCGATTCCGCTGGTCATTCTCTCGGGCCAGGTGCCGTCATCGCTGATTGGCTACGATGCGTTCCAGGAGTGCGATATGGTGGGAATCTCCCGCCCGGTGGTAAAACACAGCTTTCTGGTGAAAAGCACGGAGGAGATTCCCACCGTACTGAAAAAAGCGTTCTGGCTGGCGGCGAGCGGCCGCCCTGGCCCGGTGGTCATCGATCTGCCTAAAGACATCCTCAATCCTGCCAACAAGCTGCCGTACGTCTGGCCGGAAACCGTCAGCATGCGCTCTTATAATCCGACCATTCAGGGACATAAAGGTCAGATTAAACGCGCGCTGCAGACGCTGCTGGCTGCTCACAAACCGGTTATCTACGCCGGTGGCGGCGCGATCACCTCGGGCTGCGAAGCCGAACTGCTGCAGCTGGCGGAAAAACTCAATATCCCGGTTACCACATCATTGATGGGGCTCGGCGCGTTTCCTGGCACGCACCGTCAGTGCGTAGGTATGCTGGGGATGCACGGCACTTACGAAGCCAATATGACGATGCACAATGCCGACCTGATCTTCGGCATTGGCGTGCGCTTCGACGATCGTACTACTAATAATCTGGCGAAGTACTGCCCGAACGCGACCATCATGCATATTGATGTCGATCCAACCTCGATCTCGAAAACCGTCAGTGCCGATATTCCAATTGTCGGTGATGCGAAGCAGACGCTGGTACAGATGCTGGAGCTGCTGGCGCACAGCGAGGCCAAACAGGAGCTCGATAGCCTGCGCGACTGGTGGCAAACCATCGATGGCTGGCGCAGCCGTAAATGCCTGGAGTTCGATCGCACCAGCGACAAGATCAAACCGCAGGCGGTCATTGAAACCATTGCACGCCTGACCAAAGGTGAGGCTTACGTGACCTCGGACGTAGGCCAGCACCAGATGTTCGCTGCGCTTTACTACCCGTTCGACAAACCACGTCGCTGGATCAACTCCGGTGGTCTGGGAACCATGGGCTTTGGCCTGCCTGCCGCGCTGGGGGTGAAGATGGCGCTGCCGGATGAAACCGTAATCTGCGTGACCGGCGATGGCAGTATCCAGATGAACATTCAGGAGCTCTCTACCGCGCTGCAGTACGATCTGCCGGTGTTGGTACTGAACCTCAACAACCGCTTCCTTGGCATGGTGAAGCAGTGGCAGGACATGATCTACTCTGGCCGCCATTCACAATCGTATATGGAATCGCTGCCGGACTTCGTACGCCTGGCGGAAGCGTACGGCCACGTTGGCATTGCTATCCAGCATCCGGCGGAGCTGGAAGAGAAGCTGCAGCTGGCGCTGGATACGCTGGCGAAAGGGCGCCTGGTGTTTGTGGACGTTACCGTGGATGGCAGCGAACACGTCTACCCGATGCAAATTCGGGGTGGCGCGATGGATGAGATGTGGTTGAGCAAAACGGAGAGGACTTAATTATGCGTCGTATTTTATCGGTTCTGCTGGAAAACGAATCCGGCGCATTGTCCCGCGTTGTCGGGCTGTTCTCACAGCGTGGCTATAACATTGAGAGCCTGACCGTGGCGCCCACTGACGATCCTACGCTTTCGCGCATGACCATCCAGACCGTTGGCGATGAGAAGGTGCTGGAGCAGATTGAAAAACAGCTGCACAAGCTGGTGGATGTATTACGGGTCACCGAGCTGGGGCAGGGCGCGTATGTTGAACGCGAAATCATGCTGGTGAAAATCCAGGCCAGCGGCTACGGTCGTGAAGAGGTAAAACGCAGCGCAGAGATCTTCCGCGGACAGATTATCGATGTCACGCCAACGCTGTACACGGTTCAGCTTGCCGGCACCAGCGATAAACTTGACGCCTTCCTCAATACCGTGCGCGAAGTTGCGGAGATTGTAGAAGTGGCGCGCTCGGGTATCGTTGGCGTTTCACGCGGCGATCGCGTGATGCGGTAATTGCCTGAAGTTACCATCACTTTTTTAGCTAACCCGGCGTAATGCCGGGTTTTTTTATTTCATGCGCTTGTGACGTTTGCTGATGAAAAGCGGTTGCTCAGCGTAGTGTTCTGCGGTTAGATGTTACAAATGTTTTACCCATAGCTACTCTGCGGGCATTTTTGCCGCCCCGGGCTTATCAGAACGAAGGTGTCATCGTGAAACTGGATGAAATTGCGCGCCTGGCGGGCGTGTCGCGCACCACGGCCAGCTACGTAATTAATGGCAAAGCGCGGCAGTATCGTGTCAGCGAGAAAACCGTCGAGAAAGTCATGGCGGTGGTGCGTGAGCATAATTATCACCCGAACGCCGTTGCCGCAGGTTTGCGCGCAGGGCGTACGCGCTCGATTGGGCTGGTCATTCCCGATCTGGAAAACACCAGTTATACGCGCATTGCGAACTATCTGGAGCGCCAGGCGCGTCAGCGGGGCTATCAGCTGCTGATCGCCTGCTCAGAGGACCAACCGGACAATGAGATGCGCTGCATTGAGCATCTGCTGCAGCGTCAGGTGGATGCGATTATCGTTTCAACTTCGCTACCGCCGGAGCACCCTTTCTATCAGCGCTGGATTAACGATCCGCTGCCCATTATTGCGCTGGATCGCGCGCTGGATCGTGAGCACTTCACCAGCGTGGTAGGGGCCGATCAGGATGATGCGCACGCGCTGGCAGCTGAATTGCGTCAGCTACCGGTGAAAAACGTGCTGTTTCTCGGCGCGCTGCCTGAGCTTTCAGTGAGTTTCCTGCGTGAAATGGGCTTCCGCGATGCCTGGCAGGGCGACGAACGCCCTATCGACTACATCTACTGCAACAGTTTCGATCGCGCCGCGGCGGCAACGTTGTTCGAAAAGTACCTGGAAGATCACCCGATGCCGGAGGCGCTGTTCACCACCTCATTCGGCCTGCTGCAGGGCGTCATGGATATCACGCTGAAGCGCGACGGACGCCTGCCAACCGACCTGGCTATCGCCACCTTTGGCGACCACGAATTACTGGACTTTCTCGAGTGCCCGGTGCTGGCGGTAGGGCAGCGCCATCGCGATGTGGCCGAGCGCGTACTGGAGCTGGTACTGGCTTCGCTGGATGAACCACGAAAACCAAAACCGGGCTTAACCCGTATCCGGCGTAATTTATTTCGTCGCGGGCAGTTAAGTCGCCGCACAAAATGAAGAGGCGGGCGAATGTTCGCCCGCGCTTATTAATCCCTCATTTATTAACCTGCAATCCACACGGCGTAAAAAAGCGTAAATAATCGCCATCTGTTCTAACAAAATATCTTACCGCGCTTTTTCCGATTGTTTACATCTTCAGCAGTCGCCTGTAGCAGAGCCGGCGCCATCGTGCCGGACATCCTTTCAGAAATCCCCTAAAATGCAGCCGCTGTCGCATATTGAGGGAGAATAATCGCAGCGGCAAAACGGGGCTAATTTTTGTGCGTTATTTACGTAGCCCATTTTTTTATACTGTTATTCATCAGTTTAATTTTAAATTTTCTCTGCATACTCCTCTTAATTCATTCCCCGCCAAATTTTCAACGGTGTAAAGAGTGATATTCACTTACCGTTGCGGCTTGACAAGGATTTCATCGGCTCCGTAAACTCGTTTCGTGGTAAAAAGTGGGATAAAGTGGTGAAAACGGGTAACTGAGGGGTAGGACTGGCATGTTCCGTGGGGCAACGTTAGTCAATCTCGACAGTAAGGGACGGCTGGCGGTACCAACGCGCTATCGTGAATTACTGCTCGCAGAGTCTCAGGGTCAAATGGTATGCACCATAGACCTCCATCAGCCCTGCCTGCTGCTTTATACCCTGCCCGAATGGGAAATCATTGAGAAAAAGCTGGCCCGATTATCCAGCATGAATCCGAATGAGCGCCGCGTACAACGGCTGCTGTTGGGGCATGCCAGTGAGTGCCAGATGGATAATGCAGGACGCCTGCTGCTGGCTAATACGCTACGTCAGCACGCGAGCCTGAGTAAAGAAGTGATGCTGGTTGGACAGTTCAATAAGTTTGAGCTGTGGGATGAACAGACCTGGTATCAACAAGTTAAGGACGATATTGACGCAGAACAGTCGGCTCAGGAGCCTTTATCTGAGCGGTTGCAGGACTTGTCGCTATAGCTATGCAGGATAATTTTAAACACACCACGGTGCTGCTGGATGAGGCGGTTAACGGCCTCAATATCAGGGAAGACGGCATTTATATCGACGGCACTTTTGGGCGCGGCGGTCACTCACGTCTGATTCTTTCGCAGCTGGGCCCCAAAGGACAGCTTCTGGCGATAGATCGCGATCCGCAAGCTATTGCCGCGGCAGCAGAGATTGACGACCCACGTTTTTCCATTGTGCACGGGCCGTTTTCAGCGCTGGCGGAGTACGTTGAAGCGCGGGGCCTCACCGGCCGGATTGACGGCGTGCTGCTGGATCTCGGCGTCTCTTCACCTCAGCTGGATGATGCAGAGCGAGGCTTCTCCTTCATGCGGGATGGACCGCTTGATATGCGCATGGATCCTTCACGCGGACAATCGGCTGCCGAGTGGCTGATGAGCGCGGAAGAGGCGGATATCGCGTTTGTCATCAAAACCTACGGTGAAGAGCGCTTCGGTAAACGCATCGCGCGCGCCATTGTTGAGCGCAATCGTGAACTGCCGATGACGCGCACCAAAGAGTTAGCCGCAGTCATCTCTGCGGCTATGCCGGTGAAAGACAAATTCAAACACCCGGCGACGCGGACCTTCCAGGCGATTCGCATCTGGATTAACAGCGAGCTGGAGGAGATCGACACCGCACTCAAAGGCGCAACGGCGGTGCTGGCGCCTGGCGGCAGATTGTCGATCATCAGTTTCCACTCGCTGGAAGATCGTCTGGTTAAACGCTTTATGCGCGATCAGAGTCGTGGCCCTCAGGTACCGGCTGGCATTCCGATGACGGAAAGCCAGCTGAAAGCGCTGGGCGGACGTGAACTGAAAACGCTTGGCAAGCTGATCCCGGGCGAAGCCGAAGTGCGTGAAAATCCACGCGCGCGCAGTTCGGTGTTACGTATTGCTGAAAGGACCGCGTCATGATTGGCAATGAGCGTCACAGCTTGCCCGGTGTTATCGGCGGCGACCTGTTGCGCTTTGGCAAGATCCCTGTGCTGCTGCTGATTGCGGTGCTGGTCTCATCCGTACTGGTTGTCACTACCACGCACAAGACGCGTCTGCTGACGGCGCAGCGTGAGCAGCTGGTACTGGAGCGTGACGCGCTGGATATCGAATGGCGCAACCTGATTCTGGAAGAGAACGCCCTGGGCGATCACAGCCGGGTAGAACGGATAGCAACCGAAAAGCTGCAACTGCAGCACGTTGATCCTTCACAGGAAAATATTGTGGTGCAGAAATAAGGAATCGCAGACCTCAATGAGCGGCGCAGGCAAAACGCTGAAGTTACGAAAACAGGAAGATAAGGCCAGCTTTGTAAGCTGGCGTTTTGCGTTGCTGTGCGGCTGTATTTTACTGGCGCTGGGCGGGCTACTCTCCCGCGTGGCCTGGCTACAGGTCATCAGCCCCGACAAGCTGGTTAAAGAGGGCGATCTGCGCTCGCTGCGCGTGCAGGAGGTGCCCACCGCGCGCGGCATGATCAGCGACCGCGCAGGCCGCCCGCTGGCCGTAAGCGTGCCGGTAAATGCCATCTGGGCCGATCCCAAAGAGCTGACTGAGCACGGCGGCGTAACCGTGGATAGCCGCTGGAAAGCGCTGTCCGATGCGCTGTCGATCCCGCTCGACCAGTTGGCTGCGCGCGTCAATGCCAATCCGAAAGGGCGGTTCATCTATCTGGCGCGCCAGGTCAACCCGGCCATTGGCGAGTACGTGAAAAAACTCAAGTTGCCGGGTATCTATCTGCGCCAGGAGTCGCGCCGCTACTATCCGGCCGGTCAGGTCACCGCGCATCTGATTGGCTTTACCAACATTGATGGTCAGGGCATTGAAGGTATCGAAAAGAGTTTCGATAAGTGGCTGACCGGTGAGCCGGGTGAACGTACGGTGCGTAAAGATCGCTTCGGACGCGTAATCGAGGATATCTCCTCTGTCGATAGCCGTGCCGCGCATAACCTCACCCTCAGCATTGATGAGCGCCTGCAGGCGCTGGTGTATCGCGAGCTGAACAATGCGGTGGCGTTTAACAAAGCGGAATCGGGCACGGCGGTGCTGGTGGATGTTAATACCGGTGAAGTGCTGGCGATGGCGAACAGCCCGGCTTATAACCCGAATAATCTCAGCAACACGCCGAAAGATGTTATGCGTAACCGCGCGATTACTGACATCTTCGAGCCGGGCTCCACCGTTAAGCCGATGGTGGTAATGACCGCGCTGCAGCGTGGCGTGGTTAAAGAGAACAGCGTACTGAATACCGTGCCGTATCGCGTTAATGGTCATGAGATCAAAGACGTGGCGCGCTATAACGAATTGACCCTTACCGGGGTTCTGCAGAAGTCGAGTAACGTCGGGGTTTCACGTTTGGCGTTAGCGATGCCCTCCTCAGCGCTGGTAGAGACTTACGCGCGCTTTGGCCTGGGAAAACCGACCAATTTGGGGCTGGTCGGGGAAAGTAGTGGCTTATACCCTCAAAAACAACGGTGGTCTGACATAGAGAGGGCCACCTTCTCTTTCGGCTACGGGCTAATGGTAACGCCGTTACAG
>Ga0157361_1000786_pt1 | contig 11513 bp, 17 predicted proteins | sample AttlaeALBM2_FD_111481 | JGI IMG/M metagenome (GOLD analysis project Ga0157361, IMG submission 111481) | Fungus gardens microbial communities from leaf cutter ant in Ribeirão Preto, State of São Paulo, Brazil - Atta laevigata ALBM2 | ecosystem: Host-associated > Fungi > Mycelium > Unclassified ...
TCTTATATCAAAAAAACACAGTGGTAACAATGAGCTTAACGAGAAAGCATCTCTAGATTGAATCATACCTCGTAGAGTAGATTCGATAATGTTAAAATTACAAATGTTGGAAAGGAAATCGGAAGCTCGAGGTGCATATGGGTTTTGACGTTGCTGCTCAAGATGAGCACGGTTGACAGAGGAAGTACCGCGCTTCTGGATGCCATTGGGCTTGATGTCAACTGCAATCAGGTTTTCGGTGTCAGTGTTGAGTGCATCGCCGTTCTGATGAGGGCACATTTTTGAGGAGAAGAGATAAGAAAAGATAAAGAAAAGATTTACAATTTGTGCTAATGAGTCACTTAAATTACATCACGTGTAAGACTGATCAAGTATCACATGATATATCTAACCAGGAATGTCGGCACAGCCATAGAAACTCTCAACAACCTACTACGATTTGCCAACTCCCGAGCCAGATCTTCTAAAACCTCTTCGCTTTTCCACCCTATGTGCTACCGTTGAAAAATCAAGCATTAAAAGCCAGTATGGCGGCATACCGCTTGCTGGCATGTATTATGTTGGGGTGGCGACTCATCGTATCGATATTACCGATCCTATGTTACTTCGCCCCCTTATACGCCCGACGAAAACTACTTTGGTCCTCCCGAAGAGTTAGTAATCCTTTGTTCAAATTTTTCGAGTTCGCTGCTATCGTCAAGGAACGGGTGCCCAGTGCAGTCGTCATCGTGGACAATGATAAGCCCATATCTACAAAGGCCGATGCTACGAACCATTTGAGCGGACATCATGATCTCATGGCTGGGGTCATGACTTGCAACATGATATTACAAAGGTGAATTTGTTATGTCGGAATGTGAGCGCGATGCTATCAAAACTGGCAAATTGCATTCACAATCAATGCAGTCGGAAATGGACTCTCGCCTATTGATTCTCTCTTACTCCTCTGTGGCATCAAGGTGCTTGCACTTCGCATGAATCGCCAACAAAGCACTCCATCTCTCATTGCCAAATATCTACACTCCCTCAGGTTTCATGTAACTACTCTGGTCTTGATGGATACCCAGGAAGAGAGATCCACGCACAGATCACAGACAGAAGTGGTGCAGTGTTGAGCTTTGGACTGGGAGCAAATTGCTTGTGAAAGTATTGTTGCTGGTGTGAGGCCGAAAACATATTCAGGCCTAAAAATAGATAAATTTTGTAACTTCACACTCCAAAAAGATAGACAAAGGATACACTACTGCAAGGTAGCAGTTAAGAAACATGAAGGGCTTTGGTAGCAAGGATAGTTACCTAACTACATAGCAGCATACCAGGGGACATAAGGTTACTATACCCAATAGGCCATTACTTAAGAACTAGTGGATTTGAGCCCATAGCCCCATGGCATTAAGCTAGAAAGACAGTCCAGCTAGGAAAAGAAGCCTCATGTGGAGAGCCTAAAATCTTACCTATAACAGAAAACACTATACCTACTAAAGAAGAAAACAGGATAAAAGAACTAACATAATTAAAAATAAAAAATAGCATTATCCAATCAAGAGTACCTAAAAATAGTAAATTAATCAAAAACTGATCCTTTGCAATCAGAGACCAAGAAGAATAACAAAATATTGCAGAAAACTCCAAGAAGCTATAAAGACAGTACCTAGAACTCTCATAAGCAGGAATCAAATGGGTCCTAAGTCACTGAAGTAAGCCCAATTATTGCAAGAGAAAGGTGATTATCATAGGATTAGTAACTAAAGTAACCTGGTAGATCAGCAACAGTAGAGTAAACCTAGGAAAATAATCAGAAGTCAAGGAGACATGGGATTTTCTATTACTACTAGAATGATCATTGTAATATTAGATAGTTTTATGACTAGGTTTGATATTCTCCTCTATTTTTCTTATATTTCTTTTGTATTTCTCAAAACATATAAAAACTTTGTTATAAGAGCCCCAAAAAGAAAATAATTTCTCATGCATTTGAACACTTAATCCAAAACCTCAAATCATACAATGAGGTTGAGATATAAATAGCATGGGAACTTAGGTAATTAGATCATGTGACAAGGTCAGGTGATCATGGACTAGTAGTATAGCCACTGTAAAATAGTATAAATAGTAGCCTAATCCAACAAAGAACTTGATGGAGTTCTTCTTGAATATCTACCTAGGATAATTACTAAGAACTATCACAGTCCTTTGATAACATAAGAACTTGATACCCAATGGTGACCTCATACCTTGTAACCTCACCACCCACTTACTCTTTATCTTCCTCACTAGTGAGCATAGTACTCACAAGTATCTTAGATAGTGGGCTCTAGCTGTAAAGGGAACTTCTTAGTCAGTTAGGAACTAAGGGAGGAGACTAGGCACTAAGTCTGAGTGCTCTGTTCAAGTCCTGACCTCACAATCAGACATTGTTCATTACTTCTTCATCTGTATAAACTCTATACTGTGCTCCATTGTGAGTAGTATACATAGGAAATTGGCAGTAATTCCTTAGAAAGCTGCTTAGAGTAGGGGTCCTCTTTTGAGAGGTAATCACATACTGTATTATTAGGGTAGTAGTCAGTAAGGCAATAGGACTTCAGACAAGTGAAGGTTTTTTACCCTGTTAGATATAGCTTTAGACAAATAGCCCTAGAAGAAAAAGAATCATCTGAGTACAAATCATCATCCCCCTCACCATCATCACTATCATCTATGTCCCACCAATAACAACAACAACAACAGCAACAAGGGGAACCCATTGTGATGTCTACCCCCTACTAACTACTACCACCTACAAAAGAGGAGTAACTCCTCTCCATGATCACTGCCTTATAGCAGCAAATATCTACTATGCTCCAATAATAGCAGGGGAGCAGAGTTGAGGTCACTAGACCTCCTATATTTAGTGGGAAAATAGAGGAAATGAGCATATTTATTAATGAGGCTCACTTATATTTGAGAATGAAGATAAATGGAGAAGCAGCAACAACCCAGATCACCTGGGTATTATCATATGTGCAGGGAGGAGTAACAGAGGCATGGAAAGACAATTTACTAGATGAACTGGCCAAAAAAGAGTTAGAGATAAAGACAGTAGAGACACTATTTAAAAAGATAAGAGATGAGTTTGGAGAAATAACAAAGGAAGATAGAAAGGTAGAACAATTAAGGATGATAGAACAAGGAGGAAGAACATATGATGAATATGTCCAAGAATTCAAAAAGATTGCCAGAGAGAGCAGTTACAAGAGATGACCTCTTATTGAGAAGTTTAAAAGAGGACTAAATGAGGCCATTAGGAGGAAGTTGGCCAAATTAGAAAGCTTACTGACTACCATTGGAGAGTAGCAAGAAAGGGCAGTATAGTTAGACAAAAATCAGAGACAAAGTAGGGCAAAGGAAAGGTTGTTGGGAAGGAATACAATGTGTCCAGGGGAAAATGCATAACCTAGGAGTAGAGATTATGAAAAAGAATCATACAGAGGAAAGAGGAGACAAATCATGTGAAGAGTAGAAAACAACAGTGGAGAATATTAAGGACCAAGCATGTCCAACCAAATGGGTCTCAGGAGAGACCTAAATACAATAGATGTGAATAAAAGAGGAAGAGAAGATAAAACTTGCTATATGTGTAGAAAATGGGGCCATATGACCAAAAACTGTTGAAAAAGATGGAAAAAGAGAAGGGTAGTAAAAACACTGTAGGAGTTGGTAAAAGAAAATGGAGAACAGTAAGCTCTCAACTGGCCTCTAACAATGTGTACAGTATATTGCACCCAGAAAAACTGGGCAATAAATTGAACTTCACCAATACAACTGAAAGAGTAAGAGATGTGTGACATATATTACAGCCACTAAGAGAAGTCTGGATGAAGATAGGATTAAAAAAGTTGAAAAGCCATAAAGAGATAACAGTAAAAGCATTATTAGACAGTGGGGCAACTGGCCTATTTATAGATACAACCTTTGCCAAAGAAAAGGGGTTCAAAATAGAGAAGCTAAAAAATCACCTCTGTCATGACTTGGCAAAACAGCTAAGTTATTATTTAATATTTCTTTTCTTTATTATTAGGATGGAGCTTGGAAAAGTATTGCATGACTGTCACAGAGTCACAGAATGGTCACATCACACACACAGGGTGTCACATGTCACAGTCACATCATGTGACAAAGAAGTCAGCTGATAGACATGAGGACTATAGAAGACAAGATACATAGCCATAACAGTAATTGTATATATAGTGTAGCAAATCTAACAGGGACTCTATTGAGTTCTCTTTGTCAAATACTAATAAAAGAGCAGTTGGCTTGATTTTGGCTCAGGAGTTGGCTCACTAACAACCTCTTAGTAAGAAATATGGATGGAACAGCAAATGTAGGAGAAGCCATAATGCACCAGGTAGAGTGCAATATATTCTTTAAAGGGTATGTGGAAAGAGCAAGGATAGACATATGTAATCTGGAGAAAATGGAGGTGATACTAGGAATGCCATAGTTAGTAGCCCACAACCTAGAGATAGATTAGAAAAAAGGAGAAGTGAAAATAACATAGTACCCACCTATATGTGGAAAAAGAAAGTAAAAGGTAAAAGAAAAGGTAGTAGAAAGAACAGAGAAAGATAAGGATGAAGAGGTGCTAAGAAAACTAGTACCTAAGAAATTTTGGAAATGAAGAAAAGTATTTAGGAAAAAGAAGTTGGAAAAGATGCTAGTGCAAAAGGCCTGAGACCATGCAATAGAGTTAAAAGAAGAATTTATGCCAAAGAAGAGAAAGGTGTATTTACTGTCAAGAGAAGAGAGAGAGGAAGTACAAGCATTTGTGGAGAATTAGCTAAGAAAAGGGTATATTCAACCTTCTAAGTCATCCCAAACTTCACTAGTACATTTTGTGGCAAAAAAGGATGGAAAACAAAGGATAGTACAGGATTATCGATATATAAACCAGTGGATGATAAAAAATAGACATCCTCTCCCTCTCATAGTAGGTATATTAGATGGGGTAAAAAAGAGGAAAGTGTTTATGAAGCTAGATCTAAGATGGGAATATAATAATGTCAGGATCAAAGAAGAAGATAAATGGAAGGTGGCATTTACAATGCACATTGAAGCCTATAAACCTATGGTTATGTACTAACTCCCCACTACTTTCCAAATGATGATAAATAACCTGTTCTGGGATCTCATAAACCAAGGAGATACTGCAACCTTTATTCATGACATCTTGGTAGCTACAGATACAGAAGGACATGATGAGCTGGTGGAAGAAGTATTAAGGAGGTTGGAGAAGAACAACCTATTTGTGAAACCAGAAAAGTATAAATGGAAAGTAAGAGAGGTAGAATTTCTGGGAGTAGTAATCAGTCCAAAGGAAATAAAAATACAAAAGAAAAAGGTAAAAGGAGTATTAAGCTGGCCAGTACCCAGAAATATCAAGGAGATACAAAGTTCTTGGGTCTAGCCAACTATTACAGAAGGTTTATAAAGGACTTTGCCAAAATAGCCACACTGCTGTCATGCCGGATAGCCATTTAGGTAATAAAAGTGATATTTTTCACCATAACAATAAGAATAACTAGCTTGAAAAATAAGTTTGGCCTTCTAGAGATATCATTAGATACCTAGTTGTGAACTCAAGCATACTACTTGAGTAGCAGAGTAGTGGCTGTGACCACTACTACAGAGACCTCATAAGCATTGTCTAGAGAATTTCATAACAGATCTATAACAGAACTTCCCTCTAGAGTGCTCTTGAGAGTAAAAAGGACCTTAGAAAATATTTTCTATAAGAATGATGTCATATCTTGGTGGCAGTAACTTATTTATAACATTTAGATTATCATCAGAGCAGGGCCATTATTGCTAATGGCTAATTATAGCAAGAACTAGCAAGACAAGTCCTCTTGAGGACTGCATTACAAACCTAACAGAAGAAGACTAAGGCTTGAAAATGTGATAAGGTATAGAGGAGTAGTAGAAGGACTAGAGAGGTTAGGCTGAGAGGTTAGATAGAGAGATAAAAGAAAAGATGTTTGATGAAACAATGTGCTTGAGAGTAAGACAACTCAAGATTACCACCTCTTTCTATGGCCCATCAAAAGACTCAAGAGCCATCTATTGTTTAGAGAAGAACCCCAGAAGTAGGATTAGAGGAGTAGGGAGTAGTAACCAAGTGATTGGGAGAGATGCTGTCTTATTATTTTACTCTTACTATCTTTGGAAATTTGGAAGTTTTCTTTGTTTCTTTTCTTTTGTTGTATTATTGCTTTGTAATCCTAATAAAATACTCTAGGGCACAGAAGGGATAAAAATACTCTTTTCTCCATCATCTCTCTTGTCAGAGAGCTAAACTCCATACTGGAATTAAGCCAACTACTCTTTGTTCAGCGTTTGACAAAGAAAACTTAATAGAGTTCTCGTTGGATTTTCTATACTACTTATACAAATGTCTGACCCTAACCCTATACCAAAGTCCCACGCTTCCTTATGAGTCACTTTTATCTCACGTGTCCATTGATAAGAAAATAAAAGAAAAGAAAAAGAAAAAGAATATTAAATATTGACTTAGCCGTTTTGCCAAGTCATGACACCACCCTCCTCTCAAGTTTCCTCGTCCCGAGGAATTTCTCTACAACTCATAGTAGGGGTCTACCATGTTGCCTATCTCATCTTCATCTTCCTCCATCCATTCTCAAACTCCCAATTTTTCTTCTTCCTTTTTTGGGATCGTCTTTATCGCCTCTCCTCTTACGGGTCTTCTGCCCTTCTATTGTCTCCAATTTCTTTCCAATCTTCCCCAATATTTCTGATCGTACTGCTTGTCTGACCATCCATACAACTTTCTCACCGTAAATCTTCCTAGTAGTTCTCCTCGTTGGAACGTTCCTTCTTCGCACTCTTGTCACGCCACATCTTCTATATCTCATCAATATTCTCTCTCGAATTCTTTGATTGCTTCTTACACATTCTTCAAATTCTCCCTTCCTTCCCATGTATTGGACTCCACTGTAAATCCTTTCCAACATACTAAATACCTTTCTTTCTCTCTAACCTTCCTCTTATTTAGTATATGTTCTACCTTCCACTCTTCTTCCCCTTCGATTATAACTGGAGCTGGTTGCTTCTTCTTCTGCCCTTTTACTTATCCTACATATCTTCGTATTCTACTAACGTTGACTACCGGGTGTATTCTTACTGTGCTAGGTAGTTCTAATTTGACTGCATTTGATGATATTATTTCTTTGATTTTGTAAGGACCAACAAATCTCTCTGTCAACTTCTCTGTCCTCCTTCCAACCATTTGGTATTTCAGGTTCTTAGTGCTGAGCATGACCAAGTCCCCTACTTTATATTCTTCTATATCTGACCTCTTTTTGTTGGTATATTTCTTCATGTCTGCTTGCACCTTCCCTAGCACTGCCTTTGCTTCCTCCTGTATTTCCTTCATCCTCTCAATGAATTTCTCTACTCCTGCATATCTCCCCTTCTTTCTTCCCTCGAACCCCATCCTGGGATCTTGCCTGTAATTTGCCTTAAAAGGCAACGTTCTAGTACTTGAGTGTGCTTTATTGTTATACACAAACTCTGCCATTCCTAACTACTCTGGCCACTGTTCTTACCTGTGATTAATGAACATCCTTAAGTACTGTTCTAACTCTTGGTTCACCCTTTCCATTTGTCTATCTGTTTGAGGGTAGAATGCCATCGACAATTTACTCTTAATTCCCAACATCTCATTCAGCTCTCTCATTAACCCTGCCGCAAACTGTGGTCCCCTGTCTGATATAATGCTTTCAGGTAGACCATGCAGCTTCCACACGTTATCTCTGAACAACCTTGCTAATCTCTCTGCCAATGTCTTTTCCGTAGTTGGTATAAAGTGAACCATTTTAGTTAGTTGATCTACTACTACTAGGATACTATTATATCCTTGCACTAAAGGCAGCTTAGTGATAAAATCTGCCAATATGTGCGTCCAAGGTTTTTCTGGAATAAAGTTGGGCATTAACTTGCCCGCTGGCTATTCTGTGTGGTTTTTATTGCACTGACAGGCATCGCACCCTTCCACATATCTCTTTATCTCCTTGGTAATCCCTGGTCACCAAAAATTCCTGGTTACCAGCTCCACTATTTTCCACTGTCCCCCATGTCCTCCTATTGGCATATTATGATGTAGTCTAATTATCTCTGCCCTTAACTTCTCATCTTTTGGCACATAGACTTTTCCTTCTTTATACATAATACTGTCTACTTCTCTTTACTCTTCGTCTCTCAGCATTTTTACTCCTGCTCGTTTCATCTCTTCTACCGCCTTTACCACTTTGTCATCCTTTACTTTGGACTTTCTAACTTCCTCTAGTAGATCTACTCTGTCTACTATGATCTCTACTGCTTTTGTCTTCCTTACTTCCAACCACTCTGGTTTCACCAACATCTTGTTCTCGTTGTCTTTTTCTACTCCAATTTCCCAGTCTGGTCTCCTGCTCAGACTGTCTGCTTTTCCCATCTTACTTCCTAGAATGTGTTTTAGCAAAAAATTAAATCTGGATAGGTACAGGGCCCATCTTGCTTGTCTTCTATTTAACTTTTGCACCTTCATAAAGTACTCGAGGTTTTTGTGATCTGTCCAAATCTCGAATTTCTCTACTGCTCCTTCTAGGAAATGCCTCCATACCTCTAGACATCTGACTACTGCTAACATCTCTTTATCGTGAATCTCATAGTTTTGTTTTGTATCACATAGAGATTTTGAAATGAAAGCGACTGGTCTCTATTTTTCGTCTGAGCACTTCATCGAGAGTACTCCTCCAGTAGCATAGTTTGAAGCGTCAGCTTCTACCCTAAATTCCTTGTCTAAATCTGGGGCTGTTAGTACTGGTTTACTGGTGAAGACCTTTTTTAGTTCATTGAATACCTTCTGTTGCTCGTCCCCCCACTGCTACTTCTTGTCTTTCCTTGTTAGCACATTCATTGGTCTTGCTACTCAAGCAAAGTCCTTGATAAACCTCCTATAGTAATTGGCGAGGCCTAAGAACTTTCTAACATCTTTTACAGTTTTTGGTACTAGCCAACCGAGTACTCCTTCTACCTTTTCTTCCTCCATCTCTATTCTATTGGGTCCAATAACTATACCCAGGAATCCTATCTTCCTTGCCTTCCATACGCATTTTTCTAGCTTGACATACAAGTTGTTCTCCTCTAGCCTCCTTAATATTTCCTCCACAATTTTATCATGTCCCTCCTCTGTCTCTGTTCCTACTAACACGTCATCCACAAATGCTGCTACCTTTCCTTCATTTATTAGGTCCCTTAGGATTTCATTCATCATCGCTTGAAAGATTGCTGGCAAATTTGTCATCCCAAAGAACATAACAGTTGGTTCAAAGGAACCGATGTGCGTTGTGAACGCTCCCTTCCACTCATCCCCTTCTTTTATTCTGACGTTGTTGAACCCCCATCTGAGATCCATTTTCATGAATACTTTCTTACTCCCCATGTTGTCAATTAATTCTGTAATTAATGAAAGCAGGTAGTTATTCTTTATTGTTTGGTTATTCAGGTTACAGTAGTCCATCACCATCCTCTTACTGCCATCCTTCTTGCCTACAAAGAATACTGGCAATGTCTAAGGGGATTTTGATGGTCTGATATATCTCTTTCTCAACTGGTCTTTCACAAAATTCTGGACTTCTTCCCTCTTGTTTTTGGATAAAGGGTAAATCCTTCCCTTTCGCAGTTTAAACGTCTCCTTGAGATCTATAGCATAATCCCAAATCTTCCTCTTTGGCATTCTCTCCGACTCCACCTTCCCAAACACTTTTCTCCACTTCAAAAACTTCTTTGGGACCATCTCCTTGATTTTCCTGTGGTCCTCTTCTATCTCTTTCTCTCTTCCCCAGTTTTCTTTATTATCTATCGCCCAGCGGATGATTTTCTCTTCTTCCTCTGTTGCTGTCATCTTGACTTTCTCCTTCTTTTAACTCCTTCCGCCACATAGGGGTGGGCACCTTGTCATTTTTACTTCTCCCATCTCCTAGTTTATCTCTGGGTTATGTGCTGCCAACCATAGCATCCCCAGTATTACTTCCATCTTTCCTAAATCACACACATCTATCCTCATTCTTTCTATATGTCCTTTATAGAACACATTGCACTCTACTTGGTGTGTTATGGCTCCTCTGCTATTTACGGTTCCATCCACATTTTTGACCATTAATGGCCTTTCCAACTTTTGCAGCTTGAACCCATGCCTAGCTGCCATCTGTTTATCCATAAACATCCCTGTTGCACTACTGTCTAAGAGTGCCTTGATCATTATGCCTTCATGTGTATTTGTCTTCTCCACCCCGATATTTAACCACACTTCTCTCAGCATTTTGAAGGTTCTTCTGATCTCCTTTCGACTACTCCCCTCTTTTGCTGCACTTTTCCTCTCTGTGGGCACGCCGCTCTTTTCCTCTTTTGCTGCGCTTTCTGGTTCTCTTGACTGTGTACCACTTTGCTGTACCTTTGCCTCTCTGGGCCACGCTGCTTCCTCTTCCCTTGCTATGCCTCTTGAGTCCCTTGCTCACGCACCGTTCTGCTCCTTTCCTCCTCTGCATCCACACCAACTTATCTTCTTCCTCTTCCAATAGGGGAGTATTCCTTGTCCCCGATCATCTTCCACATAACATCCTCCTTTGCCACATCTTGGGCATCTTAAATACGTGACGATGGCTCCTTGGCCACACTATTCTAACTCCCATAACTCTGCATCTCGTGGCACTGTTGGTCCACAGTACCATTCAGCCCTCTTCCTCAATGTCTCCCACGAACTCCTTTTCTACTTCTCTTGCTGCATATTTCCCTCTGTAGGGCGCACCGCCTCACTTCCTTCTACTTTCCTCAACCTCCTTTCTCCTTCTTGCACCTTTCCCTTTATAGGGCATACCGGCCTCTTCTCCCCATTCTTTCTCTTTACCCACAATGGACACTCCCTACACTTGTGTCCTTCCTTTCCACACTTAAAACACTTTACCCCTGCTGTTCTCATACTCCTTATCGTCTTTTCTTCCACTCCATACTGCATCACCCTGCTACTCAAGATTTCAAATTTATTTTGGGGTGTCGTTGCCCCTTTTCCTTCCTCATTTAGCTTCCTGCAATTTTGGGCCAGGTGCCTAAACCCTTTGCAACACCTACACAACTTTTCCTTTCTTCCTTCCAATTCTGCCCTTATTTTAGCAAGGGCATGCTTTTCGTTGAGCAGGTTGCTCATGAGAGTTTTATATTGGGTTTGAGACATCGTGGCGACGTCTCTGAGGGTACGGATTTAATGGTTGATCTTACTAGTTACAACTATGTCTGCTGGGGCACAAGATCTTCACCCAGCCAGATGCCTACTGCCCTACTAGCTACTGCCCTAATAGTATGGTTAGACTATCACCCAACGGATGGGATCTCTAATCTAGATGGCCTTCTAGAAGTAACCATCACTTCTCTGCGTATACTACTCACAATGGAGCACAGCACAAGGTTTATACTATGAA
>Ga0157361_1000788_pt1 | contig 11505 bp, 16 predicted proteins | sample AttlaeALBM2_FD_111481 | JGI IMG/M metagenome (GOLD analysis project Ga0157361, IMG submission 111481) | Fungus gardens microbial communities from leaf cutter ant in Ribeirão Preto, State of São Paulo, Brazil - Atta laevigata ALBM2 | ecosystem: Host-associated > Fungi > Mycelium > Unclassified ...
ATCGGTTGCAGAAGGCGCGTCGTCTGGTAAAGCATTAACGACCATCGCAGGTTGTTCATTTACGGCATATACCGGCATAGCAGACAATAACATTGCGCTGGTGAACGTTGTCTTCACCAGGATCAAACGTTTAACAAACATGAAATTTCCAACATCTGTCGAAAGGGGAGGCATCATTACTTAACGCTATATCGGTGAGTATATAACGACTTATGTGAGTTAATCGACTTAAATCAAAACCTGCCCGGTAACATTAAATTATATCGAATGTGATTAAACCAGCGGTGCTTTCACAGTGCTAATGATAGCTCCAGGAGTGGATCGCATTGCCTAAATCAATACTCTAAAATGTGCCCTGAACCAAATATCTACGGAGAGAATTCAGGTGAAATATTTTGATGAACTATTAATGGAAGCTATGGAGGCCGATACAGAGGGCTGGGGGTTTAACTGGCTGGACGGGAAAGCGACAGAGGAAAGTTCCTCCTGGGGTTACGCGAGGTTAATCGGAGAACGCTTAAGCCGGGTAACATCAGCACTGGACATTGATACCGGTGGAGGAGAAGTATTAAATGAAGTTCCCGAGTTTCCTGCATATATGGCCGCAACAGAAGCGTGGCCCCCGAACCTGAAAAAAGCCCGGCAGCACCTTTCACCCCGGGGGTAAATATTGTTGATACTTCCATCACCAAAAAGCTTCCTTTTAGCGAACAATTTTTTGACCTGGTCACATCCAGGCATCCGGTAGCACCGGACTGGCCAGAAATATATCGGGTTCTTGAACCCGGAGGAAGCTATCTGGCACAGCATGTTGGACCTGCACCTGCATTTGAATTAATCGAGTATTTTTTAGGACCACTTCCCAAAGAGAGAACGTACAGAGATCCTGGCAAAGAAAAAGAGGATGCTGAGATGGCGGGTCTGAAGGTCATTGAATTAAGCACAGCACGCTGCCGGATGACGTTTTTTGATATCAGTGCCGTTGTCTGGATTTTGCGAAAATGCGTCTGGTGGGTTCCCGGCTTCTCCGTAGAGAAATACTATAAAGAATTGCAGGCGATGGATCAGAAAATGCGCCTGGGTCAGCCATTTGTTGCGTATTCCACCCGACATTTGATCGAAGCAAAACGTTAATGCTGATCGCTTTGCGGTTGACGTCTGCTTTGTGCCAGAAGCAGATCAAATGCTTCAGGGGGTGTTCATGTCAGGCATTTTCTTCATTCTTTTAACTGCCGCAGCATACACCCGATGACTTTTGCGGGTTCGTAGCCAGGATGCTATGTCTGATATGGCAGAACTTTCCGGTCGCCCTCTTTTTGACGTCCGCCTCTCTCATCGCGGACCTCAACTCTGCGTCAGTCCGCTTTGTGTCAGGAGCGGACAGTTACAAAATCTCTGTAAGTTCAAATTCCTCGAAGACAAGCTCCATTTCTTCAGAATAAGTGCCTTCACGCTCAAAATAACGCTTATGACCTTCATTCCAGTACTCCAGACTTAAATCACCTTCACCTTCCTTACTGGCGAGTTCACTCGTCACTTCATTGAAGCGGATAACCTGCATCCTGAGCGTTCTGATCACGCACATTGGCTGCCCGGTTCCGTTAAGAATGATATTATAACTTCCTACGCAGGGAGCTTCGCCTCGTTCATGTTCATGCTGAAAAGATGCTATCGAAGAGCATGTCGCTGTTTTACTGCCACTCAAAACCAGTTGTACGAGCTCATCAGCAAGTTCCGGGCTGTCGCCAAATTGCCATGCCAGTGCACCGGGATAAATGTTTTTTAATTCTTCGAGCTTTGTCATTTTTAGCCTTTTTTAATTTAATACGCTTAAGGAAGTAACCCATTTCCGTTCAATATGAATTACCTGATTCAAATATTCATCATTGTTGCACTGCTGCGAAATCGCGCTTTTCGCTCATAGCTAACGTCAATCTGTGCGCAAGTCCGCTTCGCGCCAGAAGCGGATATTGCGATCCTCATCGTGCGCGAATGAGTAAAAGCAGGTTAACCTTGTTACCTCGTGACGATAAAAATTGTGCAAGCTTTTAGCCGAACCATTTCAAGTAAGGACACAGTTTAAATGAAGGTTATTGAAAGTGGCATTCGTGACGTAAAACAAGGCGAAAATGTGAAAGTCATCACGCCGGTAAACATCTATGAGTGTGAACTGGGCGATGATGTTTTTGTAGGGCCATTTGTAGAGATACAAAAGGGATGCGTTATAGGCGACAGAACCCGAGTACAGTCACACACTTTTATCTGTGAGAACGTTACCCTGGGTAAGGATTGTTTTATAGGCCATGGCGTAACCTTTGCCAACGACTTGTTTAAGAATGGCGCTCCTGATGCTTCTGCAGAAAGCTGGATACATATCATATTAGGTAACGCGGTAACCGTGGGGAGCGGGGCAACTATCTTAACCACGGACATTTGCAGTGGTGCGGTGATTGGTGCCGGTAGCGTGGTTACAAAGCCTGTGCTGGTAAAAGGCGTGTATGCGGGTAATCCCGCCAGACTTTTGAGAAAGCTCTAATCAGATACTCTGCAAGTTGCCAGCCTGAAATCCTGGCAATCTGAGACCGTTAAAGTCCGCTTTTCGCTCATAGCGGACTATAGGCCAACTACAGGGCTGTTTGCCATCAGATCCAGCCGGAATCCTCTGGCGACGCTTGTGACGTCTGGCGGAGCTTACTGATTCTGCCGGTTAGTGCATCAGGGTTGATGACTTGGCCCTACCGGGGAGCCGGAAGGTACCATCAGGATGTTTATGCTTTTGACCATCAGAGGAAGAAAAGCGGAGGAGGAGCTGTCACACAGCAGCATTAAGTGAAGAAAGCAGACCGCGAGACAGCGCGTCGCAGAGAGGAAGCGCAAGCGAAGGGAAATAACCGGTACGTCAGTCGCATTTTTTCCGGGTAACACCGTAAACGGCCAGACTTACGGGTGCAGTTAAAGTGTGAAATCGACATGCTCGCCGCCGGGCATATTGACACCGATAGTTAGCTGGCCGCCGAGCGCTTCAACATATCGTTTGAGCGTCGCGATTTTCAGATCCTCGCCGCGCCCTTCGATAGCCGCCACGGAAGGTTGCGCGATCCCCATAGCTTCTGCCTGCTGCTTCTGCGTTTTAGCCAGCGCCTCGCGAAGTTTATACAGCTGAGAATCAAGTCGCATTTCTGCAACTTTATCATTCACCTGAGTCAGTTCCTCGGGTGTCAAATCAGCCATTAGATCATCCAGCGTTTTCATTTTCCACTCCGTTTCAGTTGGTCCAGGTGTCGGTGATACTCGCTTTCAGCCGTTTTAATCATGGTCTTGTAGAAACGCTTTTCATCAGCGCCTTCCTTGTTACCCGCGCAAAGGATGATGGCTTTGCGAAGAGGATCGAATACAAAGAATCCTCTTACAGGCCGGCCGTTGCTCTGTACTCTGAGCTCTTTCATATTGAGGATTTTCGAGCCGTACAGCGTATCGACATGCGGCCGCCCAAGGTGTGGACCTTCCTGCTTCAGAAGGTTCAGCGCGGCAATTATGTCTAACTGCATTGCTCTGTCCTGCTCTTTCAGCCATTCAGCGAACAAATCCGTGGTTTCAACAATCCACACAGGCCCACCTTTATAAATTACAATCTATATAGCATATATATTAGAGTCTATATTTTCAACGCTGTTCTGTATCTGTTTGGGCATGTGATGGTGGGCTTTACTGCTGGCGGGTTCTGTTACAAATTCTGGACAGACCGGAGCCGCCTCGCTACTCGGGCCTTTAGTGTAAACCTGCAGCGTCATTACCGGCCCAGCCCTCAGCGGCTAAATCTGTCTATGGTCTGAACGCGCTGCTGCTGGCCCGCTACAGGGGTTGATCTAAAGTGCGCCATCTGGGCCGGCAAAACCGGAAAATTGGGAGCCTTAGAATTTTGATGCTAATGTCCGCTTAGTGCCAGAAGTTAATATTTACCGCAGAGCAGTAAACACCGCAAACTGCCTGCATAATAATAAGCCATCAGACGCTAATAAAAATGCTCCTGCATACAGAGCATAAAGGTCACTTTGCTGCTGGTATATTCCTCAGGTGTTTCACCACGTTCATCTCAAGAGTCAGTGTTTTCATCAGGGTTTCTGCTGAGGTATTTCCCTCAAAACATGCATTTCTCAGGATAGGCGGGCAGGCTAAGTTGGCAACGTCTTTATCGCTGAACGTAGACCTTCAGACAGGAAATCACCATGACGCAGAAAAAACGCTTTGCCCTGATTGGCTGTGGTTTTATCGGACAGGTACATGCTGCAAATCTCGCGGCTCATCCGGAGGTTGAGCTTGCGATGCTGGCCGACATTGATACGGAGCGGGCCGCCGCACTGGCCGGGCAGATGAAGTGCATGGCGGGCGAAGTCAGCGCCGCCATCAACAGTGACAATATAGATGCCGTGCTGATTGCCAGCGCAACGCCGTCACACGCTGAACTGCTTGAAGCGGCTGCGCGGGCAGGTAAGGCCGTCTATTGTGAAAAGCCGATCGATTTGTCGCTGGCAAGAGCGATCCGCGTTGCTGAAAACGTGCTGCCTCTGAAGACAAAAATCACGATAGGCTTCAATCGCCGTTTTGACAGCAGCCATCAGCAGTTAAAGCGTCAGCTGGAACAGGGAACTGTCGGACGTCCTGAGTTAATTCAGATGGTCTGTCGTGCGTCAGAGCTTCCGCCGCTCAGCTATCTCAGGTCTTCCGGCGGCCAGATGCGTGACCAGGCAATCCATTTTTTCGATCTGCTGCGCTGGCTGACAGCCGATGACGTTATTTCAGTAGGTGCGATGGGTGCAGCACTGGCCATGCCGGCCATTAGCGAGTTTGACGATGTGGATACGTCGGTGCTGATTATGCAGATGCAGCAGGGATCATTTGCGCAGCTCGATAATACGCGTCGCACGGGATACGGTTATGACGAAAGGATCAGCGTTATGGGTGCAAAAGGACTGGCAGAGTCAGGTTCGCAGAGCCCGCCGGGTATGACGCTTTTCCAGGGAAAGGCGATTATCAGGCAGGGACTTTATGCAGACTGGTTCAGTCGTGTGCAGGGCACCTATTATCAGCATCTTGACGCTTTTGTCCGCTATCTGAACGGGGAAGAGGTGACTGATTTACCAGGGCTGCTGGATGGGATCCGGGCGCAGGCGGTCGCAGAAGCCGCGACGAAATCTCTGGCAACCGGGATGTTCTGCCCGGTCGATAACGTATTCTGACAACGGTCCGGGGCCAGTCCCGTGAGGATATGGCCCCGTAAGCTAAGGATACTCAGGTCCTTCTTTCACAAATATTAACGCTCTTCGTTGAAAACGATACCCAGCTGCTCCCTTACCGTATCCATCGCGGTCAGAGTCATAAGTACGGCGGACAAAGGGCGGACAGGGGAGTCGTTTAATCCCTGTCCCACGCACCATGCAAAATGTCGGATCTCATGATAGAGCTGCGTGTAGCGGTTGGCGGGTTCCTCCCAGCACAGCGTATGACCGCCCTGGCTCGAGGTCAGTACAAAGCCGCCGGGCGCATAAAACTGTCCCGCCAGAACCAGAGTGGCATCGCGGCCGGCAATCACCGCACTGCCGGGGGTATTACTGAACAGAGTCGTGTTCAGTACCGAATGCATGCCGCTGGCATGTTCGAACAACATAGAAGCCTGTCCGTTAACATTTTCTGTTGCCGGCTGTCCGCTGGACTGAATGCGCACAGGTGCACCTGCCACCATCACGCTCAGCGAAACCAGATAGCTGCCCAGATCCAGCATCGGACCGCCGGCCAGATCGGCATTGAAGATGCGGTGATCCTGCGTAAAAAACTCACCGTGATCGGCAGTCAGGGTATGAAGATCGCCCAGAATGCCGTCGGTTAAAAGCTGACGCAGCACATCATATTTTGGCGCGAAATCGGACCACATGCCCTCCATACACAGCAGGCCTTTTTGACGGGCGCGCGTCTGCAGGGCTTCTGCTTCCCTGACATTCAGCGCCAGGGGTTTCTCAATCAGCACATGTTTGCCTGCATTAAGTGCTTTCATGCCATCCGGATAGTGATGGTTATGTGGGGTGGCGATATAGATGGCGTCCAGATCATTCATTGCCAGCATTTCATCTGCACTGCTGAAGGCCGCCGGAATGGCCCAGCGATCGGCGAATGCCTGTGCTTTAGCTCTGTTTCTTGCTGCTACAGCAACCAGCTGCTGTCCGGTGTGCTCCTTCAGCGCGCGGGCAAAGTGTTCAGCGATCCAGCCAGGGCCAATGATGCCCCAGCGCAATACGGGTATCGACTTTTCAGAGGGCAGTCGCGGAGCGGGCAGGGAAGAGGGAAACATAATGATTCCTTTTTAAGTACGGTCCTGGCGGTTGCCTGCTACAGCAACCCACTGACGGGATAGGATAGATTGCTCAATGGCGGTCAGAACCTGCTGATTCTGCAGGCCAAATGCAAAGTTCGGGTAACAGTCGCCGTCGCCGCAGATCCCCTGCACCAGGTCATGAACCTCAATCACTTTGACATCAAAATAGCCGAGCCCGCCGCCGCCAAAATCGAATCCGAAAAAGCCTGAATAGGCCGGGATCTGGCTGCCGGCATAGAGGGTCTTAAAGCCCCTGTCATTTTTGTCATCGCTGAAGCGATAAACCTGCAGCTCATTGAAACGTTCGCCATCCATATAAAGGGTGCCCTCTGTACCTGAGACTTCCCAGAACACCCCAAAAATGCGACCGGCAGCGAGGCGTGAAGCTTCGATCACGCCGCTGGCCCCGCTTTCAAAGCTGACAAGGCACTGAACCTGGTCGTCATTTTCCACCTCACGCCATTCTGCCTGCTCATCGATGCGACTGGCATAACCGGCGTCCACCTGCGGAACCGGGCGCTGCCGCAGCCAGGTCTGGGCGCTGGCCGTTACCTCGCTGATCTCACCCATGAGAAACTGCGCGACGGAAAGGGTATGGGCCCCCAGATCGCCCAGGGATCCGCTGCCGCCCAGCTTTTTAGAGCAGCGCCAGGACCAGGGCAGTTCCGGGTCATTATAAAAACCCTGATCAAAGGTGCCACGAAAGCGGATTGGCGTGCCGATATCGCCGCGCTCAATAATCTGTTTTGCCAGCAGCGCCGCGGGCGTTTTGATATTATTGAAAGCCACCATCGTTTTGACGCCCGCCTGTTCTGCTGCCAGAGTCATCTGCAGCGCCTCTTCAGTGCTGACGGCCAGTGGTTTTTCACAGTAAACGTGCTTACCTGCCGCAATCGCGGCCAGCGCCATCTCATAGTGCAGATGATTGGGGGAGGTGATATCGACCACGTCAACCTGCGGATCGTTAATCAGATCGTGCCAGTCTCCGTAAGCCTTATCAGCCCCAAAGCGCACCGCATTCGCATCGGCTAAAGTCTGGTTTTGATCGGCCAGTGCATAGAGATGAGGGCGCTTTGGCAGGCCGGGATAGATCATTGCCGCACGGCGGTAAGCATCAGCATGCGCCTGCCCCATGAAGCCCGAGCCGATTAAGCCAATGTTGAGTTTGTCTTTCATTGAGCAACTTCCTCTGTTGAGAGGGACTGTGAAAAAGTGCTTTTTACCCAGTGAAACGCCCGGGAAACGGCAGCAAACGGCTCTTCTTTTTGCGGGTCCTGTTCGGCTTCTACTATCAGCCAGCCCTGATAATCTGAGCGCGCAATAAAATCAGTCAGCGGAGAATAATCAATGCATCCCTCGCCCGGCACCGTGAAGAGTCCCGCGCGTACTGCATCATTAAAGCTGAGGTCGTTTTCCCGGACGCGATGTAGCACCTCAGCGCGGACATCCTTCAGGTGGATATGCACGATACGATGACCAAACTTTTCTGTTATCTGAGCCAGGTCAACACCCGCGGCAAAAGCGTGCCCGGAGTCCAGAACCAGTCCGACACTCTCAGCGGTTTTAGTCAGAAACTCTTCCAGTTCATGGTGTTGCTCAACCAGCATCATCAGATGATGATGGTAGGCAAGTTTCAGGCCAAATCTCTCCATCAGAATATCGGCAAACTCGCTGACTTTGCCGGCATATTCATCAGCATCCAGGCTGCACAGGGCCGGAGAAAGAGAAAGAGGCTCGTCCAGCGGATAGCTGCCAGGCATACAGCCGCATTCGCCGTAAACCATAACGTCTGCTCCTGATGCTTTGAGAAGCCCGGCGTGTGGTTCCACGGCCGCGATTTCATCAGCAACGCTGCGTTCGGCAAGGAAACCGCTGTACCAGCCCGAAGCGAGCTGAAGCCCCGCTTCATGCAATAGTGGGGCTAATTCGGTGTGGGTTCGGGGAAATTTTCTGCCCAGCTCAATCCCCTGATAACCGGCAGAGGCAGCCTGTGTCAGGCAGGTTTCAAGTGAAATAGTGTCGCCCAGATCGGGCAGAACGTCGTTGGTCCAGCTTAACGGGCTTACACCTAATCGAATACGTGAACTCATCAGGACACACCTCCTTACAGGTCAGTCTGTAAGCACTATAAGGAAGGCGTAAGCAGAACCGATATCGGTTCAATGAGGTAAAACCCTCAACTGAAGAAAATAGTGAATCTCTCTGTTTCAGCGTGTTATTGCCAGGATTAACTTTATAAATAACCCATTCTGCGGGTTAATTTTCAGACTGACAGATCCGGCACATTAAACGCTCCAGAGATGACAGGCGATGCACAAGAATTGTTCGAAAGCTGGCCGCAATAACGGTTAATGGCGCGCGCATGATCCGGAATATGCCTTTCATTGACCCTGCTCCATCAACTCCAGCGTCTGTCCGTCGGGGCTTTGTAGATATATTACTCTGAGTCCAGAAGACCAGAGACTCTTCAATGTTTCTGACTGAAAAACCGACGTGATCCGCTCTTTTAAACATGAAGTTACCTGCTGGGTTTTAGAAAATAAGCACTAAACTATCTGAAATCTCACTTTGGAACTTCACGACAAAAGCGGACATCATCTGGCAGACTGCTTTTCGTGTACAGTCATGATAAAAACCAGGGGATCTTCCTCCCGGTTTTCATAAAAATGAGGAACATCTGTTCTGGCTGTCGCCGAACAACCGGCTCTTAAAAGATATTGATGGTCCTGTACCCCAAGCGTGAGTGAACCCGCCTGAACATAAAAAAGTTCAAGCGTTCCTGCTGTATGGCCGGGGGAGTCAAACCTTTCACCCGGTTGCATTTCCCACATCCAGAGTTCTGTCATATCAGGGCCGCCAGATCCAGCGAGCAATTTTGCACTGCCGCCTTTTTCTCCTTTCCACAATTCCGGTATTTCATCTGATGAAATCAGGCGGACTGCCGGTTTTGAGCTGACATCCACAAAGTCAGCCACTGCAACGCCCATCGCGGCAGCCAGCCGGCATAGCAGGGCGATACTGGGATTCGCTCTGCATCCCTCTATCTCAACCAGCGTTCCCTTGCTCACGCCGGCCCGGCGGGAGAGTTCATCAAGAGACATTTTTTTTTGCTGACGATACACCTTAATCCGCTGAGATACGGCTTCATTAACAGTGTCGGCGATAGCATTAGCGTCGGTCAGTAAATTGACTTTTTCGGTCATCGGTCATTATCATGATGTAAATTGGTCATTAAAGGATTATCCCGTGTTAAAAGTATCTCCGTCAATTGCTCCCGATATTTATCGCATTGCACCTGGATTTCGGGCATTGAGTATCGTCGGGCAAGCCGCACCGGTGATAAATCCTGGTGCAGGAGAAGCTGCGCTACAGGATGCATGTAAAGCAGTTCTGGCGGGTCAGCCAGAATGGGCGGAATCTCATCTGGCCGCCTGGGGGGAAGTTTTCCAGAAATTTGGCGCTAAGCCCAAACGTACGCCGTGTTCAGCTGATGCCTTGCGTAAGCGCGTATTGCGCGACGGGACAATGCCGGCGCTCGACCCCATTGTTGATCTCTATAATGCTGTCAGTCTTCGTTATGCCGTACCGGTGGGTGGCGAAAATATCTCTGCCTATCAGGGAGCGCCATGCCTGACTGTGGCAAAAGGAACAGAACCTTTTGATACGCTTAAAGAAGGCGGGACAATCATTGAATATCCTTCGCAGGGTGAGGTGATATGGTGTGATGAGGCCGGTGTAACCTGCCGACGCTGGAACTGGCGCCAGGGGATCAGAACTCGCCTGGGTGTCGAAGCACAGCAGATGTGGTTCATCCTTGAGAGTCTTCCCCAGATGCCGCTGGAGATGCTTCACGAAGCCGGGAAGATGCTGACAGACGGCCTGGAAAAAATGATGCCCGGTGTAGAGTTCGAGGCCTCTCTCATCCAAGAAGTACACCAGTAATACCCTTCAGGAGAGGCGGGTATGTTTACCGGCCTGATGGCGTTTTCATTAACTCCGTTTATCGCCCGCGACGTGGATGAAAAGAGGGCAGGCGCCTCCTTTTTCCACGTGTCTGTATCGGTTAGCATTTATGATAATCCCGGCACTACCCATTTCACCGTTACGGATAAACTACACGCTCGTCTCTCATGCCGCAGACCAGTCAGAGGCAACCATCTGCCTGAATGACAAACTTTACGACAAACATATAAAGCACGCTTTTCGCTCTTAGCAGATGTTCATCGAACTTCGTCCGCTTTGTGCCAGAAGCGGACATAAAAACTCTCCGGCGGTAATGATTGTTAAACTCCATTATTTAGGAGATAGCAGGCTTATATTTGCATCTTTTAGATAATGAACATTAAAGTTACTCATAAAGATTTTGGGTAAAATCAGGAAATAACTTATGGCCCGCCGAAGGGAATTAAAAGGCATAGCGAATGCTATTAATGAAAATTTCGTTAGTAGAAACAATGACTTCAAAGGCTACTGGTGTATTGGCCAGATTAAATCACTCGCTCTTGATAAAGGCCTTACCTCAATGACTTTCCCTCTTATGCTATCCAGGGCTAATCCCACATCGGGACTACAAAGACACACTGTTTGTCACTACGCTAACATGCTCAAAAGCTTGTTAAAAAAACAGAAATTACCTTACTCTTGGGTGAGTAATGCTGTCATTGAGATTGACTTTAATCCTGATGTGGAACTGGCACAACTGTACGAATACAACACTTCAGGCGAACCTTTCCAGTGCAGTTGTCAGATAACGAGTGATACTGGTCAAGATTACACGTCCATAATCTATGGCCGTTGCTGGCCACATGCTATTGCGCAAGAGTTTAAATCGACCAGAAATTCATCTTGAAGTTAATCCGTTTAACGTCCGCTTTTCGCTCATAGCGGACACTGGCCGATAGATCGGATTGTTCTATACGTCGAGCGTAGTGTCTTCAGCCGCCCTGCGGGCGGCTACGGTTAATACTCATTTCCCGATAACGTTCCAGTCGGCCGCAGTGGATAGCGTAACAAACGGGCCAGCCAGCGTGACATTATGATGGCTGACGATCTCTTTAGCTGACAGGCAGCAGTTATCCATTGTTGTATGCGCATCTGAAATCAGCACTGTCCTGAATCCGCGTTCCGACGCTGCACGG
>Ga0157361_1000789_pt1 | contig 11496 bp, 10 predicted proteins | sample AttlaeALBM2_FD_111481 | JGI IMG/M metagenome (GOLD analysis project Ga0157361, IMG submission 111481) | Fungus gardens microbial communities from leaf cutter ant in Ribeirão Preto, State of São Paulo, Brazil - Atta laevigata ALBM2 | ecosystem: Host-associated > Fungi > Mycelium > Unclassified ...
AGTCTGAGGATTAGACCTCAGACTTAACAACATCTTTTGTCACTTGCCTTACTTCGCATTTTTGAGCTCTTTGAAGTATCAAAGCACCCATCACAAATAGTAAGTGACCATTTGTGATACTTTACCTTAGTAATGTACTAACTAAATAAAACAAAACAAAAATAGAAAATAACTTAGCTGTTTTGCCAAGTCATAACAGAAATAAATTGGAAGACAGAAGAAGTCAAAATAATGAAATATCTACCCTTATGTAGTAGGACAAGGCAAAAGAAAGAGAGAAAAAAGATTAGGAAAAAGAAGAAGAAATTGAGGTGGATCACAGAAAGATTGAAGAGTTGGTCCCTAAGAAATTTTTGAAGTAAAGCAAAGTATTTGGAAAGATAGAATCTAGGAGAATGCTGACTAAAAAAGTTTGGGATCATACTATAGATCTTAAAGAAATATTTAAACCACAAAAGGGAAGAATATACTCTCTATCCAAGAATGTAAGAGAGGAAGTCCAAAATTTTGTGGAAGACCAGCTAAGAAAGGGGTATATTAGACTATCCATATCTTCTCAAACATCACTAGTATTTTTTGTAGAAAAGAAAGATGAAAGTAAGCAGATAGTAATAGACTACTATAACCTAAACAACTAGATAGTAAAAAACAATTACCCATTACTATTAATTACAGACTTAATTGACAATATGGGTAGCAAAAAGGTGTTCACCAAAATAGATAGGATTCTTCGAGCCAATAGTTATGTTCTTTAGGATAATAAATTTTGTAAACAATATGTTGATAGGAATAGAAACAGAAGAAGAGCATAACAAAATTGTGAAAGAAATACTGAGGAGGTTAGAGGAAAATGACCTATATATCAAACTAGAGAAATGTGTATAGAAGGTCAAAAAAGTAGGATTTCTAGGAGTTTTCATAGGAACTAATAGAATAAAAATGAAAAGAGAGAAAGTAGATGGAGTGTTAAGTTGACCAGAGCTACAAAATGTGAAAGACATAAGGAAATTCTTGGGTCTTGCAAATTATTATAGAAGGTTCATCAAGGACTTCACTTAAATAGCTAGGCCAATAAACATGTTAACAAGAAAAGACATAAAATGGCAATAGGAGAAAGAGTGAAAACAAGCATTTAATAAGCTCAAAGGAATTTTTACAACAAAATCAGTATTAGCAGTCCCCGACTTAGACAAAGAATTTAGGGTAGAGGCAAATGTCTTAAATTATACTATAGGAAGAGTATTGTCAATGAGACACTCTAATGAGTTATGGAGACTAGTAGTATCAAATACAAAAGGACAGGGAACAGAGGAAAGGAGTTATAAATAGAGTTATACTCTGAAACAGATGTATTGTAAGGATAAAGATGTTAGAGTGGAGTATAACTTTGATGAATGACCTTGGCTTCAACTTATGTATTACACTCCAATCTTTAGTCATAAGGTCAGTTGCTTATTTCAGAATGGGAGGAAGTTGTCAGAACAGAGGTCCTAGAGATATAGAATAGAGACTGAAGTAAACAGAGATAAGATTAGAACCAAATAACGTTAATTTACAAACTGAGAAAATACACTATATCTACTCAGTACTTATAGGAAGTCTGGAATAGGAGAAGAGTAGTCTACTATGCTATCCTACTATTTATAATTTTAGGAGAATTATTAGAGGAAATAAAATTACATGATTGTTAGATTTCTGGAATATAACAAGTAGCCTTTATTTCAAAGTCTTTAAGCAATATCAAAAGAAACTATAAGATACATAATAAGAAAATGTTGGCTATCATTAGGTGTTTGAAAGCATAGAGGCACTTCTTAGAAGGAGCAATGACAAAATTTAAGATCTAAATAAACCATAAGAATCTCAAATACTTCATGAAAGCACAAAAGCTAAATTATAGACAAGCAAAATAGACATTGTACCTGTTAAGATTCAACTTTATGCTAAATGTTATTGATGGACTGTGATAGGTCTTAGTAATCACCCTAGGTGGATGTTCAAGAAGAACTCAATGGAGTTCTTTATTGGATTGGCCTACTACTTATACTATTTACAAGTGGCTATACACTAAAGTCCTATGGTCATAAGTCCTTCCAAAATATTCTAAGGTCACCTGATCCTTGTCATGTGATAAGATTAGCTAAGTTCCCATGCTATTTATATCTCAACCCTATTGTATGACTTGAGATTTATTATATTCTGAAAATATGATAATTATATAATTTATTTCTCCTAATAATTCTCCTAAAATTAATAATAGTAAAATAGTATAGTAGACTACTCTCCTCCTCCTATTCTGAACTACCTATAAGTACTAAGTAGTTACAGTATAATTCCTTAGTCTGTAAATTAACGTCATCTGATCCTAATCCTCTTCCTATTCACTCCAGATTCCTAGTTCACTTCCTTAAGACCTCTTCTCTGATAACTTCCCTCTACTCCAAAATATGCAACTACCTCATAACTAGAGACCAGGGCACAACACATAAGTTGAAGCCAAGGTCATTCATTAAGTCATACTCTGCTCCGATATCTTTTACCTTCTGCTAGAGTCTTTCTTTGGAGTTTACACTACCGTTAAGTAATATTGTTTTCTATTACTTTGCTCCTCCGTCTTCTGTAATTCTGTCCTTGACAGAATTTACAAAATGATACTGGTTCCTGTTATGCTTTAGCTTTGATGTCTTGCTAGTCTACAACTCTCTCTTCTAGGAGTAATTCTATTTCTCTTGTTGACCAAACTATCAGTTGTTTCACTTCTGGCCTCTCAAGGAGGTTGAGACACCTCTAATCGGGGATATCTCATACTCCAGTGCTCTCCTGTTCATTCCTACCTCTGGTAGAACCTTTAGAATTCCATGGTGTGGATCCTACTACTATTCCTCATGTCAACAATGACCCAGACTAGATTGACACTCCTATTCCTGTTCCTACTCCTGTGTTTAAACTTTATCTCTTGTTGCTGACTATAATCCTGTTAACAATCAGTTAGCTGAGGCTCTCCAACAATTGACAGAAAACCTTAATAGAGGATCAGCACCAAAGCCTCCCCAATTGAAGGCTTGCATTTTAGACACCTTCAACAGTTTTGACCCTTACAAGCTTAACTACTTCCTATTTCAATATTGACTCTATTTCTGTGCCAACCCTTTGCAATTTCCCACCAATAAAGAGAAAATCAATTTCGTAATGATTTACCTCTCCAGTGTAGCACAAGATTGGTTTGAAGTCACACTACAACAGAAAGACCTTAGCTATGCACAACCTTGGCTTTCTACTTGGCATTTTTTGTAGATAAACTCCAGGTCCATTTCAGACTCTCAGACCCAGTAGAGGATACCGCCAATCTCATTGACAATCTCTATATGAAGCCAGGAGATAAGATTGCTACCTACAATGTAGAATTCATGCGGTACACAGTATAGTTGAACTAGAATGATATAGTTCTATGCCATTGTTTTTATCAGGGATTGCTAAATCGCCTCCAGGATCTAATAGCAAACAAGGAACAGAGAAAACCCACTTCTTTCCATGCCATATACTAACTGGCAATCACCTTTGACAATTGCTACTGCAAACAAAACTGTGAGCGAGATCGTCTCTGAAACATAGAAAAGAAAGCAGTAGATAGCTACTACTGAAAATAGGGAAAAATGGCTCAGTACTCTACCTCCTCACAAAGCTCTACTCTGTTTTATCCCTGATCATCTACAAATCCACCACAGACCATGCTCTCTCAGATTTCCCTGAAACCCCCCAAATCATCATCTTCCATTGCTAAATTGCTATCTCTGTCAAACTAGGCAGAGATAGTAAATTGAATGATAATAAGTACAAATGCCATATTGACAATAACCTCTGTCTTTATTGTAGATCAAAGGACCACAAGGTAGATAGGTGCCCTAGGAAACAACCGATAAGGGCACAACTAACTACTCTAAAGGAACAAAAGACTCCACTCTCCAAGAATCTCTTAGAAAACTAGAGTGCAGCTCCCAAGACTTAGCACAAACTAGGAGTCATGTTGAACTTGTTTGTGTAACTACAAGTCCAATGCATCTCAATACATCCACTCTTTCCAATTCTAATTCTCTTTGTATACTCTTTGTCTTTCCTCTGGTATATGCTTTGGACCATCTCCAGCCTATACCCATCTGAATACTGGTAGACTCTAGATCTACACACTATTTCTTGGACTCTGCTTTTGCTTGTGAACATTCTCTGCCTACTACTCCTACTTCTCCTATAAAACTGTACCTGTTTGATGGAACCTCAAATAATATTATTTCCAAGGTAGTATCTTTGCCTGTAAAATTCTCCTCTGGTGAATACATGACTCTTGACTTCTATGTTATCTCGCTTGATTCTTGTTGTTCTCTGGTACCAGGTTACTCTTGGCTTACCCACTACAATCCATTGTTTGACTGGGTTTTTGGGTCAATAACTTTTCAACTACCATATCTACTTCAAAGTCTGGCTTCAGTTTCTTCTGTTAAAACCTTAGTAAATCCTCTGTTCTCTCTAGTAGAAAACCCTTTGTAGTTCATTCCATCTAAGATGTCTTCATCTAACCCCAAGCAACCTGACATCACAATTATCAATGTGCCAGCTCTACTTCAGGCCTCGCACCTCATAGGCTCAACAACATTTTCCCTCCAATTCTGTTCCACAATGCAGACCAATTTCACTACTATTTCTGAAAAAATTGACCTCTCTTCTGTTTTGGAGGAATACCATGAGTATGCCAATGTGTTTAACAAGTTCAAAGCAGAAATACTTGCTCCTCATTGTCTTTACAACCTGTGGATTGAACTAGAGAAAGATTCTTATCCTTTAGTAGGAACCATCTACTCCTTATCCAAATTTGAACAAGAAGCACCAAAAGAATTCATTGACAAAAACCTAACCAATAAATTCATCTGCTCGATGTCTCCACCTTATGGAGTGCCAGTCCTATTTGTAAAGAAAAAGGATGAATTTCTCTAGCTCTATGTAGATTTCTGTAGACTCAACAGAATCACAAAAAGGAACTGATATCTACTTCCCCTCATCTCTAACCTCTTAGATTCCCCTGGCAAGGCTCATATTTATACTAAGATTGACCTCTGACATATATACCATTTGGTCCACATTGCCAAAGGGAACAAATAGAAAACTGCCTTTTGGACTCACTATGGAGCTTTTGAATAGTTAGTAATACTATTTGGACTAACTAATTGTCAGGGCGACTGGGCACAAGACTCCAGGAGAATCCTCAGCTAATATTACAGTTAGTGTTTATGATATAACTCACCTCCAGGAGAATCCTCAGAGAATAGGATGAGGCTCCTGAAGGGATACTTCTACATTATATACATCCCTTAGTGTCAGGGTTAGCAGGGTCGGAGCTAAACTAGTGTGTTTAAGTGTTCACTAGTAAACAGGCTAAGGTAGCTCTAGAGTGTTGTCATGCCATTCAGGGGTGGAAATGGAGGTGTCCCCTTACATTCACCCCTCCTTCAAGATTGCTACATCTCGGAGCAATGGACTTGGAATGAAAAATGTTGTTGAACTCTGCATATCGGACATGTCTCGGAGCTCTGGGGTGTTTGCGATGGAACTCCACTGTGAGTTCTAGTGCAGAAACTTTGGAAGCAGACTCCCAGGAATTGTGTTTACGGCCATATCCCTTCCACTTAATGAGGTACTAGAATCTTCTCTGGTGCCAACGACTGTCAAGTATTTCCTCTACTTCCCACTCCGGTTCTCCATCGATAACTACAGGCAGTGGATGGTCCTCTGTCTTGCGTCCTGTAATTGGGTCGTCCGGGGCCAGAGTAAGCTTCACTACGTTGAACACTAGATAGAGTTGCTTCATCCCGTGTGGCAGTCTCAAGTGATAGGCCATAGGTTCGATCTGCCATTCTACTACGAAGGGGCCGAGTCGTCAATGAGAGAGTTTCTGCAAAGGGCATGTAGTCTGGATGTCCGATGCGTCGAGGAAGACTTTGTTACCAGGTTTGAACACTGGAGCCGGAGTTCTTCGTCAGTCGTAATACCTCTTCATATCGTCCTATGCCTTGCAGATCGTGGATTTGGCTTCATCGATTGCCGCCCTCATTCTCTCCATGAACTCGTTGACCGTCTCTAAATCAGAGTGGTTCTGTCGGGGTTCAAAGCCCATGCGAGGAATGCGTCCGGTGTCAAGTAGGAACGGAGGCTGCTGGGTAGCGGAGTAGACGTGGTTATTGTGCTGGAACTCCGCCATAGGTAAGAGGTCATACCAATCGTCTTGCTGCTCATTTACAAATAGCCGGAGGTACTGGTCCAACTCCTGGTTGATGCGCTCCATCTGCCCGTCGGTTTGAGGGTGCCAAGCTGTAGAAGATACCAACTTTATTCCTAGGAGTTGGTAAAGCTCTTTGGTGAAACAAGTGATGAACTGAGGTCCACAGTCCAAGACTACATGCTTCGGGAGGCCGTGGAGTTTCTAGACTTGATATAAGAAAAGCCAGGCTGCTCCTTCCACTGTCACCGTCATGTGTGTCAGAATGAAGTGTGCCCATTTTGACACCAAGTTTACCACTGTCATTACTGCGTCATGTCTGGAGGAGAGGAGGAGTTCCACTATGAAATCCACACTAAGCGTATCCCATTGCGAGTCTGGGATGCGAAGAGAGTACAGTTCGCTACCAGAGCCTGCCTTATCGGTTTTGTTCTAAGGCAGAGGTCACAGGTGCTGACATATTGCCTGATATACCTAGACATTTGAGGCCACTAGTAGTTCCTGGATACCAACTCTAATGTTTTCCAGCGTCTGGGATGCCCAGCGACCTTCGTATCGTGACACAGCAAGACTATCTGCCTCCGTAAGTCCGAATTCCAGGGGACGTAGATCTTGCCTCTGAACTGGAGTACTCCGTCATCTTCTGACCATTCTGCGGAGTGAACCGTCTTACTCAATGTTTGTCGGAGTTCTCTCGCTGCCTTTGCTACGGGCTCTTCCTGGTCGCCCTTCTGGTTCCCTTGGTAGATTTCTCTAAGTATGTCTTGCTCTGGTCCTTCCAGGTGCAGTCCTTCAAGGGCTCGGACTGCTATGAGCTCTGGTCATAGGAGGACTACGTCTTTGTTGTCGGAGGTTCCTTTGCCATGGTCCGGTCTCCGCGATAGAGCATCTGGCTTCCCCATAGAGCGTTCTAGGTGATGAACCAACTTAAAGTTGAAGCGAGCCAAGTACAGAGACCAACGGGCTTGGCGATGGTTGAGTTTCTTAGCCGTTATGAAGTACTCCAGGTTCTTGTGGTCCATCCAGATTTCTACTGGGTGTCGAGCTCCTTCTAGAAAGTGCCTCTATTCTTCCAGCACACGGATGATAGCAAGTATCTCCTTGTCATGGATCTCGTAGTTCTATTTAACCGGAGACAGGGATTTGCTGTAGAAAGCTACTGGGTGCCACTTGTCTTCTCCAGGTAGCTGTTGAGAGAGGATGGCTCCAGAGGCGAAGTCTGAACTGTCGACCTCGATATGGAAGGGCTCCGAGTCCTGGGGTGATGCTAGGATTGGAGTGGTGGTCACTACCATCTTGAGACGTTCAAAGGCTTCCTGTTCCTTAGTACCCTAGTTCCAGGCCAGATCGGAGCGAGTGAGGTTGAAGAGGGGTCAAGCTATGGTCGAGAAGTCTTAGATGAAGCGACAATAGAAGTTAATGAAGCCTACAAAGGCCTGCACGTCAGTCTAGTTCTCTAGGATGGGCCACTTGTGGACTCCAGTGACTTTAACAGGGTCTATCGCAACCTTGTTCTCCAAAATGACCAGTCTGAGGTATTCAATCTGCTGCCAGTGGAACTTACACTTCTCTGGACGGAGGAATAATTTGTGTTCCGCCAGTATCTCTAAAACTCTCTGGACTGCTTGTTCGTGCTCCTCTTTTATCCTCGTAAAGATCAAGACCTACACTACGATAATCCCTTCTGCTATGACAGTTCTGAAGATATCATTCATCATAGTCTGGAAGGTAGCAGGGCTGTTGGTCATTCCAAAGAATATTACAAGGGGTTCGAAGAGGCCCTGGTTGGTGCAGAAAGCTGTCTTTGACTCATCTCCAGGCTTGATGCGTACATTATTGAAGCCCCAACGGACGTCAAGTTTTGTGAAGTACTTGGCTCTGTGGAGTTGAGAGACAAGTTCAGAGATGAGAGGGAGAGGGTATTGATTTTTGATGGTTACGGCGTTCAGTGCACGATAGTCTTGGACCAGTCGGAGCGAACCATCTTTCTTCTTAATGAAGAACACTGGGGCTGTGATAAGGGATTTGGAGGGTCAGATTCATCCGGTGTGGAGATTTTCCTCCAGGAAGGCGTCTAACTCCGCTTGTTCCAACGGGGACAAGGGATAGACTTTCAATGACTTAGGTTCTGCTCCGAGGATTAGTTCAATCGCATGATCCCATTTACGGTGCTCTGGTAGTATGTCAAAGTCCTCCTTAGCGAACACGGATCGGAACTCCGCGATGTAGGCGGGCAATGGAGTGGCAGTGGCCCATGCTTCCGCACTACATCTGGCTCCTTCCATGAGACATTGAGATGTTATGGCCATGGCTCAGAGGTTGACTCGGTCGGGCTCTAGGAGGAGACGTGTGAGGAACAATCGGTCTCCGAGCTCCCAACTCAGATAATGCATTTGCGAAGACTCCTCTTTAGACTCTGATTCTTCTTGGAACAGGGGTGTAGGTCCGTCATGACAAGATTGGAGGGCTCAGAGTTCAATCCTCCTCTGGCGAGTCTGTTCCTTCCGTAGGGCACATCCTCCTTTACACTGGAGAGGACAATAGGTTATCTCGACTTCTCCCTTTTCCCAATCGATCTTGGGGTTGTGGTCCTTGAGCCAGTCATAGCCCAGGATCAGACTCTGTTTCCCAAGTCCAGAGACGGCCAGGAGCATCCTCTCGGAGTGAGTCTTGTAGTGGAGAACTACGTCTATAACCTCGGAGATTTGTCCTGCTTCATTAGAGGAACCGTCAACATTGAAGACCAGGATGTTATGCGAGAGAGTCCAGGTGTTCATTCCTTTTGAACAGACAAAATCCCTATCAATGAGGCTTCCGGTTGCTCCGAAGTCCAGGAGGGCTTCGATGGAGTGGAGTTCGCTCGTGTCTGTAGTTCTGATTTCCACTGGCAAGAGTAGGGAGGTCCTTCACGCATCTAGAGCACTGATCAAAAAGAGTTTGGGTAGTCTTCTCTCCCACTTGGGTTTGCGGAGCGGAGCCAAGACAAGGGGGACAAGGGGTGGTGCGTCTACTAGTTCACTGTCAATTGTATTGGGGTCCTCTATAGTCAATACAGTGAACTTATTTGCTAGCAACTGGGGCACACTTATCGCCAGCCACGCTACACAAAATCCTCTTCCTCCAGGGGACAAGACTCTGCTATCGAAACTGCATCTTTCAATGCCAATAACTCTTTGATCAACTCCTCCTGCTGCTCCGTGGTAAGCTGGCGGACGTCCAGGCAATGGGAATAATCTTGGACTACGTGGTTTGCGTCTCCACATCAGTAGCATCCTCTTGGAGGCAAGGACCTTGCTTTTCTAGTGACGTCCACGTCCATGGGGATGCCCATAGATAGAGTGGTCGGGGGAGGCTTCAGAGTGACCAGAGGGGGCAGAGCGAGAGGTAACCTTGCCACGGACAATGGTAGGGGTCGGGCGGAGACAGTTCTGAGTATTGCAGAAGGGGCGGAGCGTGATATAGACTAGAAGGCTTCATTTGCGAGGCACACTTGGTCGATCCTCTGTGCTTCTTTGTACCATGCATCCGGGTCGGTGTTGGCTGGCCGTCCGTAAGGCATGGTGGCGATCTAGCTTTGTATGCCTACTCTGAGACCTCGTCAAAATTTTACCACCAATGTCCAGGGGTCTGTATAACCTGCGTTGGAGACCAGGGCTTGGAAGCTATCTAAATAGTCGTCCACCGTCCGATTTCCTTGGTAGTAGAAAGTTCTTTCCAAGGCATTGATCGCGTCTGCTTCCACGTTTGCAGAGAAGAAATGCAGCCGGAATTGTTGTTCAAATTCTCCCCAGGTTTGGATGGGGAAAATGCTGGTGTCCACTTCCTGACGAAATACGTTTTCGGACCACTTGGCGGCACGACCTCCCTTGAAGAATATGAGGGCCCAGAGAATCCTTTCCTGTTTGTCTTGGAACTGCTCCGGGGCTAGGCGTATATAGAGGGAGCAAGAGTTCAGAAATGCGTGACCGTTGTGGCGTTCTCTGTTGAAATCTGAAGGGCAGGAGAGCTTGGGGCATGTTTGTCACGTCGGTGGAGTGGGAGACGGAGACACCGGAGGGGATTGTACGGGTGGGGGAGGTGTGTTCGGTGCGGCCGAAAGAGAGAGAGGGGGGTTAGCTACTAACTGTATGAGCTGTTGTAACTGCACAGTCAGAGCTGCCAAGATGGAGTTAATGTTACTTTCGGAGACATGTTGTCTCTCCGTGAGCTCCTGCAGATGGTGTTGCAGGTATCCTAAGGCATCAGCTATGCCTTGAGGGGTGTCCGAGGGCAACGACATCTGAAGAGCAAAATTTTCAGAGGGCTGGGTATAACAGGGGAGGACGACCTATTGGGTAGCTGTCCACTAGGATAGTCCAAGGCTCCGCTTTAAGATCCTATTCTGCTGTCAGGGCAACTGGGCACAAGACTCCAGGAGAATCCTCAGCTAATATTACAGTTAGTGTTTATGATATAACTCACCTCCAGAAGAATCCTTAGAGAATAGGATAAGGCTCCTGGAGGGATACTTCTACATTATATACATCCCTTAGTGTCAGGGTTAGCAGGGTCGGAGCTAAACTAGTGTGTTTAAGTGTTCACTAGTAAACAGGCTAAGGTAGCTCTAGAGTATTGTCATGCCATTCAGGGGTGGAAATGGAGGTGTTCCCTTACACTAATGCTCTAGCTGCCTTCCAACACTTCATGAACGACATGTTCTCCAACCTTCTGGATGTGTGCATAGTAGTCTACTTGAATGACATCCTGATTTACTCTAATGATATTATGCAACACTGAAGCTATGTTAAAGAGGTATTGAAGTAACTCTGAAAAGCGGGATTGTATGCAAAAGCAGAAAAATGTGAATTCCATTCAGATTCTATGAAATATCTAGGCTATGTCCTATCACCATCTGGTTTGACTATGTCCAATGCTAAAGTAAAAACCATTCAGGAGTAGCTAGAACCAAAGAAAGTAAAGAACATTTAGTCCTTCTTTGTCATGACTTGGCAAAATGTCTAAGTCATTATTTATATCTCTTTTCTTTTCTTTTTCTTTTTCTTTGGACTTACAACTACAAGGTGGAGCATGGGAAAGTATCACGTGACTTTGTCACATTGTCACATTGGTGTGACGGATGGTCACATATGGTCACGTCACAAGTCACAGTCACAAGGTGTCACATGACTAGAGTAACATGAGGACCATGGGAGAATAAGCGCATAGCCACAGTAGTAAAATGTATAAGTAGG
>Ga0157361_1000793_pt1 | contig 11450 bp, 9 predicted proteins | sample AttlaeALBM2_FD_111481 | JGI IMG/M metagenome (GOLD analysis project Ga0157361, IMG submission 111481) | Fungus gardens microbial communities from leaf cutter ant in Ribeirão Preto, State of São Paulo, Brazil - Atta laevigata ALBM2 | ecosystem: Host-associated > Fungi > Mycelium > Unclassified ...
CAAGGTGATATTCGACTGAGGTATATCTACGACAGCCAACTAGTATATATACTACTAGGTAGTCAGGCACCGTTCTCATGGTACCTGAGCTACGTTCTCACTAAGTCCAATATTAGATGTACAAGGATACACGACTTGTCAACCATGAGAGAGGGAAGGAGAGAGTGGGAATGCGATCTGAGAGGTAACAGCTCATAGATGGGAACTTACTCACGTCACTAAGCATCGCCCTAGGATATCCCCTTACATTCTTTCCCTTTGATTACAACTGGAGCTAGTTACTCCTTCTTTTGTCTTTTTACTTACCCTACATATCTATGTACTCTACTAACATTTACTACTGGGTATATTTTTACTATACCAGTGTCATGACTTGGCAAAACAGCTAAGTCATTTTCTATTTTCATTTTCTATTTTCTTTTTCTTTGATTTGGTTGAATCACTACTATGAAGACAAAGCATGGGAAAGAAGTCACATCATAGTCACAAAAGGTGTGACATTGGTTACAGAATGGTCATATCATAGTCACAACACATGATGGGTAGTCACATGATGGGTAACATGAGGACTGTGGGAGGTAAAGTGCATAGCCACAATAGTAGTTGTATATATAGTGTAGAAAATCAAATGGGAACTCTATCGAGTTCTCCTTGTTAACTCAGACTTGGAGTGGATTTAAGTTGCCTTGGCTAAAGTCTTATAACCAGGTAGTTCCAATTCCACTACATTTGATGATACAATCTTCTTCACCTTAGAAGGCCCAACAAATCTCTTCATTAACTTCTTTGTTCTCCTCCCAACCATCTAGTATTTCAGATCCTTAGTACTCAACATTACTAAGTCTTCTACTCTATAATCGTCAACTTCTCCTCTCTTCCTGTCTATGTACTTCTTCATCTCCTCTTGTACTTTCCCTAGCACTGCTTTTACTTCCTTTTGTATTTCCTTTATCTTCTCAACAAATTTCTCTGTTCTCTCGTACTTCTTCTTTTTTTTCCCCTTGAATCCCATCATAGGATCTTGCCCGTAATTTGCCTTGAAAAGCAATGAAGAGACTATTATTGCTAGGGATTTTCCTATTTTCTTTTTAAATTGAAGTTCCCCAACTACTGTCTAAGTAGCGGTGAATTTAAAAGTTTTAATAAATAAAATGTGTGATCTCCTAAGGAAAGCACCCTACTTGACACTGTGTATCAGCACAGTGTCCCTCATGCAAATTTGTGGAGAAATGAATTCAGAAGGTGAAGGTAAAAGGAAGTTGTAAAATTAAAATTCTGCTGATGTATTATGGTAGCAGTGATGTTTGAAATCCGATTCTTGATTCTAGACTACTGTCTTGGCCCTGTGCCTGAGTCCTGCCTACCTGGTGTTGCCCTAATGCCCTGTTTCAAAGTTGTCCTCACAGTAGCATTCTTTGGCTATGTAATCAGACTATTCTCATAGTAGTGCTCTTGACTATGTGATCAGATATGAGACTTTGACTCTTTCCTGTAAAACTCGACTTTCTAGCAATGCTAAACTCTGTCTTAAAGCTCTTATAATATTGCCCCTGCGGCTAAGTCACTTGTCCCGTAGTCTTTTTGGTTTGACTTGGTTTTGAGTCAAAGTAACTTAATCACTGATCTGATCACTCTAAAAATATATTTCCACTTTGAAAACCCAAATAGAGGAAAAAGGTGACTAAGATTGCTTGCTCTCTTCCTACTAAGTAGGGGTTTTTATAGGTTTTAGAGAAATACAAAAGAAATATACAAAACAATAGAGAAAATAATAAACCTAGTCATAATTTATTATTACAGCAATTGTTCTGGTAGTGATAGGAAATCCTGTACCTCCTTGTCTTTTCTCGATTGTTTCCTTTTAGTTTTGCCAGGTATGTTCTGCCCTTGCCAAGTTACTAGGTTATCTACTACTGATCCTGCAGCGATCTCTCTTTTTCTCTGGCTTATCTCAGCAACTTGGGACCTGACTTTTTTCTTTCTTGCCTTGGGAGTTTTGGATGTTATTTCCACAGCTCCTTAAGGCTCTTTGTTACTCCTTTGTTTCTGATTATAGTGGATCAGTTTTGATGCACTCCTATTTTTAGTCATTACTGATCAAGTGATGCTGTGACTATTCTTATTTCCTGCTAGGCCGCTGGTCTTGTTTCTTTGTGATAGACATCTTTCCAGACTTTTCTACATGAGGCTTTTTTTTCCTGACTAAGCTGCTATTCTCAGTGATAATGCTGTGGGGCCACAGTGATGGAGATAAAAAGGTTTAATCACAAAACAAAAGTGAAAGTGAGGTCAAAGAGGCAAAATCTCTAAACTACTTCACAATTGTGCACTAAACAAATAGGCACTAGGGAGATAATTCAAATAATAGAGAGCTTACTGAAGGTGAATGTCCAAAGAATAACCAAAACATATTAAATAGAAACCTAAGAAGAAAAGAAATGTTTTTAGTATCCACTCAAGAGAACTCTTACCATAATAGGATCCCTAAGGCATCTATTTATCTTGTACCATGACACTACTGCCCTTACCTAGTCTAGTAGCCTGGCTTGCCATCAATACAGCAGTATTACCTAGAACTCCCGTGCCGTCATGCAAGCTCTACTTTAGCTGACCATACAACTGGAAGTCTACTCCAAAAACATGTAGCGAGTGGTTAGCTCTTAGCATAAGTGAATGCCTGAGTCTGTTGAGGCTTGAGTATCCCTTTGAGGGAAGTTTTATAGAGTTTTCATAAAGCAGATACAAAAGAAAACCTCAAATCACTCAAATAGCCTTTCAGCTTTAAAGCAACAGAGGGAGAGATGATGGAGGGAAAAGTATTCTTGTTCCTTCTGTGCCCTAGAGTATTTTATTAGGATTATAAAGCAGTAAGACAACAAAGAAAGTGAGACAAAGAAAACCTCTAAATTCCCAAACACAGTAAGGCCAAAATGATGAGGTGGCACCTCTCCTGACCACTTGGTGACCACTTCCTACTCTTCTAACCCTGCTCTAGGAATCCTCTTTCACATGATGGATGGCTCTCAAGCCTCTTGCTAGGCTGTAGAGAGAGGTAGCAGTTTTGAGTCGTCTTGCCCTCAAGCACATTACCTTTATCAAACTTCCCTTCTACCTCTTTTCCCAATTTCCTTACTCTTCTCACTGCATCTTCTATACCTTCTCACTTCCCCGGGTTCTAGTTTCCTTCTGCTATGACTGCAATGCAACTTCACATTAACTCGTCTCCCTTGATCTTGCTATACTTAGCCATTAGTGATAACAGCTTGGATCTGATGGTAACTAGTCTTGATATAGCATGGCTGCTCACTGAGATATGACATCATTCTGCTAAAAGTTAGCCTCCAAAATTCCTCTCCATTCTCAAGAGCACTCTAGGAGGGAGTTCTGTTATAAATTTGATATAGGGGTGCCTGGGCAAGTGTCTATGAGGTCTCTGTAGCAGTAGTCGCAGCCACTACTCTGTTACTCAAGTAGTGTGCTTGAGTTCATAACTGGATGTCTAGGGAACATCTCTGGGAGGCCAAACTTGTTTCTCAAGCTGGTTATTATTGTTATTAGGATGGAAAATAGTTATTTTGCCTAAATGGCTGTCCAGTGTGATAAAATCATGCCCTTCTATATATTACTTCATCTCTCTTATTACCCCTGGTCACCAAAAATTGCAAGTAACTAACTTTACTGTCTTCCATTGCCTCCCATGATCTTCTATTGGTGTATCATAATGCAGCCTAATTATTTCTGCCCTAAGCTTATCGTCTTTTAATACATAGACTTTTTCTTCTTTGTATATTACACCGTTAACTTCTCTTTACTCCTCATCTCTTAGCATTTTTACCCCTACTTGTTTCATTTCTTTTACAACTTTTATTACTTCATCCTTTTCTACTCCAATTTCCCAGTCTGGTCTCCTGCTTAGACTGTTTGATTTTCCTATCTTACTTCCTGGAATGTGCTTTAATGTAAAATTAAACCTGGATAGGTATAAAGCCCATCTTGCTTGTCTTTAATTTAACTTTTGTGGTTTCATAAAGTATTTGAGATTTTTATGGTCTGTCCAGATCTTGAACTTAACTATTGCTCCTTCCAGGAAATGTCTCTATACTTCCAAATATCTAACTACTGCTAGCATTTCTTTGTCATGTATCTCATAGTTTCTTTCAGTATCACTTAGAGATTTCAAAATAAAAGCAACCAGTCTCCACATCTCATCTGAGCACTTCATTGAAAGTACTTCTCCAGTTGTGTAATTTGAAGCATCTGCTTCACTCTAAACTCTTTGTCTAAGTCTGGTGCTGCCAACACTGGTTTTGTTGTAAAGACCTGTTTGAGCTCGTCAAATGCTCACTGTTACTCTGCTTCCCATTGCCACTTCATGTCAGAGAGCCAAACTCTGTGCCAGAATTAAGCCAACTGCTCTTTGTTCAGCGTTAGACAAAGAGAACTCGATAGAGTCCTCGCTTGATTCTGTACACTATTTATACAACAGGACTAACCCTAACCCTGTACTAAGTCCCGTGCTCCCCTATGAGTCAACTTGCTCTCGTGCATCTGTTATTACAAATTTAAAAGAAAAGAAAAGAAAAGAAATATTAAATAATAACTTAGCTGTTTTGCCAAGTCATGACACTTCACATCCTTTCTTGTTAACATATTCATTGGCTGTTATCGATGGGCTGTGATAGCTCTTAGTGATCACCCTAGGTGGATGTTCAGGAAGAACTCAATAAAGTTCTTTGTTGGATTGAGCTACTACTTATACTACTTTACAAGTGGCTGTACCCTAAAGTCCCACAGTCACAAGTCTTTCCAGAATGTTTTATGGTCATATGATCTGCTTACTTAAGTTCCCATGCTATTTATATCTTGACCCCATTGTACATCTTGATATTGTGGATCAAATGTTCAAATGCATGGGAAATTACTTCCTTCTTGGGGCTCTCATAACATTGGCCTTGCTACTTGAGTAAAATCTTTGATAAACCTTCAATAATAATTTACGAGGCCTAAGAATTTCCTGATATTTTTTACATTTTTGGGCTCTGACCAACTAGGTACTCCATCCACTTTTTCTTTCTCTACTTTTATTCCATTAGGTTCTATTACCACTCCCAGGAACCCAATCTTTCTTACTGTCCACACGTATTTCTCTGGTTTGACATACAAGTTGTTTTCTTCTAACCTTCTCAGTACTTCTTCCACAATCCCATTATGTTCTTCCTCTGTTTTCATCCCTACTAGCACATTGTCTACAAATACAGCAACCTTTCCTTCATTGATTAGATCCCTCAGAATTTCATTCATCATTGCCTGGAATATATAAGGGAATCACTCAGAGGCAATATTCTTGAAGCTAAGTAAGAGTCCCAGAAGCTACGGTGATATTCAAGCAAAGGTATATCTACCTATACAAGCTACTATATATACTACAGCAGATGGTCTGTGCACAGTCACATGTTCTATTTTAGATAAACAGGCATTGCCAAGACAACATGAGACAAGAGGGATACAGTGATGGAGATCAAAGGGAATTGATTACAAACAAAGGTGATAACAAATGAAAGAAGCAGAATCTCCAAGATATTTCACAATTGTGTACTAAACAAGTAGGCACTAGGAAGATGATCAAATGAACAAAGAAAGCTTGAAAAAGAGAGGATGAAAGAGAAAAACTCAAATAACCAAAAGAAATTATAATAGTGTTTTTAACAATCTGCTCAAGGTCAGTTTCACCATAATTGGATCCCTAAGATGTGTGTTTGTCTTGTGTTGTGACACTACTGCCCTTACCTAGTCTAGTAGTCTGGCTTGCCATCAATACAGCAGATCTACCTAGAACTCCTGTGCCATTATGTAGGCTCTTCTTCAGCTAACCATACAACTGGAAGCCTACTCCAAAAACATGTAGTGAGTGGTTAGCTCCTAGCATAAGCAAATGCCCAAGTCTGTTGGGGCTTGAATTCCCATTGAGAGAGAGGTTTGGTAGTTTTTTAGAAAGTAAAGGGAAAACACTCAGAAATTAGAGACTTAGTCACTCAAATAGCCGTTAAGCTCTAGAGCAACAGAAAGAAATGATGATAGAGGTATGATGCTTGATTTCCCCTCTGTGCCCTAGAGTATTTTATTAGGATTACAAAGCAGTGAGACAACAAAGAAAGTGAGACAAAGAAAAATCTCCAAATTCCCAAACATAGTAAGGCCAAAATGATGAGGTGACATCTCTCTTGAACACTAGGTGACTACTCTCTGGTCCTCTAATCTTACTCCAGGAATCCTCCCTTATATGATAGGTGGTTTTCAAGCCTCTTGCTGGACTGTAGAAGGAGACAGTGATCTCAAGTTGTCTTGCTCTTGAGCACATTGTCTTCATCAAACCTCTCTTTTACCTCTCTCCCCAACTTCCTTATCCTTCTCCCTACATCCTCTATATCTTCTTACTTCTCTAGGATCCAGTTTCCTTCTACTGTAGTTGCAAAACAGCTCTGTGTTGACTCGCCTCTCTTGATCTTAATATAATTAGCCATCAGCAATGATGGCTCAGATCTGATGGTAACTCTTCTGAATATAGCACTGCCGACTGCTAAGGTATAATGTCACTCTAATAAAAATTAGTCTTTAAAATTTGCCTCTGTCCTTGAGAGCACTCTAGAAGGGAAATTCTTTATAAATCTGCTATAGAGCACCTGGACAAGCATTTATGAGGTATTTGTAGCAGTGTTATGCTGCAAGCAAATTTTCCATGGAAGATAACATTTGATACACTTTATACCAATGGATTCATAATTAGAATTCACTCTAGAACCCTTTCTATAATCCTCAGAATGTAATACTATATGATAAAGACATTGAGTAGGTGATAATCAACCTAGAGCTCATGTTGAGACCTTGAGAGGCAACTAGGATGGGCTGGCATTGGGTTACTAAGAAAGTTACTAAGGGACTACACTCTAGACCTACCTTTAAATAGACTAACTTAGAAAGATGGCAGACTTGTACTCTAGAACCAGTACTACTCAGACAACAAACTTAGGCTGATAGACTTTGTACTTGTAAATAAGCATTGATGATATCAGCTCAGGTATATTTAGATAAATGGCATCTGGGACATGACTTAGAAAATTGAGACAACAGTTGAGGCTTACTAATGACTAACAGGTAACTAGAGAGCTACTAATCACAAGACAACATCAAGAAGAAGCATGAGGAGTAAAGAGGAACATTCTAGAAAGAAGTCTACTGTAAGATGCGTTATCTTTGATAGGAAGGACTTGGTGATGGGATGCATCATTATAAAGAAAGGAGAGGAACGTATAAGCCTTAGGAGTTTGGGGGGAATTAGTGAGAGAAGGAGTTGATGGAAATCCAAAAGTAGTAACAGTTCTCTTTTTATCTTTATTCTTTGAGTTTTAGACATTTGTAATAACTTTAATATAGTATCCGGAGTGCAGTTGGATAGGAGAGGAACTTCTTGACTCCTACCTCCATCTACACTGCCTCTGGAATCATGAATGTGGATCTATTGAGAATAAGAAGACTGGGACCAGAGGGATATCTTGAGCAGAACACTAAATATACCCAGAACTCGATTTAGAGAGAAATAGCAGATGCAACTCAGGCAGGCTTCGGAGAGGACAGCAGGCTAGGAAAGCTTGGCTAGGTGTATACTTGGATTGCATCACATCTGTAAGGTTCAGTGTTGGGGGTGCAAACAAGGGAGCAACTGAGTGTAGAGGGTCTATGAGTGATCAACTAACTGTATTTTCTAGTGGAGTTTTGTCATAGTGTGTAAAGGTTGACACCTTAGAGAGACTATGCAATGTTGATCTAGAGAGATTTTTTACTCTTTTCATAACAACCAAACCCATATTTTATTGGAGCTACATATAATTCTACTTTTACTTATAACCTTCATCTTTGATTATCTCCTCTCGGATCTTTAGTACATAATTGGAAGCTAGCATATCATTGTTTTATTTGTCCCAGTATGTAATTTTCTTTTGAACCCTTTTAGCAGTGGTCACAGCCACTACTCTAGTACTCAAGTGGTATGCTCAAGTTCATGACTGGGCATCTAAGGAACATCTCTGGGGGCCAAACTTTTCTCTTGAGCTGGTTATTCTTGTTATTATAGTGAAAATAGTCACTTATTTTGCCTAAATGGCTGTCCAGTGTAACAACAGAGAGAATAGGAACATGACTCACAAGAGAATAGTAGCCCATAGATAGGAGTCTACCTAGTGACCTAAGCATAATCCTAGGGTATCCCCTTACAAAATGTAGCTAGCAAATTTGTCATCCCAAAGAACATTACTGTTGGCTCAAAGGAGCCCACATACATCATAAATGCTCTTTTCCACTCATCTCCTTCTTTAATCCTCATATTATTGAACCCCTATCTCAGATCCATTCTAGTAAATACTTTCTTGCTACCCATATTGTTGATTAACTCTGTAATTAATGGTAACAGGTAATTATTCTTTACCGTCTGGTCATTTAGGTTATGGTAGTCCATTACCATCTACTTACTTCCATCCTTTTTGCTCACAAAGAAAACTAGCAACGTTTGAGAGGATTTTGATGGTCTAATGTACCCTTTTCTTAACTGATCCTCTATGAATTTCTGGACCTCTTCTCTTTTGTTTTTGGATAGAGGGTATATTCTTTTTTTTCACAGCTTAAATATTTTCTTAAGATCTATAGTATGATCCCAAACTTTCCTTGTAGGCATTCTTTTTGACTCCACCTTTCCAAACACTTTTCTCCACTTTAGAAATCTCCTTGGGACCAGCTCCTCAATTTTCCTGTGGTTCTCTTTAATCTCTTTCTCTCTTCCCCAATTTTTCTTGTCATCTATTGCCTATCTAACAATCTTTTCTTCCTTTAAGGTTACTACTCTTTTTCCTTTCTCAACTCCCTTTGGTCTCGTTCTGCCACATAAATATGGACATCTCGTCATCTTTATTTCTCTAGTTTCCCAATTGATTTCCAGGCTATGTACCTGTAACCATGGCATCCCCAGTATTACTTCCATTTTTCCTAAGTCATATACATCTATTCTCATTCTTTTTACATGACCCTTGTAGTACATATTTGCTTTTACTTGATGTGTAATGGTCTCTCCACTATTGTTTGTTCCATCAACATTTCTGACTATTATTGGTCTTTCTAGCTTCTGCAGCTTAAACCTGTGTTTTGCTACCATCCTTTTGTCCTTGAACATTCTTGTTGCACCACTGTCCAAGAGTGCTTTCACCATGGCACCTTCATGGGTATCTATCTTCTCTATCCCAATGTTTAACTACATCTCTCTTAGCATTTTAAAGGTTCTCCTAACCTTCCTTTGTCTACTCTCCTCTTTTGCTACACCTTCTGGAGCTCCTGCTTGTGTGCTACTTTGTTGTGCTTTTCTCTCTATGGGAAACACTGCCTTTCTCTCTTTCTTTAAACATCTACACCACTTCAGCTTTTCTAACTGCCTTTAGGAAATTACCCTTGTCCCCTGTTCTCTTCTATATGGCACCCTTTGTTATGAACATCGAGTGGGATTACAATTATTATTAGCCATGGTCTGATAATGAGTGGTTAGTAGAAGAGATGTTGGCAATGCTAGACGAGGACATTACAATGCAATAATGCATTAATGTCTAAGGACTCTAAAGAGACAATGGACTTATGGTATGAACAGGACTCTTCAAAAGAAAGCCTCGGACTATTTCCTTCTTCTCCTTCTATCTTTGGACCATGCTAAATGGGACTACATCAGACTAACCCATTTATAGACACTTGACTCAACCTGACTCAACTTGTCATCTTTGCAGCTTCTGTCACTGGACTGTCACTAAAACTAGTCACTCTGGTGTCACCTCATTGTAACGTAGTCACTAGATCTAGTTAGGATAAATACAGACCAGAAAGAGAAGGGAACAGCAAGTTCTCTCTTTCTGTATTCCCTTTGTAAAAACCTTACTCTGAGGAATCAGTACTCTTACTTGTCTTAGGACAATCTCAAGGGTGCTACTCAAAGTCTTGTTGACATCTCTCCTCTAATATAACTTCACTGAAAACCTTAACTGGACCCTCTGACGAGGAGCGTGAAGATATCAAGTGTTAGATATAAGCTTCAAGTTGAACGCATATTCAACTGTGAGGTTTAGAGTCTTAACACCCTTACTTTCCATATTCCTTATACACTAAGTATGACACCACTACATTCTTTGTATACTATCCCAATTCCAGTAGACATGCCTCATCAGGGATGCCTACTCCACAGTGCTCCTGTGCTTTCTGTTGTAAGAGATGTGTGCTGGACTTCTCTTCTACTCAATTTGCTGCACCTTTTGTGGCATTGTCACACACATTGCCCTTTCCTTTCTTTGTCTTCTTTTCTCTTTTTTCCTGAAGGGGCATTCCCTGCACTTGTGCCCCTTTTCTCTACATCTGAAATATTCCACTACCACCTTCTCCTGTCTCTTTATTATTCTTTTCTCTACTCCACATTGCATAATATGGCTACTCAACACCTTGAATTTGTTTTTGGAAACTGTTTTCCCCTTTTCCCCTTTCTTCTTATTTCTGCAGTTTCAGACGAGGTACCTGAACTTCTTGCAACATCAACAGATCTTCCCTTTTCTTCTCTCTAACTTTGCCCTTAATTTAGCAAAGGCTCACTTTTCTTTGAGCATGGTGCTCATGAGATTGTTGTATTGTTGTTGAGACATTGTGCTACATCTCAAAGGTATGGAAATAATGTTGATTCTTGCTATATAAACTATGTCTGCTGGGGTGCAAGATCTTTACCTAGCCAGATGCCTACTGTCTTACTTACTACTGCCCTAATACTATGGTTAGACTATTACCTCACAGAGAGAATCTCTAATCTAGATGGCTCTTTAAGCTATGTATAGAGGTGACTAGTGACCGTAATGATCACTGGCCAAGGGTTGATTTGGATGAGATAAAAGATGAGCAAGGTCCAAGGTAGATGGTTTTCTTGAAGTAAAATTGAGTTCTAGTGTAGCGACTTAGCCTAGATGACTTAATTACCCTCTAAATCTGAGTGTCACAAACTTCATTCGGCCATATCTTCATCAATTCTTCAACAATTCTCACAGTCTTAACGGCTTCAGAAAGCCCTTGAAAAAACCCTTTGATCGATACCAGTTACATTTTGAAGCAATCAATAATGGCCAAGATATTAGGCAGATCAACAGGTAACCACCATGGTACCGTTTACTAAATCACCAATATCTCAAAAACTGCCATGATATAAGCTTTGCTTTTAGGCATCAGAGAAGCCCTCTTCATACCACTCAGAATGAGCCTAAACTAATGCCAAGGCAATTAATATTAGTGGAGATATGAAGGCCTCAATGTTTGCACATGGACTTTATTAATTACCCATAGATAGTCATCTGTCCTTTTCTTAGAACAAAGGACAGCCTCCATAAGGTTAA
>Ga0157361_1000796_pt1 | contig 11431 bp, 11 predicted proteins | sample AttlaeALBM2_FD_111481 | JGI IMG/M metagenome (GOLD analysis project Ga0157361, IMG submission 111481) | Fungus gardens microbial communities from leaf cutter ant in Ribeirão Preto, State of São Paulo, Brazil - Atta laevigata ALBM2 | ecosystem: Host-associated > Fungi > Mycelium > Unclassified ...
CCAGAAATATGATAATTATGTAATTTCTTTCTCCTAATAATTCTCCTAAAATTAATAATAGTAGAATAGCATAGTAGACTACTCTCCTCCTATTCTGGACTTACTATAAGTACTGAGTAGTTATAGTGTAATTCCTCAGTCTATAAATTAACATTATTTGGTCCTAATTTCATCTCATCCTCTCCGACTCCTGCACTCTTCCCTTTAGGACCTCTGTTTTGACAACTTCTATCACTCTGAAATACATGACCACCTCATAACCGGAGACTGGGACCCAATACATAAATTGAAGCCAAGTTTGTTCAATAAGTCATTCTCCACTCTGGTGTCCTTGACTGTTTGCTGGAGTCTTCTTTCTACTATTGCTAAGTAATACTCCTCTCTGGCATAGTACTTTACTCTGTTCCAGATTGTAGTTTCTGTCTATTATCCTATTTTTCCATCCTCCGAAATTCTGTCCTTGACAATGAGGTAGTCAAAGCAGTGGAAGAAATGAAATAAGCAGAAGTTAAAATACTGAGAAATGAAGAATAGAGAAAGGAAAACAGACTTATGCTAAGGGATGGAAAAGTATATGTTCCTAAAGACGAGAAATTGAGGGCAGAAGTGATCCAGCTACATTATGATACACTGGTAGGAGAGTATGGAGGACAGTGAAAGATGACAAAGTTGGTCACCAGAAATTTCTGGTGGCCAGAAGTGATGAAAGAAGTCAAGAAGTACATAAAAAGATATGACATGTACTAGAGAAACAAGAATTGAACAGAGGCACCCACAGGAAAATTAATGCCAAATGTAGTACTAGAAAAATTCTAGACACATATATCAGCAGATTTCATTACAAAACTACTATTAGCACAGGGATATGATAGCATCTTGGTAGTATGCAATAGAATGACAAAAATAGCACATTTTGTGCTGACTACAGAAAAAACTTTAGTAGAAGGAGTAGCAAGATTGTTCTGAGATAATATCTGGAAATTGCACAGACTACCAGAAAGTATCATCATGGATAAAGGAGTGCAATTTGCAGCAGGAATAATGAAAAAATTGAATCAAATGTTGGGAATAGATACAAAATTGTTAATGGCTTACTATCCACAAACAGACAGTCAAACAGAAAGAATGAATCAGGACCTAGAACAGTACCTGAGAATGTTTATTGATCATTAGCAAGAATAATAGCCAGATTGGTTAGCGACAGCAGAGTTTGCATATAACAATAAGGTATAGACTAGTACAAAAGTATCACTGTTTAGAGCAAATAATGGATGAGATCCATGTATGGGATTCAAAATGAGAAAGAAGGGAAAATTTGAGAAGACAGAAGAATTCACAACAAGGATGAAGGAAGTATATGAGAAAGTAGAAGCAATACTAAAGAAAAGCCAAGAAGAGATGAGGAAATATGCCAATAGGAAAAGAAGCAAGGTAGAAGAATATAAAGTAGGGGACTGGGTGCTTTTAAGCACAAAAGATCTCAAATATCAGATAAAAGGAAGATGATTAGAAAAACTGACAGAATGATTTGTAGAATCTTACCAAGTAAAAAAAATCATCTTGACAAACACCATAGAGTTAGATTTGCCAAGCACAGTTAAAATACATCTAGTAGTAAACATCAGTAGAGTATGTAGATATAAAGATCAAGTAGAAGGTTAGAAAAAGGGACAACTAGTACCAGTCATAATCAAAGGCAAGGAAGAATACAAAGTAGAGAAAATATTAAACAAGAAAAGGTTTAGAGGAAGAGATCGACATTTGGTATGGTAAAAAGGATATATGGCAGAAGAAGATACCTGGGAACCAAGAGAGAACCTAGGAAACATGAAGGACTTAGTCAAAGAATTTGAGGAAGAATATGGCAAAATAGAAAGGGTAAAGAAAAAAGGGAACAATAAAGAAGATAAGAAGGGAAAACTGCTAGGTAGGTATACAGCAAAATGTTATATGGATGGGACAACAAGAGATTCAATGAAGAATATTGGGGACAATTGGAAAAAAATTAGAGAAAATAGAAGGAAAAAAAAAAAGGAAAGACTAGAAAAGATTGACAAAGAAGAAGAAAAGAAAAAAAAAATTGAAGAAGGAAGAATAGAAGAATGTGATAAAGAAGACAAGATGGGAAAAATAGAAGATGAATACTACAAGTTATGAATTTTCAGGATGAAAATTCTTAAGAAGGGAATACTGTCATAAGTTGATGCAACTATGACAATAGTAATGGACAGGATCAGTTGATGAAAGAGAATGACAGATGACATGGGAAAAAGATCAGGAATAACTGATGAACATAGGAAAAAAACTTGTATTATAAATAGGAACAAATAGATAGGAAATGTATAAATAGTGTAAAAGAATCAAGTGAGGACTCCATCGAGTTTTCTTCTAACCCTGAAGAGCTCCCTTGATCCTAACTCAGGATTAAGGTCTTAAGTCAGTTGCTAACAATTTTCTTTTCTATTTCTTTTTAATTGAGTCTCTAACATTTGTAATATTCTAATATATTTCTTAGAGTAGAGATTGATAAGAAGAGCCTCCTTGGCCCTTGCCTTTATCTCAGAAGCTCTTGAGGTTATAAATGTGATTTTCTTGAGTATGTAAGGGGTGATCTTGGTAAGAGGTTGAGTTGGTGAAAGTTTTCTATTATATACCCTATTCTTTCAAGAAACAAGACACAGCAGTTGCTTAGATAACCTTTTACAGAGTAGCAGGTCTGAAAGCCTAGCTAATCATTAACTCAGATCATATTACACCCATAAGGTTTGGTATAGGGTATGGATAAGAGCTTGATTAAGTATGGTAAGGCCCTTAAGTAATTTATTAACTACTTTGATAGTAAGCTTGTTATAGTGTATAAAGGTAGACACCTTAGAGACACTATGCGAGGAGGATCTAGATCAAATCCACCATCATTTTGTCTATTTTTATATTATAGATAAGCTACACTTCTACTTTTTAATTTCTTTCTAATACCCCCACTTCCTTCTTCTCCCCATGAACCCTTTAGTATACAATTGGGAACTGTCACTGCCTATTTCTACTTGCTAGTATGGGGGTAGCCTTTGGGCTACCTGCATAATGATAATGTTTATTACTTTTCTTATTGTTTTCAATTATTTAATTATGTAATTACATAGAGTAAAAGTAACATGACTATGAACTTACTTACTCTTAGACAATTCATTTCTACAACTTTCCCCTATGAACTTGTTTACCTTCCCACAAATTGGAGCCCATTGTGAGGGGATAGTTGTCTATTCTCTAATCCTATTACCAAAACACCTAATGGAAATCAGTCAGAAGATAGTCTTAGTGCCAGCACATTAAGGTCAAGAAGAAGAATATACCCAAAAGAAAGACTAGCAGAAGTTACAAGGCCTGAGAAAGTAGCTAAAGAAAGCAATAAGCCTAAGGGACCTCAGACTAAAGAAGAAAGCTAAAGGAAATATGTACAAAAGAGTCATTAAGTCAATTCAAAAGCATAAGAGATATGTTGAGGTCAACAAGTACAGGAGTATAGAACATGCCAATCCCAAGATTGAGACAAGCCCCAGACTTTGACTCACAATGAAAGGAGCAAAAAGGAATTTAGCTATGACTAGTAAGTAGAAATGGGCAGTGACAGTTCCCAATTGTATGCTAAAGGGTTTGTGGGGAGAAGGAAGAAGTAAAGGTATCAAAAAGAAATTAAAATAAGAAGCATAGCTTATCTGTAATATAAAAATAGATAAAATAATTGTAGGTTCAATCTAGATCTGTCTTGCATGGTGTTCCTAAGATGTCCACCTTTACCCACCATAACAAGCTTACTAGCAAAATAGTCAGTAAACCACTTATAGGCCTTACCACACTCAATCAAGCCCCATACCAAACCTTATGGGTGTGATACAATCTGAGTTAATGATTAGCCAGGCTTTTTAGGCCTGCTACTCCATAGAAGGTTGTTCGAGCAACTGCTGCATCTTGTCTCATGAAAGAATAGAGGTATAGGGTATGAAACATTTACCAACTCAGCCTCTCACCAAGATTATGTCAGCGTCTAAAGTCCAATGACCGGAATTAAGCCAACTGTCTCTTTGTTCAGAGTTTGACAAAGAGAACTCGATGGAGTTCTTACTTAATTTTCTACTACTTATACATTTTACTACTGTGGCTATGCGCTTATCCTCCCATGGTCCTCATGTTATTCTTAGTCATGTAACACATTGTGACTGTGACCTGTGTGTGTGATATGACATTGTGACAAAGTCATGTGATACTTTCCCATGCTCCATCTTGTAGTTGTAAGTCCAATAAAAAAAGAAAAGAAAAAGAAATATAAATAATAACTTAGCCGTTTTGCCAAGTTATGATACCACCTCTCTCTTAAGTTTCCTCATCCTGAGGAATTTTTCTACAACTTGTAGTATGGGTCTATCATGTTGCCCATTTTGTCTTCATCTTCCTTCATCCATTCTCAAACTCCCAATTTTTTTTCCCTAGTTTCTTTCTCTTCTAGGATTGTCTTCATTGTCTCTTTTCTTACTGGTCTCTTGCCCTTCCATTGTCTCCAATTTCTTTCTAATCTCCCCCAATATTCCTGGTCATATTGCTTGTCCGACCATCCATATAACATTTTCACCATGAACTTCCCTGGTAATTCTCCATGCTTGAACATTGTTTTCTCATGTTCTTGCTGCACTACATCTTCTGTATCTCACCAATATTCCTTCTCAAATTCTTCAATTGCCTCCTTTGCATTTTTCAAATTCTCTCTTTTCTCCCAAGTATCGGACTCTGCCATAAATCCTTTCTAGCATACTAGGTATTGTGGGAAGAATAGCGAGTTCCGAGGGGAAAGTGGTCTTAGAGTTTAGTGGTTTTAGGTAAAGGGATCTATATTATTTTTGTGTCGTGTCACTTTTACTATTGATAATTACATAATTATATAATAGAATTGAAATAGAAATATTATGCAGGTAGCCCAAAGGCTACTCCCACAATATTTATCCTTTCCTCTTACTTGTCGCTTATTTAGGATTCTCTTCACTTCCCATTCTTCTTTTCCTTTGATTATTACTGTGGCCAGTTGTTTTTTCTTCTGCCCCTCTACTTGTCTTACATATCTACATATTCTACTAATGTTGACTACTGGGTGTATTCTTACTGTGCTAGGTAGTTCTAATTTGACCACATTTGATAATATTATTTCCTTGATTTTGTAAGGACTGACAAATCTCTCTGTCAACTTCTCTGTCCTCCTTCCCACCATCTGATATTTCAGATCTTTGGTACTGAGCATGACCAAGTCTCCTACTTTATATTTGTCTATATCTGATCTCTTCCTGTTAGCATACTTTATATTTGTCTATATCTGATCTCTTCCTGTTAGCATACTTCCTCATATCTTCCTACATCTTCTTTAGCGCTGCTTTTGCCTCTTCTTGTATCTTTTTCATTTTCTTCACAAACTTTTCCACTCCCACATATTTTCCTTTTTTTCTCCCCTTGAACCCCATCCTGGGATCTTATCTGTAATTTGCCTTGAAAGACGATATTTGAGTACTTGAGTGTGCTTTGTTATTATATGCAAACTCTGCCATTCCCAACTATTCTGGCCACTGTTTTTGCCTATGGTCAATGAACATTCTCAAGTACTGTTCTAGTTCTTGATTAACCCTCTCTGTCTGTCCATCTGTTTAAGAATAGAACGCCATTGACAATTTACTCTTGATCTCCAACATCTCATTTAACTCCCACATTAATCCTGCTGCGAATTGTGGTCCCCTATCTGATATGATACTTTTGGGTAAACCATATAACTTCCATACATTATTCCTGAATAACCTAGCCAGTTCTTCTGCCGATTTTTTCTCTGTAGTAGGTATGAAATGTACCATTTTCATCAATCTATCAACTATTACTAAAATTGAGTCGTATCCCTGAGCTAAGGGCAACTTTGTAATGAAGTCTGCCGATATATGTGTCTAAGGCTTCTCTGGTATTGAGTTTGGCATTAATTTACCAGCTAGTTGCTCTGTGCAATTCTTGTTTCATTGGCAGACATCACACTCTTCCATATATCTCTTCACTTTCTTACTTACTCCTGGCCACCAGAAATTTCTAGTTACCAGTTCTACTGTCTTTCACTGCCCCCTGTGTCCTCCTATCAGCATATTATGATGTAGTCTAATGATTTCTGCCCTCAACTTTTCATCTTTTGGCACGTAGACTTTTCCCTCTTTATATATGATGCCGTTTACTTCTCTTCACTCTTTATCTCTCAGCATCTTTACTCCTGCTCGTTTCATTTCCTCTACTACCTTTACCACTTCGTCATCCTTCACTTTGGACTTTCTAACTTCCTCTAGTAGATCTACTCTATCTATTATGATTTCTACTGCTTTTGTCTCCCTCACTTCTAACCACTCTGGCTTTACTAACATCTTATCCTTGTTATTCTTTTCCACTCCAATCTCCCAGTCTGGCCTCCTGCTCAAACTATCTGCTTTTCCCATTTTACTCCCTGGAATATGTTTTAGTATAAAGTCGAATCTTGATAGGTATAAGGCCTATCTTGCTTGTCTCCTGTTTAACTTTTATGCCTTTATGAAGTATTCAAGATTTTTGTGGTCTGTGCAGATCTTGAATTTAACTACTATTCCTTCTAGGAAGTGTCTCTATACTTCTAGGCATCTAATGACTGCTAGCATTTCTTTATTGTATATCTCATAATTTCTTTCTGTATCACTAAGAGATTTGGAAATGAAAGCAACCAGTCTCTACTTTTCGTCTGAGTACTTTATTGATAGTACTCCTCTAGTTGCATAGTTTGAAGCATCAGCTTCCACGCTGAATTCCTTGTCTAAATCTGGGGCTGCTAGTACCAGTTTACTTGTGAAGATCCTTTTTAGCTCCTTAAATACCTTCTGTTGTATTTCCTCCCACCGCCACTTCTTATTCTTTCATATAAGCACATTCATCGGCCTAGCTACTCTGGCAAAATCTTTAATAAACCTCTTGTAGTAATTTTCAAGGCCCAAGAATTTCCTAATGTCTTTCACATTTTTCGGCTGTAGCCAATTAAGCACTCTATCTACCTTTTCTATCTCTATTTCTATTCCATCAGGTCCTATGACAACAGTAACAATCCAGATTGCCTAGGTATTATCATATGTACAAGAAGGAGTGGTAAAAGCATGAAAGGATAATTTGTTAGACAAACTGGCCAAGGAAGAGTCAGAAATAAAGACAGTAGAGGCATTATTCAAAAAAATAAGAGATAAGTTTGGAGAGACATCAGAGAAAGAAAGAAAGATTTGAGCAGCTAAGGACAATAGAGCAGGAAGGAAGAACATGTGATGAGTATGTGCAAGAGTTCAAGAAGGTTATTAGGGAGAGTAGCTATGAGGAAAAACCCCTTATTGAAGAATTCAAGAGGGGGTTAAATAGAGCAATTAGAAGGAAGCTAGCAGAAGCAGAGGAACTGCTGACCATCATTGGAGAGTGGCAAGAAAGAGTAGTAAGATTAGACAGAAACCAGAGACAGAGCAGAGCAGAGAAAAGGATATTGGGGAGGAATGCAATGTGCCCAGAAGGAAATGCACAGCCAAGAGGAGGATATGGGGGGATCATACAGAGGAAGAGAAGAGCAAATAACATGGAGAGCAGGAACACTAAGCACAGGAGGAGGATATAAAGAAGGAAATCAAACAGGTCCAAGGAGAGACCCAAATGCAATAGATATAGACAGAGGAAGAGAAGAAAACAAAACATGTTATGTATGTGGAAAGTAGGACCACATGACCAAAAATTGCTGGGAAAGACATAAGAGAAGTGTAGTAGAAATACCACAAGAATTGGCAAAAGAAAATGGAGGACAGTGAGCTCTCAACTGGCCTTCAATAATCTATATAGTGTATTGTGCCCAGAAAAATTGGGCAATAAAATAAATTCCACCAATACAACTGAGAGAGTAAGAGATGTATAGTGCACACTATAGCCACTAAAAGAAGTCTGGATAAAAGTGGAGTTGAAAAAATCAGAAAATCATGAGGGAGTAACAGTAAAAGCATTATTAGACAGTGGGGCGACAGGCTTATTCATTGATAGGACCTTTGCAAAAGAAAAAAGGTTTAAATTAGAGAAGTTAAAAAACCTCTCTTAGTCAGAAATATAGATGGAACAGTAAGTGTGGGAGGAGCCATAATACACCAGGTCAAGTGCAATATTTTCTTTAAAGGACACATAAAAAGAGCAAGAATGGATATATGTAACCTAGGAAAAACAGAGGTGATACTAGGAATACCATGGCTAGCAGCCTATAACCTAGAGATAAATTGGAAGAAGAGAGAAGTGAAAATAACATAGTGTCTATCTATATGTGGAAAAAAAAAGTAGGAGGTAAAGAAAAGAGAGGTAAAGAAAGTGAAGAAAGATGAAGACAAAGAAACATTAAGAAAATTGGTACCTAAAAAGTTTTGGAGATGAAAGAAAGTATTTGAGAAAAGGGAGTTGAAAAGAATGCCGGTGTGCAAGGCCTGGGATCACACCATAGAGTTGAAGAAAGGATTTACACCAAAAAAAGAAAAGGTATACTCATTGTTAAGGAAAGAAAGGGAAAAAGTACAAGCATTCATAGAGGATCAGCTAAGAAAAGGATATATTCAACCTTCTAAGTCACCCCAAACTTCACCAGTATACTTTGTAACAAGAAAGAATAGAAAACAAAGGATGGTACAGGATTATCAACACATAAACTAGTGAACAATAAAAAACAAGTACTCTCTCCCTCTCATAGCAGACATATTGGATGGGGTGGGAAAGAGAAAAGTATTCATGAAGCTAGACCTAAGATAGGAATACAATAATGTCAGGATCAAAGAAGGAGATGAATGGAAAGCAGCATTTATGATACACATTGGAGCCTATGAACCCACAGTTATGTACTTTGGGTTAACTAACTCCCCTGCTACTTTCCAAATAATAATGAACAACCTGTTCTGGGATCTCATAAACTAAGGAGATACTGCAACCTTTATCAATGACATCTTGGTAGCTACAGATACAGAAGAAGGGCACAACAAGCTGGTGGAAGAAGTATTAAGAAGATTAGAAGAGAATGACCTATTTGTGAAACTAGAAAAGTATAGATGGAAAGTGTTAAATAAATTATTATATTGTGTATTACTATAGTTTAATATACAAGTCATGCTTACCTAAGCATGGTGCTTCTTTGTCTCAACTACCACATCATGAAGTCTCTCTGCTTCTCTCAAGATCTCTCTTTCCTATCAGGTTGTCTATTATTATCTGTTAGATAACTTGGTGAGTGGGCTATCATTTGTTCCTACTGTAATTGCTGCTCTCCATCCTTCTAACAGGTTATGGGCCCCAGTTAAAGGGTGCAAAAGGGAATTGCATACTAGGACAAACAAAACAATGATGTGCCAGCTCCCAATTGCATACTAAAGGTCCAAGGGGAGGTAATCAAAGATGAAGATTTATAAGTAATCAGAGAAATAAGAATTATATGCAGCTCCAATAAAATATATATTGGTGGTTGTAAAAGGATTGTAAGATCTCTCTAGATTATTGTCACATAGCCTTCCTAAGGTATTAACCTTTACACACCATAATAAAAGCTCCTCTGGAAAATATAGTTAGTTGATCACTCATGGACCCTCCATACTCAGTTGCCCCCTTGTCTGCACCCCCAACACCAAACCTTACAGGTGTGATGCAATCCAAGTATGTACCTAGCCAAGCTTTTCCAGCCTGCTGTCCTCTCTAAAGCCTGCCCGAGTTGTATCTACATCTTCTCTCTAGATTGAGTTCTAGGTATATTCAGTGTTCTTCTTAAGATACCCCACTAGTCCCAGTCTTCTTACTCTCAATAGATTCACATTTATGATTCCAGAGGCAGTGTAGATGGAGGTAGGAGTCAAGAGGTTCCTTTTTCTATCCAACTGCACACCAGATACTATATTAAAATAATTACAAAGCCCTGAAACTCAAGGAATAAAATATAAAAAGAAAACTATTACTACTTTTGATGTTCTCTCAGCCTCTTCTCATGCTAAGTCCATCCCAATTTCCAGTAATGATATGTCCTTGTGATGATCTGTCCTCTTCATCAAATCCTTCCCATCAAAGATGACGTGTCTTCATCATTGCTTCTCTCTAGAATATTCTTCCTGGTCTCCCATCACTCCCTTTGATGTTGCTTTGTAAGAGGGCCCTCCTTAGTTATCTGTTAAGAAGTCAGTAAGCCCCACTCAATGGCTAGTATCTCTGAGTCATGTTCTAGGGCTTATTTATCTAAATATAATTGATCTGATGCTATCAATGCTTAATTGCAATCAGAGTCTATTTATCTAAGTCTATCGTCTGAACACTACTAGTTCTAGAGTCCCAGTCTGCCATATCTCTAAGTCAGTTTTATCCCATAATAGATCTAGAGCATAGTCCTTCTATGACTTTCTTTCTAAACCTGATGCCAGCTCATTCTGCTTGCCTCCCGAGGTATCAACATGAGCTCTAGTTTGGTTTTCCCTTGCTCAATGTCTTTATTATATGGTATTAGGTTCTGAGGATATAGAAATGGTTTTAGAGTGAACTCTAATCAAGAATTTGTTGTTATAAAGTGTATCAAATGTTATCTTCTGTGGAAAATTTGTTTGCAGCATAACACTGGTTTGCCCTGACCTCCTTTGGTACTCTCAAGCTGTCTCAGTTGATAAAAAGAACTTAACTAGCTTGCCAATCTATTGGAGATTGAGATGATCTCCCTGTTGAATCCCCTCATGCCCATAGGATCCTCTACTCCTTTGCAGATGCTATAGCCCATGGCTGTTTAGGATGAAGTACTGTGCATTCATTGCTGCATTTGCTCCTTGAACTAAGCTGATTTCTTGATAATAGCTATGACAAGTTTAATCTCTACTATTTCTTGTTTCTCTGGACCTGCTATTTACCTATCTTGGGCAATCAGTGTGCATTCCTCTACTATCTTCTCCCACTCTCCAACTATCTCAGCTCAGTCTCCTGTAACCTGTACCAATGTAATGGCTGCAACTAGGGACTTTGTAGTATTGAGTAGTATAGTCTGTATAGCTCGATGTGACAATAAATTTGTGTTGCCTGCATTACCTATAGCTGAGAATTTACAAAGATGTGATAGAGCACTATGCACTACATACAAGGGAAAAGAAGTGCCATATGGCTGCTCTTATAATGATGAATAGTTCTTGAACTCTAGTGCCTCTGTCCATTTCACTCCTTTTGAGTCTGACTTTGTTTCTATGACTCAAGGAAATTATGTTTTCCTTGTGACTGCCAATTCTAAAGCATCTCTTTTTCTTGTTTCTGTGGGAACTGTCCTTTTAGAACCTTTAATTCTTGACCCTAAAAACAGAACAACCAGACCTGCTATCTCCCAGCTCTGGCC
>Ga0157361_1000797_pt1 | contig 11430 bp, 15 predicted proteins | sample AttlaeALBM2_FD_111481 | JGI IMG/M metagenome (GOLD analysis project Ga0157361, IMG submission 111481) | Fungus gardens microbial communities from leaf cutter ant in Ribeirão Preto, State of São Paulo, Brazil - Atta laevigata ALBM2 | ecosystem: Host-associated > Fungi > Mycelium > Unclassified ...
ATAGGTAGTAATCAGGTGATGATCTGTACTAGTGCACAGACTATCACAATTATGTATATAAGGACTCATAGTCTGAGGATTAGACCTCAGACTTAACAACATCTTTGCTGCTTGTCTAAACTTTGCTTTTTTGAGCCTTTTGAATATCAAACCAACCAATCACAAATCAGTAAGTGGCCATTTGTGATAGTTTGTTAAGTCTACTATTTTCTGTCCTCCTGGTTTCTGTAAAGAACCTGGGGGTTGTGTTCATTCCAGATAAGGGTTCTAGAGCATTGAGAGTGTCTCTGTTTCTGTAAAAGGACAGAAGACTTACTGAGAGCTCAGAGTGGGTTTCTGTCAAGAACCTATCTCTATAGTAGGCTGGACCCTAGGTATAAAGGAGAAGGTTTGTCTCTCAGAATAATAAGAGCAGACCAGCTTGTGTATCACAGCTGGTCCTGAAAGACTTCATATTTGTGTAAACAAGTCTAAAAAACCCTTGCAGGTGGCTGGAACCACTCTGAGATCCCTATTCCTTCTCCATGAGCCAGTAGAGAGAAACTGGACATAATATCAACTCTACCCCCTCAAGACAGAACCACTCATTGATAATGGAAGGACATTTTAGTAGTGTAGTATAGTTTTTCTGCCCACACACTTCATTTGCTGAAATAGGGATGTTGTGCTCACTTTTGCTCCCAAGCCATGCCTGTCATTAGAAACACCAAGAAAAGTCTTGTTGAACGTCTCTTGCTAAAACAGGAGAGTGTGAAGGACAAGTTATTACTAGAGAAAATTGGAATGGACCCTACTCCATCTACTAAATTATACAACAAACTCGTTAAAGCAAACTCTTACTGGTACAAAGTAGACAACTTCTACTTTGTATCCTGCTTCCCAGAACTAAATTTTTGCAAAAACAAGAAATTATTATGCATAAAGGAGTACAAAGAACTCCTGGAACCTACCTTGGATCAGATATCACCATTTTTCACTAAAATAAGTGAAAACAAGTCCTGGGCTAAGAATCCACAGTATGATTCTCTGTGAAAATGGTTCAATTGACTGCAGGACATAATTATAGAGCTAGATGAAATTGGTCACAAGCTTATAGCCAAAGAGTAGAGAGTATTAAAAGACACTTATAAGTGTCTTAAGAATGTAGATTTTTCCAAACCAGCTACTAGAATACCAGAAATTTGTAAAGCTCTCTTAGAGCTCAATATTACTATTCCATAGACATAATATGATTGGAATGGTATTCAGGTATAACATAATGGCATTAAGAGGCTAAAATTAGGTGTTTTTTCCTTTTACCCCCTTGAAAACATACTCGAGAACTATAATTAACTACTTAGAATAGATATGTTGAACTTCACCAACTTCACTGTTACTGTTCCCTTTGCTGACTTCAGCACTGAAAACTGGGAAGCACTGGTCAGGGATAGCACAAACCCTGAGAACACCTCTTGGGATGAGGTTGAGATACTGATGCTGTGAAATGCACATTGAGACACCACCCATATCCTTAAAAACTATGTTGATCAGGTGCTCAATGGAGCAATCAACTACTACAACAGTGCCTTGACCACTACATATAATAGAATTCAAAGGCCAAGGTACCAGAGCTGCCAACATTTGCAGGCTCTGAAAACAAAATGCATTTGCATGATTGGTTGAGCCAGATTGCTCTATACTATTTGGTGTCTAGTATCACTGTGGACAATCAGAAAATTGTGTGTGCCCTCACCAAATTATGTGCTCCTGCCAGCACATATATGAAGTCATATTATGATAAGGTGCAAGCAGGACAAAGTGTTGGATCCTGGGACAACTTTGCCCAGGAACTCAAAAATATTTATGGACAAAGAGATAACAAGGAAAGAGCAAAGAAGGAATTAACGGCACTCTGGGTCAACAAGAACCTAGCAAAGAAGAACTTTGTCAAGTACACAGAACAATACAGAACATTGGCAAGAATTGTCAATTATAGTGACAAAGTTCACATCAATAAAATGAAAGAAGTTATTCATGATGAGCTGCAAAATGTGCTCGTCATATATGAAATAACAAATCAATCTCCCAAGACATGGGATGACTATCTAAAATTGTTGATGCAAGCATATAAGGCTTTATATCTGGACAAGGCCCAGAGCACAATATTTGGTCCAAAGGCAAATGAAGAGAAAAGTGGAGGAAAAAAGAACCCAGATGCAATGGAAATAGATGAAATTCAGAAAAAAGAAAGAAAGAACTTGTAATACTGCCAGATATGTACTGGAAAAGGCTTTAAAAATAAGGCAAAATTGCATAATACTGTAGACTATTATGACAAGCCTGACAATGAGGACAAACGTCCTCATAAAACCTTTTCTCAGAAACTATCTTCACTAGGTCCAAGTAAAAATAAAAATCAGTCGTTCAGAGCATGGCTGATGAAACTGTTAGAGAAAGATAGTAACAACCCAAAATCCCCTCCTGAGGATGTTAATATGAACAGCGCATCAATTGAGGAAATTCCCAATCCTGTTCCTCCAAGTAGGAAGGGAAAGAGGACTTCCAAATTGGATTTTCCCTTGGGACTGTAGAGTATAACATCTGTGATCTACAATCAGAGGATGGTATACCCCCAATTAGCTTGCAAAAGTTGGAAGTAGTACTGGAATCTTGTAATAATATAGCACGTAATAAGACTATCTCCTTTAAAATTCCAGTTACACTTTGGGTATATGGCAAAAAAGTACAGACCAAGGCTTTAGTTGAATTTGGGAGCTATCACACACTTCGTTGACAGAGTCGTCATGGAAAATAATAACCTGGTAATGCATAAACTAGCAAATCTGTATCATGTAATCAATGCAGATGGTACTCCCAACAAGGCAGGACAAATAATAAAGTATGTCTGAGCTTATGTAGAAATTGGATCTCACAAGATGACCCAATACCTCTTTGTCACCAACCTAGGGAATAAGAAGATGATGATTGGCTACTCGTACTTGTATAGGCATAATCCAAATATTGATTGGCAAAAGGGTCAATGGGAGTTCACTAGGTACCCAGATACATGTGCTAGTAAAGTCCATAAAACACAAGATATAGAAGCAGGAGCTAATGAGCTTTATCTCGAAATGGATGTCAGTAGATTCCCCTCATTGAATGACATAAGAGATGAGGACCCCGACAACCACATTCTTAGCTGGGCAGACATAACTGACCTAGGCAGTCATCAACAGGCGATGATGATTGTAACTATACTTAACAATCAAGACTAGTATAGGGACTTAAATTATAAAGACATAAAGACTTGGAAAGCTCATGTACCAGAATAGTTACATGAGTATGGAAATGTGTTTTCAAAACATAAGTCAGAGAGAATGCCATTACAAAAACCATATGACTATGCTATTGACTTCATGGAAGGTGCAAAGCTTTTCAAGCTAGCAAAGGTCTATCTACTATCTCTAGCAGAAAGAAACTCTCTTGACACATGGATTGATGAAGAACTCAGAAAAGGTTATATTTGTCCATTGACTAGCCTGATAGTAGCTCCATTCTTCTTTGTAAAGAAACATAATGGAAGCTTACGATCCGTTATGGACTATAAAGCTCTTAATGCAATAACCATCAAAAATCACTATCCAATCCCTAGAATAGCCAACTTGATTGAATCATTCAGTAAAGTCTCAATCTTTACCAAAATTGATTTGAGGTAGAGATACAACAATGTTCGTATCAAAAAAGGGAATGAATAGAAAACAGCATTTATCACAAGACAAGGTCTCTTTAAGGCAACTGTTATGTATTTTGGGTTCTCCAATACACCAGTGACATTCTAAAGTATAATGAATGATATACTTGGAGATTTGATTTGCATTAGATTAGTAATAGTGTATTTAGATGACATTTTAATATTTGGGGCATGTTTGAAGAAAGATAGGTGACTGGTCAAAGAAGTGCTGAAAAGACTTCAATTTAATGACCTTTATGCTAAAGCAGAGAAATGTTTCTTTGAACAAAGTAGCATCAAATATTTGGGCATAATCATATCGGAAAATAAAGTATAGATAGATGAAAAGAAACTTTTAGGAGTTCTAGAGTGGCTAGTACCAACTAAAGTCAAATAAGTACAAGCATTCTTAGGCTTTGCAAATCTCTATTGTAGGTTCATTGAGAACTTTGCCAAGATGTCAAAGCCACTCTTCAACTTGACCAAAAAGGATTGTACCTGGAATTGGGGCATTGAGCAACAAAATGCTTTTGAGGCACTGAAAAAGGCCTTTACCATAGCTCCAATTCTGAGAATACCAAATGACAAAGATCTCTTTATGTAAGAAAGCTAAACTCCAAGCTAGAATAAAGCCAACTGCTCTTTGTTCAGTGATTAACAAAGAGAACTCAATAGAGTTCCCATTAGATTTTCTACACTACTTATACAACTACTACATGGTCTGTGCACTATCTTCCTATGCCTATCATGTGACATCATATGATGTGATTGTGACCTTTGTAACACTTGTGATGTGACACTTTCCCATACTCCCTCCTATATAGTAAGTCCAAGATAAAAGCAAAAGAAAAGAAAAGAAAAGAAATATAAATAATGACTTAGCTATTTTGCCAAGTCATGACACCACTCCCCTCTTAAGTTTTCTCATCCCAAGGAATTTCCTACAACTCATAGTATGGGTTAGTCATATTGCCCATTTCATGGTCATTTTCTTCTGTCCATTCTCTAATCCCTGAATTTTCTTTCTTGATTTCTTTTTCCTCTGTAATTGTTTCCATTTTTCTTTCCTCTGATCGCCTTCTTTTCTACTGTCTCCAATTCCTTTCTAATCTTCCCCAATATTCTTGATTGTACCTTTTATTCAATCATCCAAACAGTTTTCTTGCCATAAATCTTCCTGGCAGTTCTCCCCTTCTAAATGTTCCTTTTTTGCATTCTTATCTTGCTACATCTTCCATGTCTTATTAATATTCCTTTTTGAACTCTTTAATTGCTTCTTTTACATTCTTTAAGTTCTCCTTTCTTTCCTATGTATCTGACTCTGCTATAAATCCTTTCCAGCATACCAAGTATTTATCCTTCCCTCTAACTTGTCGCTTATTCAGAATTCTCTTTATCTCCTATTCTTCTTTCTCTTCAATTATTACTGGAGCTGGTTGCTTCTTCTTTTGCCCTTCTACTTGTCCTATGTACTTATGTACTCTACTAATGTTTACTACTGGATGTATCTTTACTATACTAGGTAGTTCTAGTTCCACTATGTTTGGTAATACAATTTTCTTAATCTTATAAGGGCCTATAAATCTCTCTGTCAACTTCTCTGTTCTTCTTCCCACCATCTGGTATTTCAAGTCCTTAGTACTGAGCATCACTAAGTCCCCTACTTTGTAGTCATCAACTTTTACTCGTTTTCTATTTGTATATTTCTTCATTTCCTCCTGTGCTTTTCCTAGCACTGCTTTTGCTTCCTCTTGAATCTCTTTCATTTTCTCCACAAACTTTTCTGCTCCTTTATATTTTTCTTTCTTTCTTTTCTTAAATCCTATTCTTGGGTTTTGTTCATAATTTGCCTTGAAAGGTGACGTTTTAGTACTTAAGTGCATTTTATTATTATATGCGAACTCTGCTGTTCCCAACTATTCTGGTCATTGTTCCTGCCTATAATCAATAAACATTCTTAAGTACTGTTCCAACTCCTAGTTTATCCTCTCTGTTTGTCCATTTGTTTGAGGGTGGAATGCTATCAATAATTTACTCTTAATCCCCAACATCTCGTTCAGCTCTCACATTAATCCTGCCACAAATTGTAGTTCTCTGTCTGATATAATACTCTCAGGCAGACTATGTAATTTCCACACATTGTCTCTGAACAACCGTACTAGCCCTTCTGCTGATGTTTTCTCTGTAGTAGGTATAAAATGCACCATTTTTGTTAACCTATCAACTACTACTAAGATTGAATCATATCCCTGAGCTAAAGACAACTTAGTGATAAAGTCTGTTGATATATGTATCCAAGGTTTTTCTGGAATTGAGTTAGGCATTAATTTGCCAGCTGATTGCTCTGTGCGATTTTTATTTCACTGGTAGGCATCACATTCCTCTATATACCACTTCACTTCTTTTGTAACCCCTGGCTACCAAAAATTTCTAGTGACCAATTCCACTGTTTTCCATTGTTCCCCATGCTCTTTTATCAACATGTCATGATACAGTCTAATTATCTCTGCTCTAAGCTTGTCATCTTTTGGTATATAGACTTTTCTTTCTTTGTACATTACACTATTGACTTCTCTCTACTCCTCATCTCTTAATATCTTTACTCCTGCTCGTTTCATTTCTTCCATAGCTTTTACTACTTCATCATCCTTTACTTTCAACTTTTTAACCTCCTCTAGTAGATCTATCCTGTCTACTATTATTTCTACTGTCTCTGTTCTTCTTACTCCTAATCATTCTGGTTTTACCAACATCTCATCCTCATTATCCTTTTCTACCCCTACCTCCTAGTTTAGTCTTCTGCTTAAACTATCTGTCTTCCCTATCTTACTTCCTGGAATGTGTTTTAGCATAAAATTGAACCTAGATAAGTATAAAGCCCATCTTGCTTATCTTCTATTTAACTTTTGTGCTTTCATAAAGTATTCGAGGTTTTTATGATTTGTCCAGATCTCAAATTTAACTGTTATTCCCTCTAAGAAGTGTCTCTACACCTCTAAGCATCTGATTACTGCTAACATTTCTTTGTCGTGTATTTTGTAGTTTCTTTTGGTATCACTTAAAGATTTTGAAATAAAAGCAATTGGTCTCCACAAGTTGTCTAAGCACTTCATTGATAGTACTCCTCCAGTTGCATAATTTAAAGTGTCTGCTTCTACCCTAAACTCTTTGTCCAAGTCTGGTGCTGCTAATACTGGTTTTGTTGTAAAGACTTCTTTTAACTCATCAAATGCTTTTTGTTGGCTTTCTCCCTATATCCACTTCACATCCTTCCTGGTGAGCACATTCATTGGCCTAGCTACTCGGGCAAAATCTTTAATAAACCTCCTGTAATAATTTGCGAGACCTAAAAATTTCCTGACATCTTTTATATTCTTTGGCTCTGGCTAACTTAACACTCTATCCACCTTTTCCTTCTCTATTTCTATCCCATTTGGTCCTATAACAACACCTAAGAACCCTATTTTCTATACTTTCCATACATATTTTTCTGGCTTGATATATAAGTTATTTTCTTCCAGTCTCTTCAATATTTCCTCTATAATCTCATTGTATCCCTTTTCTGTTTCTGTTTCCACTAGTACATCATTCACAAATGCTGCAACTTTTCCTTTATTGATCAAATCCCTTAGAATTTCATTCATTATTGCCTGGAATGTAGCTGGCGAGTTTGTCATTCCAAAGAACATTACTGTTGGCTCAAAGGAGCCCATATGCATTGTAAACACTCTCTTCCACTCATCTTCTTCCTTTATCCTCACGTTATTGAACCCCTATCTCAGATCCATTTTAGTGAATACTTTCTTACTTTCCATGTTATCAATTAGGTCTGTGATCAATAGTAATAGGTAGTTGTTTTTTACTGTCTGGTCATTTAGGTTACAGTAGTCCATTACCATTTGCTTACTCCTGTTCTTTTTGCCTACAAAGAACACTAGCAACGTTTGAGGGGATTTAGATAGTTTGATATACCCCTTTCTTAGCTGGTCCTTCACGAATTTCTGGACTTCTTCTCTTTCCATTTTAGATAACAGATAAATCCTTCCTTTCCATAGTTTGAACATCTCTTTGAGATCTATAGCATGATCCCAAATTTTCCTGATTGGCATCCTTTCTGACTCCATCTTTCCAAATACTTTCTTCCACTTCAAAAATCTTTTTGGGATCATTTCCTCGATTTTTCTATGGTCTTTCTCCATCTCTTCCTCTTTTTCCCAATCTTCTTTATTATCTATTGTTTATCTGACAATTTTCTCTTCCTCTAGGATTACTACCCTTTTGACCTTTTCTTTTGTCTGACTCTTTCCACCACATAAGGGCAGGCATCTTGTCATCTTGACTTCTCCAGTTTCCCAATTTATCTCGGGGTTGTGTGTTACCAACTATGGCATTCCCAAAATTACTTCTGTCTTCTCTAAGTCACACATGTCCATCCTCATTCTTTCTACATGATCTTTGTAGTACACATTGCACTCTACTTGGTGCATAATGGCCCCTCCACTATTATTTGTCCCATCCACATTTCTGACCATTATCAGTCTTTTTAATTTCTTTAGCTTAAACCCATGTCTAGCCACTATTTTTTTGTTCATGAACATCCCTGTGGTACTACTGTCTAAGAGTGCTTTTACAGTTACGCCTTCATGTGTATCTAACTTTTCTACTCTAATACTCATCTATACTTCTCTTAGCATTTTGAAGGTTCTCTTGACCTTCCTTTGACTATCCCCCTCTTTGGCTGTGCTTTCCAACTCTTTTGGTCATGCGCCGCTTTGCTATGCTTTTCTCTCTGTGGGGTATGCCATCTTCCCTCTACATCCATACCATTTTATTCTTTCTAATTTCCTTCTGGAGATTACTCCCTGTCCCCTATTGTCTTCCACATAACACCCCTGGTTTCTACACCTCTCACAAGCTAAGTACAAAACCACTATCTCTCTTGTACACCATCCTAGATCCCATAATTGTGCCTCTTTTGGAATGCCTTTTCCACAGTGCTCCTTCACTCTCTTTCTTAGCTCTTCTACTGAGCTTCTCTTCTACCCTTGCTGTGCTTCTCATGGCTTGGTCATGCATGCCACTCCATCTTTCTCTACTCTCCTCAGCCTCTTTTCTCCTTCCTGTACCTTTTTCCTGATGGAATGCACTAGCCTCCTCCCTTGCTGTGCCTTTTGTGGCGTTGCCACATGCGCCGCCTTCTTTATCTGCTTTCATAGTAGACACTTCCTGCATTTGTGTCCCTCTTCTCTATACTTAAAATACTCAACCTTCACCCTCTTCTGCTTCCTTATTATCCTCTTTTTTATATCACACTGCATCACCCTACTTGACAACACTTCAAATTTATTTTTGGGAGTGGCTCCCCTCTTCTCCTTTCCTTTCTTATTCCTGCAATTTCGGGCCAGGTACCCGAACCCTTTACAACTCCAACATTCTCATTTCTTTTTTTCTTCTAATTTTGCCCTTAATGAAGTAAGGGCATACTTTTGTTTGAGCAAGTTGCTCATGAGAGAATTGTATTGTATTTGAGACATTATGGCAATGTCTCTGAGGGTATGGATTTAATGGTTGATCTTACTAATATTACGTCTATTGGGGTGCAAAATCTTCATCCAACCAGACATCTACTGCCTTACTAACTACTGCCCTAATAGTACTTTGTCTATTACCCAATAGATGAGATTCCTAATCTAGACAGCCCTCTAAAGGTGACTGTTACTCCTCTGCATGTACTAACTCACAATGGAGTTGCAGCACAAGGTTTATACTGAGAAAAGGAATACAAGTATACTACTTAAACACCACTCGTTTGTAAGGTCAGGTCTTAGAAATGATACCCGAGTTTGGTACCACCCTTCCACCCACTGTCCTTAACTGACAGTGAAGTCCTCTTAAGCCAAAAGCCCAGCTATGTATAGAGGTGGCTAGTAATTGCGATGATCACTAGCTGAGAGTTGATTTTAGATGAGATAAGAGAGTGAGCAAGGTCCAAGGTAGATGGTGCTCTGAAGTGGAATAGAGTTCTAGTGTAAGAAAGCTAAACTCCAAGCCAGAATAAAGCCAACTGCTCTTTGTTTAGCAATTGACAAAGAGAACTCAATAGAGTTTCCGTTAGATTTTCTACACTACTTATACAACTACTACATGGTCTGTGCACTATCTTCCCACACCTATCATATGACATCATGTGATGTGATTGTGACCTTTGTAACACTTGTAATGTGACACTTTCTCACACTCCCTCCTGTGTAGTAAGTCCAAGATAAAAGCAAAAGAAAAGAAAAGAAAAGAAATATAAATAATGACTTAGTTATTTTGCCAAGTCATGACACTTTAAGTTATTCACTGATACTAGTAACTTTGCAACAGGTACAGTCTTATCACAAAAAGATATGCAAACTAACCTATGGCACCCAGTAGCTTTCTTTTCCAAATCATTAGATATCCATGAAAGGAACTATGAAATCTACAATAAAGAGCTACTTGTAGTAATTCGGGAACTAGAGGAATACAGACATCATTTGGAAGGACATTCACATAAAATTGAGATCTGGTCAGATCATCAGAATCTCACATATTTTAGAACAGTTCAAAAGCTGACCAGGAAGCAAGCAAGATAGGCATTATTTATAACTTGTTTTAACTTTGTACTCTATCATAAACCAGGAAAGACGATGCAGGTAGAGGACCTCTTGTCCAGATAAGCAGATCATGAGATGGGGATAGACCTCAACAATATGAACCAGGTGTTGCTAAAGCCTGAGTTCTTTGCTATTAATGCATTAGAGGCTACTCATGAATCGCCAATAAATGACGAGATAATCCTAAAGGAGATCAAAGCTACACTCTTATTGGATGAAGTCACTAAAGACTATAAGTCGTTACTTAAGTCCAGTCCTAGAGAATTCAAAAAATCCTTGCAAGACTAAAACTATGAGAATGGACTACTCCTGTACAAAGGAAAAATCTATATTCCTCATAGTGTGAAAGACACTTTGTGACAATAGATCATTCAGATGCACCACGATTTGCCATCTGCCAGATGCCTAGGTCGGTGGAAGACTTATGAGTTGGTCTCCAGAAATTACTGGTGGCCTGGGATGACTATATTTGTCAAGAAATATGTTACAGGTTGTGATATGTATCAGTGGATGAAAAATTGCCCACAGTAACCTTTTGGACTACTTGTGCCTAACAAGGTGCCTAATGGGCCTTGGAAAATAATATCAATGGACTTAATCACTCAATTGCTAGAGTCAAATGGTTACAATGCTATCTGTGTTATCATTGACAGGCTCACCAAAAGAGCTTATTTTATTCCTATTAATAATCAGTTTTTATCCAAGGATATGGCATAGTTATTTTATGACAAGGTTTATTCATTACATGGACTGCCCCTACAAATGATTTTGGATAGAGGAGTACAATACTTGGCCAAGCTATTCCAAGAATAGTACAAAATTTTAGGAATAGAATCTACAATGTCGATAGCATACTATTGTCACAAACTTCATTCAGTCATATCTCCATCAATTCTTCGACGATTCCCACGGTCTCAAAACCAGATTAAAGCCCTTAAAAAGACCTTTCGATTGATACCAGTCACGTCTCGAGGCGATCAATAATGGTCGAGATATTAAGCAGATCAACTGGTAACTACCATGTTACCGTTTATTAAATCTCGGAAACCGCCGAGATCGATGCTTCGGTTCTAGGCTCAG
>Ga0157361_1000798_pt1 | contig 11424 bp, 6 predicted proteins | sample AttlaeALBM2_FD_111481 | JGI IMG/M metagenome (GOLD analysis project Ga0157361, IMG submission 111481) | Fungus gardens microbial communities from leaf cutter ant in Ribeirão Preto, State of São Paulo, Brazil - Atta laevigata ALBM2 | ecosystem: Host-associated > Fungi > Mycelium > Unclassified ...
ACAACAACTCCTGCTATGAAACAGGAAACAATCTCATGAGATAAGTTTACATAGGTGGAATAGAGTAGAAACTCTTACAAAGGTCCAGAGAAAGATGAATGCAGATTAGTACTATGATATTTTAACTCATGGACTAGAAGAAAGCTTTAAATAGAGAAAGAAAAAATATCTTAATAGAATAATGACCCAAAACAATGGTTCAAAGATCAGATAATCTAGCTTTTTGTCTGGTCTTCTCAATCAAGAATCCCCATTGAATATCTCTGGAACTACCTCAAAAGGCAAATAAATGGCTATGAAAATCTACTCAAGGAAGTGTTTAAATTGTAGAAAAGATTAGCAGAGTGGGAGAATATTCTAGTAGAAACCTACCAAAGTCTTTTAAAAAGCATACCAAGAAAAATCAAGGCTATACTCAAGGCCAAGGGAGGTCATACTAATTCTTAAATTTTGGATTAACCATTACTATTAAAGGTTTGAATACTAAAATTGATATCTTCTAGTCTTCTAGTATATATGTAAGACCAATGTGGGAAGATGGCACTGATAAATTATGTACCTAAGCATTCTCATAGCTTTTCTTTTCACTCAAAAATTCTATAAAATTCAAATAAATTCAGGAATAATTGGAATAAAATTGGAACAGATAGTAAGCAAAGAAACCTGATAAACAATATTGCTCACTGTTATGTAGACCATTATAGGAAGGGAGCAAAATAACCTAATAAAATAAGTAACATTAAAAGAAAGAAAAGCAACCTAATAGATAATACTACTTACTGTCATACAGACCATTGTTGTTATGACTTGGCAAAAATGGCTAAGTTATTATTTATATTTCTTTTCTTTTTCTTTTTCTTTTTCTTTTGGACTTATTACACAAGGATAAGCATAGGAAAGTGTCACATGACAATGTCACATGACATGTCACATAAAAAATAAGGTCACATGATGAGTGTGGGAAAGTAGTGCACAGACCTTGTAGTAGTTGTATAAGTAGTATATAGTGTTGAAATACAAATGGGGAGGGTAACAAATGGATGACAAGTATCAAGTAACTACACTACCTATATACTTGTGTCTCTATCATGTAACATACCTACCAACAATATACAATGCAATTGATTTCATCAGTTGCATTGCACAGGCTTATATGAGATCCTGATTCTAACATATAAAATGTAATAAAAACTCTATTGAGTTCTCCTTGTCAACTCAGACTTAGAGTAGGTTTAAGTTGTCTTAGCTAGAGCCTTACAATTGTTGGAAGGAAGCAAAGCAACCTGATAAGCAACACTACTCACTGTCACACAGACTGTTATTAGAAGGGAGCAAAGTGACCTGATAAACAATACTACTCACTATGATACAGACTATTGTAAGAAAGAAACATAGTGGTGTAGAGGACAATTGTAGCTAGGATTACTCCTGTTTTCCTTTATAGAGAGTTCTCTGACTATGGTCTAGGTAGTGGTAAATATAAAAATTTTAATATGGATAAAAGGTATAGTCTTTGAAAGAAAGCACTTCTAGCTGACACTGTGTTTCAGCATAATGTCCCTTGTGCAAGTTTGTGGGGAAATAAATTCAAATGTAAAGGTAGAAGGAAGGTTGAATATGTTAGAAGGATGGAGAGCAGCAATTACAGTGGGGACAAATAATAGCCCACTCACTGGATTATCCAACAGATATTGATAGATAGCCTGATAAAAAAGAGAGATCTTAAGAGAAGCAGAGAGGTTCCATGACATAGCAGTTGAGATGAAGAAGCAAGCATGCTTATCTAAGCACAGCTCATATATTAGACTACAGTAATACACAGTACAATAATAATTTAATTTAACACTCCCCCTCACTCAAAGCAGTAGTCATTGAGTGACAATATAAATTAAAAGGGGAGGTCATAGAACCTCCAAACCAAGAAGTGGACAGAACTAATGAAATAGTACTTGGCCAAGATTCTTGGTCAAGATATCAGCAGGATTCCTAGCTCCATCAATATGGTTTGATTTTGTTATCCTCTATTGCATTCCTGACATAGTGATACCAGATGTCAATATGTTTGGATCTTTTTTCTTGCACTGGGTTAGTGCTCCAGAAGAGTGATCCAAGGTTATCACCATAGAGGTGAGGGATAGGAATATTAAAGCCAATCTTACACAAATCTAGATGAGTTGGCAACTACAATCAGAGAGTGCCATATACTCAGCCTCAGTGGAGGAGAAGACTACTGATTTCTGTTTGCAACTTAACCAAGAAGTGATTCCTTGAGCTAGCATAGTAAAATAGCCAGTAGTTGACTTGCAATGCTCATGGTCTTGGTCCTAATCAGAATCAGAGTATGCTACAAGTGATTTATTGCTTGATCCATTATAGACAAGCTGATATCTGTGAGTGGCAAGCAAGTATTTACAGAGGTGTAACCCAACTCAATAATGATTATTGGAAGGGTTTGCCATCTATTGAGCTAACTTGACAACTATGAAGTCAATATCTGGTCTCAAGCCAATTATCAAGTACATTAGAGAACCAACTAGTTGTTGGTACTTTTGGCAAAATTTTGAGTCACACTGCTTTTTATTTGGTTTAAAGCTAAACTTAGATGGCAGTGGAGTATGAGTAGGATTAGTTGCAATATTAAAGCATACTAGTATCTTCTTCAAATACTCACATTGATCAATAAATATCTTTTAATTTTTACAATCACAGCTTATATGCATGTCTAGGAACTTTATGGTTTCACAAAGGTCATGACATTCTCATCTAGCCATAAATTTTTGCTTCAACTCATTGAGGAGCAAGGAACTTTTAGTACCCATAAAGCAAATATCATCAACATAGACAATTGCTATAACAAGTACTTTAGTCTTTTTGTCGTGATAGTAGTATATGCCAGTATCGGATTTACATCTCTTAAATCCTAGGGCAAGTATTGACTTAGTCATTGTATACCACCAGAATAAGCCAGCTTGCTTAAGGACATACAATGCTTTGCAAAGTCACCAGACTTTGTTTTCTTTCCCAGGTAATTTGAAACCTTCTGGTTGCTCCATATAGATTTCCTTATCCAGATCACCATATAAGTAGGCTATTTTGATATCAATGCTTTGGATATCTAAATCCTCAATTGCAGCAACAGCAAAAAGCAGTTGCACAGTTTCATAGCAGATAACTGAAGAGAATTCATCAAAGTCAATGTCTTCAACTTGAGAAAATCCTTTGGCAACAAGACAAGATTAATAATGGCCATCAGGCTTGATGTTAAATACCTAGTAGTTCTTGACCACTTTTCTTTCCTTAGGAAGGTCCACAATCTTATAAACATCTTTGTCTTTGAGCAATTTCAGCTTCTCAAGGCAAGATTCAAGCCACCTGTTCTTAGAGTCAGCTGGTAGTTTAGTGACATCTTTAAAAGTTTTTGGTAGAAAATGAGTCTCAGTTGCTCTGAGTACCAAGAGAAAGTGAATATGCTCTGCTTCCCCTTCTCTTGCAAGACGTACCATATGATTGGTAGTAGCTGTAGTAGCTGACTCACCTGCTGGAGATAGGGCATCTATCCTATTTCTCTCTATGTCAATTATGATAGGTCATTGTCCTATCCAATCAACTTCATAGTGGATTCCATTTATTTCAACAGTATTGTCCCATTAACTATATAGATAGTATACTCCTTCAATTGGAATAGTCTCAGGCTGCGCTTGAATATATCTACAAGCATTCTTAAGCATTCTGTATGCCATATCTGAATCAGTCTCACCAGGATGTTGTTGCCACTCAGGGCACCTCAAAACATCTGTGGAATGGTGACCCTCTCTATATATATTACCTTCTTTGTAAGGGACTCTAGTCTTATGGGTTGATCTCCTTAAGCCATATCTCAAAGAAGAAACATTTTCTTCTGGCTGTAGGTTACCACCTCATTTTTGAGGTGTTACAGTTGGAACCTAAGAAGGAGTATACTGTAAGGGACCAGCTTTAAGAAGAAGAGAGCTTGGGGAATACATCTTAACATCTTCATCTTCAACATCTTCAACCTCTTCAATTTTTACTGAGGGCCATTTAGGTGGTGTTAGTGGAGAAGGAGATGGAAATTCTGAGTGAGTTAGCAAATTAGGAGAGATTGGAGGAGTAAAGGGTCTAGGATGTGCAGATGTTAGTAGAAAGGGTATTGGAGCAGGTTCATCTACACCAAAAGGTTCAGGTGCTGACGACTCTATCTCTAGGGTTAGTCTACCAGGATGCATTTGCTCTCTAGAGTGAGAAAATGAACATTTAGAAAAGTGTCCTTCATCAAAGATAGCTTGGGTAGAGCAAAATATAACATTCCCTTGTGTGTAGTGAATAAATCTATAGCTATTATCCTCATACCCAATAAATATCATTAGTTCAGAGTGCAGTGTAAGTTTATTTGCATGAACTTCATTGGGGAGATATACATATGCTCTACAGCCAAAGACACAAAGGTGTGATATTTTGGGTTTTTCACCTGTAAAGATTTCCTGAGATGTTTTTCATTTAAGACATTTAATGGAAGTATGGTTATAGACATGAGTAGCAGTTGCAAAAGCAAACTCCCACCAGGAATCAGGTAAACATGCTTCAAGTCACATAGATTGTACCTTTTCTAGCAGTGTCTAATTCAACCGTTCTGCTCAACCATTTTGTTGATATACATATGGTGTACTTGTCTTATGGACAATTTCTTGCTCATATAAAAAGGATTGCAATTCCAATGTCATATACTCTCTCCTATTATCAGTATGTAGGCATTTAACAGAGTAGGAAGTAGTATTTGACCACAGCTGGAAAACAGCTTTAATTGCTTCTGCAGCATTTGATTTTTTGCATAAGAAAGCAACTCTGTAATAGGAGGAATAGTCATCAAGGAATGTAATCACCCACTTATACTTAGAGTATGACAAAGTAGGGAGATTAAGGAGATCTAAATGGATCAATCCAAGAGTCTCACTGGAATGCTTAGGGTTTTCAGGGAAACTGTACTGGTATAGCTTTCCTAAAGTGCAATCACAGCATATATGCTTCTTGTTAGGAAAGCAGATCTTTTCAGCATCTTCAATATTGCCTGAAATATGTCTTATGGCTTCATCAGAGATGTGCCCAAGTTGACAATGAATTGTCTCATAATCTGGGTACCTTGTAACAAGGCTCATAGGATTAGGAACATTGTTCTTAATAATACATGTTCTCACAACCTGGATGCTCTCCCAAAGATTAGGTAGGATAGAGAGAACAGCATCACCAGATAAATCATGGAAGATTGAACCATCCATTGTGTCTTCTATACTCAATCCAAATTGGAGTAACTGTTCAGTGGAGAGGAGGTGCATAGTCATACCAGGAACACAGTATACTGGCCATAGTTTAGAGATAGTAGTTCTGGTTGTCCTGTCTTTGAGGTCAATGATTTCATGTTCTATAAGGACAGTTCCTATAGCAACCATAAAAAGAGATGCTTTAGAATTGGCTGTCTCAATGCAACCATAATTTCCTTGAGTCATGAAAACAAAGTCAGACTCAAAAGGAGTGAAATGGGCAGAGGTACCAGAGTTCAAAAACTATTCATCATTATAAGAGTGGCCATATGGCGCTTCTTTACCCTTGCATGTAGTGCATAGTGCTCTATCACATCTTTGTAAATTCTCAGCTATAAGTGATGTAGGCAACACAAATTTATTGTCACATTGAGCTATACAGACTATACTACTCAATGCTATAGAGTTTCTAGTTGTAGCCATTACATTGGTACAGGTTGCAAGGGACTGAGCTGGGATAGTTAGAGAATGGTAAAAAACAGTGGGGGAATGTACATATAGGTCATATCCAGAAATTTGATTATTCAAGCCCCAATCCTCAGGGCTTTCTAAGGATACTACATTATCAGCATTAGCTGACTTTCCTAAAATAGATGTGTTTGTCACTGAAGGTAGATCAACATCCATTTTGGATGGACCACTTTAAACCTGAGGGGGAGGAGCCTTTGAGGAAGGCTCAGTGATTTTGGAGGTAGATGCCTCAACAAGAGTAGAATCAGGGAATTTCTTAGCCAAGCACTCATCATATAGTTTTAATGCTCTATCTTGTGCATATGCCAATGGACCATGGATTGGACCAATTTGAGAAGGGTGTTGCTCAGAGAGCCAATCAGCAAGCTTGGGTGCTCTAGCTTTTAACTAAGGCTTAGGAGAAAGAGGATAGGTAAGAGGAACAATAGTAGCTATACTTGCAAAAGCAATGGCACTGGAGGCTTGGTACTCATCACTATTAACAGATTTGGAAGAGCTATCTGCTTGGTGTGCTTTGCCACCATACTTTCCTTGACCACACTTTTTCTTTTGCTGCTGGAAGGAATCCTCTTATAACTGCTACTGCTGCTGCCCCTGAGGGCACTGCTACTGTTTATCCTGAGGATTCTTCTTCTAAGAGGAGGGGCAATCACCTCTAGGAACACCTGAGTGACAAGCAGTATAAGCACTAGTTGATCTTTGGGGGAACTCAGACTAAATAGCTGAGCTCACAAAATCCCAAGTTAACTGGGTGAGCAAGGTCTGGGAAGTGAGAATAGAGGTGGCTAAGTTATCCCAAGATTGAGGGATAGCAGATAGAAGTGTCATTGCACAAATGAGAGAGGGGACATTACATTTGTTTCTCTCCAGCATGGTATAGAGAGTATTGAGTTCTATAATCTGGGGAGCAGGATTGCTATTTCCAGAAATCTGGAAGTGTCTAGTGTACTGATAGTCTACATAAACAGAAGCAGGCCCAGAGGAGCCATACTTATTGCACAAATAGTTCCAGAGAGACTCTGCATTCTCTTTTCTATATATAAGGATATTATGAGCTAGAGATGAGTTCATTATCCCCAGTGCCTGAGAGTCAAGGCTGCTGTGTCTAGCATACTCATCTTGATCTATAGTAGAAGGAATAGTAAAGGAAGTGAGCATATCCTTGGCATTATAAGGAGAACCAGGCATAGTGATCATAGTAAGATAGGACTGAACACTGATTACCCAGAATGGGTAAACAGTAGGGCCAGAGAGATGAGGAATGGTGGATATTAAACTAGTCATAGCTATCATCAAGAAATCAGCTTAGTTTAAGGAGCAGATGCAGTAATGAATGCACAGCGCTTTATCCTAAACAGCTATGGGCCATAGTATCTACAAAGGAGTAGAGAATCCTGTGGACATAAGATAATTCAACAGGGAGATTATCTCGATTCACAACAGGTTGGCAAGCTAGTTAAGTCCTTTCCATCAACTGAGGTAGCTTGAGAGTACCAAAGGAGATCAGGGCAAACTGGGGCCCATAATCTGTTAGAAGGATGGAGAGTAGTGTCAGCATCTAAAGTCTGATGACTGGAATTAAGCCAACTGTCTCTTTGTTCAGAGTTTGACAAAGAGAACTTGATGGAGTTCTTGCTCATTTCTCTACTACTTATACACTTTACTACTGTGGCTATGTGCTTGCTCTCCCATGGTCCTCATGTTACTCTTATCATGTGACCCACTATGACCTGTGACCTGTGACATGACCATCTGTGACCCTTTGTCATGCCATTGTGATATTGTGACAAAGTCATGTGATACTTTCCTGCGCTCCATCTTGTAGTTGTAAATAAGAAAAGAAAAGAAAAGAAATATAAATAATGACTTAGCCAATTTGCCAAGTCATGACAAGTAGCAATTATAGTGGAGACAAATAATGGCCCACTCACTGGGTTATCCAACAGATATTGATAGATAGTCTGATAAGAAAGAAAGATCTCAAGAGAAGCAAAGAGGTTTTGTAATATGGCAGTTGAGACAAAGAAATAAGCATGCTTATCTAAGCACAGCTTGTATATTAGACTACAGTAATACACAGTATAATAATAATTTAATTGAACAGAATAAAACTCTGCCAATATACTATCATAGTGGTGATCTTGTTGAAACCCAATTCTCTATACTAGACTACTGTCCTAGCTTTGTTCCTGAGTCCTGTCTACCTGGTGTCACCCTAACTCTCTGTTTCAAAGCTATCCTCATAGTAGCACTCTCTGGCTATATGATCAAACTACCCTCACAATAGTACTCTTGACTATGTGATCAGATATTAGACTTTGACTCCTCCCTATATAACTCAACTTCCTAGTAATACTAAACCTTGTTCTAGAGCTCCTATGACATTGCCTCTATAGCTAAGTCACTTGTCTCATGGTCTTTTTGTTTTGACTTATAACTGAGTCTGTTACAAACTTCATTTAGTCATATCTCCATTAATTCTTTGATGATTCTTATAATCTTAAAGGCTACAGAAAGCCCTCAAAAAGACCTTTCAATTGATGCCAGTCACGTCTCAGAGGCAATCAATATTGGCCAAGATATTAAGCAGATCAACTAGTAACTACCATGTTACTGTTTATTAAATCATTAATATCTCGGAAGCTACTATGATTGATACTTCAGTTCTAGGTTCAGCAGAAGCTTTCTTCATAATGCTCAGAATGAGCCTAGAACAACCTCAAGGCAATTAATATTAGTGGAGATATGAAGGCCTTAATGTTTGCACATAGACTTTATTAATTACCCATAGATAGTCATCTGTCCTTTTCTTAGAACAAAGAATAGCCTCCATATGGTTAAGTTATCGCTATTTTAAGTATAAAGGCACTACTATATGTAGAACAATAGGTAGTAGCATATGATGCTCTATCCTAGTGCACAGACCATCACAATCCTGTATATAAGGACTCCTTGTCTGAGGATTAGACCTCAGACTTAACAACATCTTTTGTCACTTGTCTAACTTCATATTTTTGAACTCTTTAAAGTATCAAAGCACCCATCACAAATAGTAAGTAACTATTTGTGATAGAGTCAAAGTACCTTAATCACTGATCTAATCACTCTAAAAATAGATTTCTACTTTGAAAACCTGAATAAAGGAAAGAGACAACTGAGATTGCTTACTCTTTTCCTACTAAGTAGGGGTTTTTATATGTTTTTGAGAAATACAAAAGAAATCTACAAAGATAATAAACCTAGTCATAAGTCTATAAATACAACAATTGTTCTGGTAGTGATAGGGAATCTCATGTCTTCTTGACTTCTCAATTATTCCCTATTTATTTTGCTAGGTTTGCCCTACCCTTGCCAAGTTACTGGATTATCTATTACCAATCCCATAGCAATCTTTTCTCTTATTTCAGCAACTTGGGACCTGTCATTTCCCAGTTTAGAGAGTTTTAGATGCTGTTTCTGTAACTTCCTAAGGTTTCCTATGATCCTCCTATTTAGGCTCCTTTGTTTTTGGATTACAGAGGATTAGTTTTGATTTATTCTTAGTTATAACTCATTGGGTAATGCTATTTCCTATTCTTATCTCCTGCTGGGCTACCAATTTGGCTTCTTTTTGATGGGCTTGGTTCTAGGCTTTCTCACATAAGACTTTCTTTCCTGGCTAGACTGTTATTCTGACTTTTATATCATAGGGCTATAGACTTGACTCTACTAGCTCTTATGTGATTGGCCTATCAGTAGTAGTGATCTTATATCCCTACGTATACTATTACATAGTTAGGTAGCTAGCCTTGCTGGTAAAGTTCTTTATGCCTTTATTGCTAACTAGCAGTAGGTTCTATTCATAGTTCTAATTTTGGGATGTAAAGTTGCAAAAATTGTTTGTTTTTAGGCCTGAATATATTTTTGGCCTCATACCAACATATGTTTAAGTATAGAATCAAATCTGAATAAATATAGTGTCTATCTTGCTTATCTGTTGATTTTTATGGTCACTTCAAATCTTGATTCTGTGCTCCTTCTAGCAGATACCTCTACTTGTCCAAACATCTGATAATTGCCAGCATAGATTTTGTGATTTCTTTTCACTTTGTTCAACAACTTTGAAATAAAGGCTACTGGCCTCTACTTGTCATCTTTGCATCTCATAGACAATACTCATTGTGTATTCTGATGCATTTGCTTTCACCCTCATCTTTCTATCTAGGTCTAGTGCTACTAAAACTGGTCATGTGGTGAATACCTTTTTCAACTACTTGAATGCTCTTTCTTGCTCTTCTTCCCAGTTTTACTTCTTGTCTTTTCTAATCAACCTATGCAGTAGTTTTGCTATTTTGGCAAAATCTTTAATGAACTACCTATAGTAGTTTGCTAGTCCCAGGAACTTCTGCATATCTTTGACTGTTTTTGGCATTGACCATTCCAGAACTCTTGCCACCTTCTTTTCCTGTATTTTTATTCCCTCTACTCCCATTACTAGTCCAAGAAAATTAATCTCTTCAACTTTCCACACATATTTCTCTAGTTTTATATATAGATTATTTACTTCTATTCTTCTCAACACCTTTTCTACTATCTCATTGTATCTTTCTTCATCCTTTGTTTTTACTAAAATGTTATCCATAAAGATTACATCTCCTGTGTTTATTAGGTCCCTCAAAATATTATTTATCATTGTCTAGAAGATTGCCAGCAAGTTTGTGAGACTAAAGAACATAACAGTGGATTTGTAACCCCTAGATGTAAGACTTTAGCCAAGGCAACTTAAATCCATTCCAAGTCCAAGTTAATAAGAAGAACTCAATAGAGTTCCTGTTAGATTTTCTACACTACTTATACAACTACTACATGGTCTGTATACTATTTTTCCACACCCATCATGTGCCTTATCATGTGACATCACCTGTGACTGTGACACTTGTGATGTAATAATTTCCCATACTTCTTCCTATATAGTATACAAGGTTTTTATCTGGGTCTCTAGCCCATCCAGAATCCTCTACTAATTCTGTGTTATTAAGATTGTGCTGAAGTCAGTCCGCTATGCTCCCTTCCCACAACAGTCTATGTGATAGTAAGTAGTGTTGTCTATCAGGTCGCTTTGCTCCTTTCCAATAACAGTCTGCGATACAGTGAGCAATATTGTAAGTCAGGTTACTCTGCTCCCTTCCTACACTGGTAGTTTGTACTGTTGTAAGTCAGGTCGCTCTGCTCCCTTTCTATACTAGTAGTTTGCACTGTTATAAGTCAAATTGCTCTGCTCCCTTCATACAACAGTAAGGCCACAGTCAGCTTACTTTGCTCACTGCCTATTCTAATTTATTCCAATTTTTCCCAATTTATTTGAATTTTTACTGAATTTATTTGAATTTTACTGAATTTTACAGAATTTTTCAAGAGAGTGTGTGAAGAAAGCTGCTTGGTCAGTTCTGAGTTAACAGCCATCATCCCACATTTGGTCTTACATACATAGTAGACAAGGTTTTCATCTGGGCCTCCGGCCCTTCTGGAACCCTCTACTAAGTAAGTTTGTGCTGAAGTCAGTCTGCTATGCTCCCTTCCTACAACATTCTGTGTAACAGTAAGTAGTGTTGTCTATCAGGTCACTTTGCTCCCTTCCAAC
>Ga0157361_1000799_pt1 | contig 11423 bp, 9 predicted proteins | sample AttlaeALBM2_FD_111481 | JGI IMG/M metagenome (GOLD analysis project Ga0157361, IMG submission 111481) | Fungus gardens microbial communities from leaf cutter ant in Ribeirão Preto, State of São Paulo, Brazil - Atta laevigata ALBM2 | ecosystem: Host-associated > Fungi > Mycelium > Unclassified ...
GCCTTTGTGATGCGGCTCCAGCGTCGGAAACACGGCGGTCATCGGCACAAACGCCGCGACAAAGATCCCCAGCATCACTGCCGGAATCAGCGCCACCCAGAAGTTATGTCCGGCATACAGCGGCAGGTAGTAAAAGGCCAGACTGGAGATCGCCATGCCAAGGCAGCCAAACCAGCGCACCTGGCGAATCCAGCCCAGCTTCTCGCCGGTAATGCCCCAGAAGATGTTGGTAAAGATGGTGACGAAGAAGAACACCGCCCAGATCTGCAGCCACTCAGAGATGGTAAAGCCGAGACGATCGACAAACAGCAGCGGCATGATGATCGCGAAGCCAAACAGCGACAGCGTGTTAATGATGCGAATCAGGCAGGCATAAAACACATGTTGGTTGGTGAACAGAATGGTGACCGCGCGCGACATCTCCGTCATTTTGTCACGCAGCGGCAGATTAACGCGTGAGCGATCCACCGGCACGTTGCGCAGGCTGAAGAACGCCAGCACGCCGCCGCAGGCGACCCAGATAATTGCCAGCCACAGCGTGCCGGTTTCGCCCAGCATCGGAATGGTCAGGCTGGGCAGATAGCTGCCCACGACGCCAATCCCTACCGAATACATCGCCCAGAACCAGCCGGTTGCCGCCGCCAGTTTTTCACGCGGCAGAACCTGCACCAGCATCATCATGAACGAATAGATAAACAGCGGATAGGCCAGCCCACGAATGCCGTAAAACAGCACCATCAGCGGATAGTTGCGCAGGCCAAGACCGAGCGACATAAACAGCGTGTGCATCACAATCCACAGCACAAAACCAATCAGCATGGCGCGCTGCGGGGTAATCAGCTCCGCCACCACGCCAGATGCCCACGCGGCCAGCGCGGCCGCCAGGCCATAGAAGGTAAACACCAGCGCCGACTGCGCCGGCGTAAAGCCCATGTCAGTAATATGGCGTGACAGAAACGCCATTTCGAAGCCGTCGCCCGCCATGAAAATGGCGATGGCGAGGAAGCCCCAGAACATCTTTTTCGGTAAGCCAAACCAGTATTCGTTCGATTGCATCACAATCTTCCTTCCGTTCGCTAATCCGATCAGGCTGGCAGCAACGTGCGCGCCTGCTGTTGTTGTACATAGAGTTCGCGGAACAGGCGCAGGCGCTGCTGCAGCACTGCTCCCCGCGCCGTATCCGGCAGATAACGCGCCTGTACGGGCGGTTTACGGCACACCTCGCGCTCCGCTCCCCCCTCTGCCAGCCAGGCCAGACGTGCAGCGCCGAGCGCGCCAGACGCGCTGGCAGGGTGCGTGACGATGGGCAGTTGCAGCACATCGGCAATCAGCTGCGCCCACAGCGCACTGCGCGCGCCACCGCCCGTCAGGCTGCACTGGGTGATCTGATGCTGCGCATCGCCCAGCACCGCTAAACCGTCCGCCAGACCAAACGCCACGCCCTCAATCACCGCGTAACCCAGCAGCGCACGCGGGGTTTCGTGGCGCAGATTGAAGAATGCGCCAGAGGCATCCGGATCGTTGTGCGGCGTACGTTCGCCGGAGAGATAGGGCAGAAACAGCGGCGCGGCGCGCAGTTGGGATTCACTCAGCTGCGCCATCTCCTCCATCAGCTGGCTTTCGGTTACCGACAGCAGATTGCACAGCCAGCGCAGGCAGCTTGCGGCGCTGAGCATCACGCTCATCTGATGCCAGCGCCCCGGCAGCGCATGGCAAAACGCGTGCACGCCCGCGTGGGGATCGGCCTGCAGCCGGTCATTCACCACGAAGATCACGCCCGACGTCCCCAGCGAGATAAACGCATCGCCGGGATTGACCGCGCCAACCCCCACCGCCGATGCCGCGTTATCGCCGCCGCCGCCCGCCACGCTTACCGTGGTGGATAAGCCCCACTCGCTCGCCAGTTCGGCTTTGAGCGTTCCGCTCACCGCACTGCCCTCCACCAGCATCGGCATCTGCGCGCGCGTCAGGCCGGTTATCGCCAGCAGCGTATCGGACCAGTCGCGCTGCGCCACATCCAGCCACAGCGTACCGGCCGCATCGGAGGGTTCGCTGACGAAGCGCCCGGTAAGGCGCCAGCGCAGATAGTCTTTGGGCAGCAGCACTTTATCGATGCGGCGGAAAACCTCCGGCTCATTCTCCGCGACCCACTGCAGCTTGGGCGCCGTGAACCCTGGCATGATCATGTTGGCGCTGATCTGCATCATCTCCGGATGCTGCGTACGCAGCGCTTCACACTGCGCGGCGCTGCGTGTGTCGTTCCACAATATGCACGGACGCAGCACATTGCCTGCGGCGTCCAGCAGCACCGCACCGTGCATCTGCCCGGAGAGGCCAATGCCACGGATCGCTGCCCAGGCCTCGGGCGCCTGCTGGCGCAGGCCGGCCATCACCTGATTACAGGCCTGCCACCAGAGCGTCGGATCCTGCTCCGCCCAGTGCGGATGCGGCCGCTGCACCGTCAGCGTGGCGTGCTGCGTGGCCACAATGTCGCCCTGCGCATCGACAATCAACGCTTTCAGTTCTGACGTGCCGATATCAATACCGAGATACATGACACGCTCCTTATACCGCAGCCAGCGAGCGTTCCGGCTGTTTCAGCCAGGCCTGTAAATCGGCGACTTTCCGGCTGACCAGCGCATGGAATGCCGCATCGCCGGCCAGTTCGGCAAACAGCGTGCTGTCGCTGAGGAACGCCTTGAGCGCATCTTCGGAGGCGAACTGCTGACGCAGCGCATCGGCCTGCAGCACGCCATCCTGGTAGGTGTACGGCAGGTCGTCCCGGGCCCAGCGCTGCAGGAACAGATAGAACAGCGCCGGCAGCATGGCCGTGGCTTCCGGCTGCGCGCCGCGCTGATAGCATTCGCGTAGCGTTGGCGTCACCATGCCAGGGATTTTTGACAGGCCATCGGCGCCCACACGCTGATTGGTATCTTTGATGTAAGGGTTGCTAAAGCGCGCCAGCACCACATCACGGTAATCGGCAAGGTCAAGCGGGCTGGGTGAGAGCGACGGGATAACATCCCGGGTAATATAGGCGTGTGCCAGCGCGTAGATATCTGGCTGACGCGTGCTCTCATCAATGTGGTTGAGGCCAATCAGCGTACCGGCCCAGGCAATCGCCGCGTGTGTTGCATTGAGGATACGGATTTTAGCCTCTTCCCACGGCAGTACTGACTCCACCAGCTCAACCCCGACCTTCTCCAGCGCCGGCCGACCCGCGATGAAGTCATCCTCAATCACCCACTGAATAAAGGATTCCGCCATTACTGCTGCGCCGTCGTCTCTGCCGGTTGCTGCTTTAACCCGTTCGGCGACATCCGGCGTTGGGCGCGGCGTGATGCGATCGACCATGGTGTTAGGTGATGTGGTGTTGTTGCGCACCCACTCCGCCAGCGCGCTATCGCCTTTGGCCGCGAGAAACGCCAGGAAACCCTGACGGAAGCGCTCACCGTTGTGACGCAGGTTATCGCAGTTCAGCAGCGTGACCGGCGCCCCGCCGTTCGCCACGCGCTGGCTGAGAATACGTGCCAGCGCACCGTAAATTGTCCGGATATCGCCTTGTATGTCGGCCTGTACGTCAGCCTGCGTCAGGTCCAGCTCATGCGCAGTTGTCAGGTAGTAGCCGGCTTCCGTCACGGTAAAACCGATCACGCGGGTCTGCGCATCGGCGCCCTGCTCGACCAGCGCGCTGATCTCTCTGTCCCACGGCAGAATTTTGCGCAGCGAGGTGATGGTTTCATAGGCGCGCTCCCCTTCTGGCGTCACCGTCTCCAGCACATACTCGCCATTCTGCGCCTGCAGTTGCGCCAGCAGCGGCAGGGCATCACTACGGATGTTGCCCAGCGCGATGCTCCAGCTATCGTCGCCCTGTTCACGCAGCTTGTGCAGGTACCATGCCTGATGAGCACGGTGGAAAGAGCCAGCGCCAATGTGCATCCACACAGAATTTGTTGTCATAATCGCCTCAAATTAAACATTTGCCACCATGAAGGGCATTTGCCCGATAAGGCGTAGCATAGTCGCCGCCCGCGTTCAGGTTCTGCGAGATCCATCACAATTAATACATTTGCTCTTTTTTAGGGCTTTTGCTCAGTTAACGCTTCTCCTGCAATACGCGATAAACTGACGCCAACGTTTTTGACGGAACCGCGTGATGAGCAGAGAAGAGAAAAAGCAGGAGCTGGCGGCGCGTGCCGCGTGGATGTACTACGTGGCGGGCGTGACGCAGCAGGAGATTGCGCGCGCGCTGGGCTTGTCGCGTCAGGTCGCGCAGCGGCTGGTCTCCAGCGCACGTGAAATGGGCATGGTGAGCGTGAAGATCGACCATCCGGTGACGCACTGTCTGCACCTGGCGCGTGAGGTACAGGAGAAATTTGGTCTGGCCCTGTGCCGCGTAGTGCCTTCCGCTCATCTCGATGATGAGGCGATCCAGCAGATGCTGGCAGTCGAAGGCGCAGCGGTCATGGCGCAGTTTATTAACGAAGAGGCGCCGCAGGTCTTTGGCATCGGCTCCGGTAAGACGCTGCGCGCGATGATCGATGCGCTGCCTTGGGTGGAGCGTCCGCAGCATCAGTGTGTGTCGATGATTGGCGCCATCGCCCGCGATGACTCCGGCACGCGCTACGATGTACCGCTCAAGATGGCCGAGAAGATGCAGGGGAAGTACTTTTTCATTCCCGCGCCGCTCTACGCCGATACGCCGCAGGATAAAGCGATGTGGGTGCAGCATCAGGTCTATCAGCGCGTTACCCAGCGCGCACTACAGGCGGACGTGGCATTTGTTGGCATCGGTGAAGTGATGCCCGGCTGTCCGCTGAACGCGGAGGGATTTATTACCGATGCGCAGGTGAATGCCCTCAACGCACGCGGCGTGGTGGGCGAGATGCTGGGGCACTTTTTCAATCAGCAGGGTGAGCGCGTATGGGGCGAAACCGATGAGCTGCTGACCAGCGTGCGGCTGGAGAGCCAGACGCAGCGCAGGATCATCGGTTTTGCCGGCAGCCCGCGCAAATATGCCGCCATCCAGGCCGCGCTGCAGGGCGGCTGGGTATCCGGCCTGGTGACGGATGAAGATACGGCGCTGAAACTGCTCAGTGATTGATTAAGGGTGCGCTGAGATGCGCACCCTTTTACATCCGGTTCGCCGTGAATGGCAACCGTCGGTTACTTCAGCGATCCCTTCAGGAACTGCTGCAGGCGCGGGCTTTTGGGGTTACCGAACAGCTCATCCGGCGCGCCTTGCTCCTCAATCTTGCCCTGATGCAGGAAAATCACATGTTTTGACACGTGACGGGCAAACTCCATCTCGTGCGTCACAACCACCATGGTTTTCCCCTCTTCTGCCAGCTTCTGCATAATGCGCAGCACTTCGCCGACCAGCTCCGGATCCAGCGCCGAGGTCGGTTCGTCAAACAGCAGCACCTCCGGCTCCATCGCCAGCGCGCGGGCAATGGAGACACGCTGCTGCTGGCCGCCAGAGAGGTGCACCGGATATTTGGCGCGTGCGCGCGCATCGATACCCACTTTATCCAGATATTTAATGGCCCGTTCACGCGCTTCAGCTTTACTCAGCCCCAGCACCTGAATCGGTGCCTCCGTGACGTTATCCAGCACCGTCATGTGGCTCCACAAATTGAAGTGCTGGAACACCATGGTCAGGCGGGTGCGCAACGAGCGCAGCTGCTCTTTATCGGCAACCTTCAGCTGGCCGTCGGTATCGCGCACCAGTCTGATCTGTTCGTTATTGACCGCGATAGTGCCTTCACTCGGTTTTTCGAGGAAGTTAATGCAGCGTAAAAAAGTACTTTTCCCGGAGCCGGACGAGCCAATAATGCTGATCACATCGCCGGCGTTAGCCTGCAGTGATACGCCTTTCAATACTTCATGTTCACCGTAACGTTTGTGCAGTTCGGTAACGCTTAATTTATTTTCAGCCATAGTGATACTCAGTGCGACGAAGAGGGTTTCACGTGTGCGAGGAAGCGACGCTCCGCCAGGCGGAACAGGCTAATCAGCACGTAAGAGATGATCAGATACAGCACCGCAGCGATGCCAAACGCGGTAAACGGCTGATAGGTCGCCGAGTTGATGTCGCGCGCAATTTTTAACAGATCCGGCACCGTGGCCGTGAACGCCAGGGCGGTTGAGTGCAGCATCAGGATCACTTCATTGCTATAGGCAGGCAGCGCCGTGCGCAGCGCCGAGGGCAAGATGATGCAGCGGTAAAGCTTAAACGGCGAGAAGCCATAGGCGCGCGCCGCTTCGATTTCACCGTGCGGCACCGAGCGAATCGCGCCGGCAAAGATCTCCGTGGTGTAGGCGCAGGTATTCAGCGTAAAGGCCAGCAGCGTACAGTTGAGACCGCTGCGGAAGAAAGCATTCAACAGCTCCGAGCCTTTCACCACCTCCAGCGTGTACATGCCGGAGTAGAACACCAGAAGCTGCACGTAGAGCGGTGTGCCGCGAAACACATAGGTGAAGAGCCACACCGGGGTGGAGATATAGCGGTTAGGCGATACGCGCGCGATGGCCAGCACCACAGCCAGACAGCCGCCAATCACCACTGAAAGGATCAGCAGCCACAGCGTGATCGCCACGCCGGTAAAACGGTAACCATCGGTCCAGAGCAGTTGTTGCCAGTACTCCTGAATAATCTCGATCATAATTCTGCCCTTTTCACACCCACCGTGTAGCGACGTTCAAGCCACCACAGCACGCCGTTCGACAGCGTGGTAAACACCAGATAGATCACCCCGGCAACAATCGCAAAGTAGAACGGCTGCCAGGTGCTTTTACCGGCCAGCTGAGTGGCTTTCACCACATCTTCCAGACCCAGCAGTGAAACCAGCGCCGTGGCTTTCAGGATCACCTGCCAGTTGTTGCCGATGCCGGGCAGCGCAAAGCGCATCATTGCCGGGAACAGGATGCGGCGGAAGGTCTGCGAACCGGTAAAGCCAAAGGCAGTGGCCGCTTCAATCTGCCCTTTCGGCACCGCGAGAAACGCCCCGCGGAAGGTTTCAGTAAAGTAGGCGCCGTAGATAAAGCCGAGCGTGATGATACCGGCCACCATCGGATCGATATCAAACTGGGCAACACCCAGCGCGTCGGTGACGGCATTGAGGGCGATCTGCAAACCGTAGAAGATCAGCAGCATCAGCACCAGATCCGGCACGCCACGAATCAGCGTGGTATAGCCTTCGAAAATCATCGCCAGCGGGCGACTGCGGGAGAGTTTGGCACCGGCGCCAATCAGGCCAAGTATCACGGCCAGCAACACAGCGCTGAGCGCCAGCTCAAGGGTCACCAGGGTGCCTTTGAGAATTACTTCAGAATAGCCATACAGCATGGTTTCGATCCTGTCGTGAGGGAAAATAACAAACGCTGCCCAACAACAAACGGACAGTCCTGACCTGGGATGTGAATCACGGAAGGATGGCGGCAAGCGTATGAACCCCGGGAGTTTACATAAGTAAGCGCCCGGAGTGAATAGTTATGACATGCGATCCTGGCACTCAGCAAACCCGCTCAGGAGACAGGACAATTAATCGCCGTACACGTTGAAATCAAAATACTTCTTCGCAATCTTGTCGTAAGTACCATCTTTGCGCATGGCTTCAAACGCTTTATCGATGGCCGCTTTCAGATCGGCATCATCTTTACGCAGGCCCATGCCGGTCCCCACGCCAAAGATCTTGTCATCTTTCACCGCCGGGCCGGCAAAGGCATAACCCTTACCAACCGGCTGTTTCAGGAAGCCTTCGCTCGCCTGCACCTCGTCCTGGAAAGCGGCATCAATACGGCCGGCATTGAGATCCTGATACACCAGATCCTGGTTCGCATATGGCGTGACGTTCACCCCTTTTGGACGCCAGTTCTGGTTGGCGTAAGTTTCCTGCGTGGTGCCCTGCAGCAGACCAATATTTTTGCCCTTCAGCGACTCAATGGTCGGCTGCAGCGTTGATCCCTTTGTCGCCACTAAGCGTGCATTGGCTGCATAGAGTTTGTCGGAGAAGGCGATCTCCTCCTGCCGTTTTTCGGTGATCGACAGTGACGAGATGATGGCATCAATCTTTTTCGCTTTCAGCGAGGGGATCAGCGCATCGAAATCACTCTCCACATAGGTACATTTGGTCTGGATGCGCTTACAGATCTCGTTAGCCAGATCGATATCAAAGCCGACTAACTGGCCCTGAGCGTTCTTGGATTCAAACGGCGGGTAAGTGGGATCGGTCCCGATGCGCAGCGACTGCGGCACTGCCGCGAACACGCTTGCCGTGCCCGACATCGCCAGCATCAGAGAAAGAGCCAGAACTCGCTTTTTCATAGGTAACCCTCAAGTGAAGTGCTTATTGTTATGTAGTGCGTGATGTGTGTTTGCGCTGAAAGCAGTGCAGATTTCATGCCAGGTGTGCAGCCTGGCGAAACTGCGTGCTGGCGCACTAAATTTCGCGCCCGTCAGGGACGCAAGCATTTAGTTTGTGAGGGAAATATAACAGCGGCGTGAAGAAGAAAAAGTGAGTTTGTTAACTTTTGGTGCAGAAGATGCACGAACAGTGATCGGCCCCGCGCTTTTGCACGCAATCAGTGCATCCCTGCACCGCAATGGGTTGTAGGCCGCGCGAAGATAAAGCATCCGCACGGCCCGCGTTACCAGGCAGCGCCTGCGCCTGTCGGGCTACGCGGGTGCGGCTGCATCATTATGCGCCGCTCCAGCGGACAAACAGATCCTGCGGCAGTTCGATATCGAACTGGTCGAGTACGCGGTTGACAGTTTGATCCACTAAATCCTCTATGCGCTGCGGACGGTGGTAGAACGCCGGTACAGGCGGCATGATCAGCGCGCCCAGCTCGGCGGCGGTCGTCATCATGCGCAGGTGTCCGAGGTGCAGCGGCGTTTCGCGCACGCCCAGCACCAGCTTGCGCTGCTCTTTTAGCACCACGTCAGCAGCGCGCGTCAGCAGGCTGTCGCTGTAGCTGTGAACAATGCCGGAGAGGGTTTTCATCGAGCACGGCAGAATTGCCATTCCCAGAGTTTTGAACGATCCCGAGGAGATGCTGGCAGCAATGTCGCGCACATCGTGCACCACATCGGCCAGCGCCTGCACATCACGCAGGCTGTAGTCTGTCTCCAGCGCCAGCGTCTGGCGCGCGGCCGGGCTCATGACCAGATGGGTTTCCACTGCCTCCAGCGGTTGCAACACCTGCAGCAGGCGTACGCCATAGATCGCGCCGCTGGCGCCGGAAATCCCAATGATAAGTCGTTTCATAATTCAGCCCTGCCGTTCAGATTGCGGCAATGATAGCCGTTACCGATTGAGAAATACAAAAACAAACAGGGCGGGATCGCTCCCGCCCTGTTGTGCACGTTAACCCAGGCTTAGCCTTCGTTATGCAGCTCCAGACCTTCTACCTCTGTCTGACGCTGAATCGCTTTGGCATCATCATTGCGCAGCGACTGCAGATACTCCAGGTACTGCTGATCGACATCTTTGGTGACGTAGATACCGTTGAACACCGAGCACTCAAACTGCGCGATATCCGGGTTCTCTTCACGTACCGCTTCGATCAGATCGTTGAGATCCTGGAAAATCAGCGCATCGGCTTTGATCAGCTGGCGAATCTCTTCCACTTCACGACCGTGCGCAATCAGCTCGGTGGCGCTCGGCATATCGATGCCGTAAACATTCGGGAAGCGAATCTCCGGCGCGGCAGAGGCCAGATACACACGCTTCGCACCCGCCTCACGCGCCATCTCAATGATCTGCTCAGAGGTGGTGCCGCGCACGATGGAGTCATCCACCAGCAGAACGTTTTTATCACGGAATTCAGCGCGGTTGGCGTTCAGCTTGCGGCGTACCGCGCTGCGGCGCAGGTGCTGGCCTGGCATGATAAACGTACGGCCAACATAGCGGTTCTTCACAAAGCCCTGACGGTACGGCTTATCCAGAATACGGGCAATCTCCAGCGCGGTATCGGTCGAGGTTTCCGGAATCGGGATGACTACGTCGATATCCAGATCTTCCCACTCGCGGGCGATCTTCTCACCCAGCTTGGTGCCCATGCGCACGCGCGCGCTGTAGACAGAGATCTTATCGAGGAACGAATCCGGGCGCGCAAAGTAGACGTACTCGAACAGGCACGGGTTACTTTTCGGGTTTTCCGCGCACTGGCGGGTTGAGAGCTGGCCCTGCTCAGTGATGTACACTGCTTCACCCGGTGCGACATCACGGATGAACTCAAAGCCCAGCGTATCCAGCGCCACGCTTTCAGACGCCACCATATACTCCGTGCGGCCATCCGGCAGCTCACGCTTGCCGAGCACCAGCGGACGAATACCGTTCGGGTCGCGGAACGCCACCATACCGTGGCCGATAATCATCGCGACCACTGCGTAAGCGCCGCGCACCTGCTGATGCACCGCCGCCACCGCAGCAAAAATGTTGTCAGCTTCCAGCGGATAGTGCTGAAAACGGTCCAGCTCCTGCGCGAAGATATTCAGCAGGATTTCGGAATCTGAGGTGGTGTTCACATGACGGCGACCCACTTCGAACAGCTGCTTACGCAGTTCATGTGCGTTGGTCAGGTTACCGTTATGCGCCAGCGTGATGCCGTACGGCGAGTTCACGTAGAAGGGCTGCGCTTCAGAGGCGCTGGAGCTGCCTGCAGTCGGGTAGCGGACATGGCCGATACCGATATTGCCCTGCAAACGCTGCATGTGGCGCGCTTCGAACACGTCGCTCACCAGGCCATTGGCCTTGCGCAGACGGAAGCAGTTCAGCGCATCGATGGTACAAATGCCGGCGGCATCCTGCCCGCGGTGCTGCAGCACCGTTAACGCGTCATAGATCGACTGGTTTACTGGCATAAAACCGGTGATACCAACAATACCGCACATGTTGTCATTTCCTCATTAGCCGCACTCCCGATGGTGTCACCGGGGTAAAAAACTCGACGTGCTTTTCAGGTAATCAAAGAACCACCTGATGATGTAACTGAACTGGGGAATGAGTTGAGACTGTTGCCAGTCCGGGCTTTTGGAAAAGCCGGTGAATGTATCAAGGAAGAAGAGAATGGCGGATACAATCAGCACGCCACGCAACGCCCCGAAACAGACCCCCAACACCCTGTCGGTTCCCGACAAGCCGGTTTTCTCAACCAGCGAGCCGATCACGTAGTTCACGATGGCACCCACAATCAGAGTGGCAACGAATAACACCGCGATAGCGATACCGTTACGAACCAGTTCATCGTCAAAACCTGTGAACCAGACGGCAAGGTAGGCGTAGTAATGACTGGCGACAAAAAACGCGCATCCCCAGGTAACAAGAGATAAGGCTTCCCGGACAAACCCACGAATCAGGCTGACCAGAGCCGAAAAACCAACTACCGCAATAATGACGTAATCAATCCAGATCATGAAC
>Ga0157361_1000803_pt1 | contig 11411 bp, 9 predicted proteins | sample AttlaeALBM2_FD_111481 | JGI IMG/M metagenome (GOLD analysis project Ga0157361, IMG submission 111481) | Fungus gardens microbial communities from leaf cutter ant in Ribeirão Preto, State of São Paulo, Brazil - Atta laevigata ALBM2 | ecosystem: Host-associated > Fungi > Mycelium > Unclassified ...
CAGTTACAGATAACGGGCTTTTGCTTCGGTGAGCAGGAATAATATTTCCGGTTCGAAAAGAGTCTTAAAAAAATAATCACCATCCGCCATTATATTCTCCTTCCTGTCCGCCTGAATCTGACGCGACTATTTGTGCAAAGCTCAGAACAAACCGGCATTTTGAGATTATCGGACGCCCGCTAGAGTAGAGCCATTACCGACTCAGGATAACCCTCTATGCGAAAAACGCTTTTGTCCCTGTTAACGGCGCTGACTCTGGTTCATTCCGCACACGCCGCCACCCCCGCCGATACACTGGTGGTGGCCGTTCCGCTGGATGGCATCATCAGTTTTGACCCGGCGGAAAGTTTTGAAGCTATCAGTAACAGCAGCCTGCGTAATATTTACCAGCTTCTGCTGGAGCCGGATCATCACAATCCGCAGCAGCTTTCGCCGCTGGCCGCGACCCGCTGGCAGGCGGGCAAAACGCCGCACAGTCTGGTGTTTGATCTTAATCCCCAGGCCCGCTTCGCCAGCGGTAATCCGCTGACCGCTCAGGATGTGGTGTTCTCCTTAACCCGCGCGGTGAAGCTGAATAAAGCACCCTCTTTTATTCTGGGCGAGTTTGGCTGGACGCCAGAGAATATCGACCAGCAGTTCACGGTGATCAGCGACCACCAGCTTGAGCTGCGCTGGCCGGCGGGGATTGGTCGCGACCTGGCGCTGCGCCTGCTGACCGCGCCGGTTGCCTCGATTGTCGACAGCAGGCTGGTCCAACAGCACACCAGTAACAGTGACTACGGCAACGGCTGGCTGAAGGTGCACTCGGCAGGCAGCGCCGCCTACGCCATCAGGCAGTTTGTGCCGCTGCAGGCGCTGGTTCTGGAGGCCAATCCCTACAGCACCCAAAAACCGCATCTGAAGCGCGTTCTGCTGAAAGGGGTGGCCGATCCGGGCAGCCGCCGGCTGCTGATCCAGCAGGGAGATGTGGATGTCGCCTATCAGCTCGGCCCGGACCAGATCGCCGCGCTGAAGAACACGGCGGGCGTGCGCGTCGAGGCCTTCCCGTCGAGCCTGGTTTACTACCTCGGCTTTAACACCCAAAGTCCGCAGCAACCGGCGCTGGGCAATCCGGCGCTGTGGCAGGCGGCGCGCTGGCTGGTGGACTATGAGAGCCTGGCGAACCAGCTGCTGAAGGGTCAGTACCGTATTCACCAGAGCTTCCTGCCGGACGGGTTTGACGGCACCCTGAATACCACGCCGTTCCACTACGATCTGAAAAAGGCACAGGAAATTCTGCAGAAAGGCGGCATTAAACCGGGCACGCATATCGCGCTGACGGTGGTCAATCAGCCGCCTTACATCGACGTGGCGCAGGCGCTGCAGGCGAGCTTCGCTAAAGCCGATGTGCAACTCGATCTTCAGCCGGTGGCGGAATCGGAGCTGTGGAGCAAAATGCGCAGCCGTGACTTCCAGGCGATCTTCTCTTACTGGGGCGCGGACTATATCGATCCCAACACCAACGCCAGCGCCTTTGCTTATAACGTGCCCGGCGGCGGCAAAACCCTGGCCTGGCGCGTCGGCTGGACGATCCCTGAACTCAGCGCGCAGACCCGCGCCGCCGCCGGGGAGAGTGACGCCGCAAAACGTCGCGGCTTTTACACGGCCCTGCAGAGCCGCGTCCAGCAGGATTCGCCGTTTGTTCTGCTGCTCCAGGGCGCAACTCAGGTCGCCGTGCGCAGCAACCTGAAGAGCCTGCAGCAGGGTATCGGCGTCAGCCTGCTCAATTTTGAAGAGGTGCAGAAGTAGAAAACCCGGCAGGGATGGCAGCCTGCCTGAAATGACGCCAGTAAAAGCGAGGCCGTTGCGTCACAGCGCAACGGCCCCGCTTTTGACGAATTGTTCTCCTCTTCCCTGCCCTTCGCTTGCTATCCTTCAGGCATAACCCGTTGCCCGAGAGAGGAAAATCATGACATCTCCGCTACTGATTGCCCGGACGCCTGACGTCGAACTCCATCTGTTACCGCAAATGGCGAACCGCCACGGCTTAATCACCGGCGCAACCGGCACCGGTAAAACCGTCACGCTGCAGAAGCTGGCCGAATCCTTCTCCGCCAGCGGCGTGCCGGTCTTTATGGCCGACGTGAAAGGCGATTTAACCGGCGTGGCGATGGCCGGTCAGTCCGGCGAAAAGCTTCAGGAGAGACTGGCGAAGATCGGCGTCACCGACTGGCAACCGCAGAGCAATCCGGTGGTGCTGTGGGATATCTTTGGTGAGAAAGGCCATCCGGTGCGGGCAACCGTCTCCGATCTCGGCCCGCTGCTGCTGGCGCGCCTGCTGAACCTTAATGAGGTGCAGAGCGGCGTTCTGCAGATTATCTTCCGCATCGCCGATGATCAGGGCCTGCTGCTGCTGGACTTTAAAGATCTGCGCGCCATGACCCAATACATCGGTGACAACGCGAAGAGCTTCCAGACCCAGTATGGCAATATCAACAGCGCCTCGATCGGCGCGATTCAGCGCGGTCTGCTGACGCTGGAGCAACAGGGTGCAGAGCACTTTTTTGGCGAACCGATGCTGGATATCGCCGACTGGATGCGCGTCGACAGCAACGGTAAAGGCGTCATCAACATCCTCTCCGCTGAAAAGCTCTACCAGATGCCGAAACTCTATGCCACCAGCCTGCTGTGGCTGCTGTCAGAGCTGTATGAGCGTCTGCCGGAAGCGGGCGATCTGGATAAGCCTAAGCTGGTCTTCTTCTTTGATGAGGCGCACCTGCTGTTTACCGACGCGCCACCGGTGCTGCTGGAGAAGATCGAACAGGTGATGCGTCTGATCCGCTCCAAAGGGGTCGGCGTCTGGTTTGTTACCCAGAACCCGTCGGATATCCCGGATCGGGTGCTGGGCCAGCTTGGCAACCGCGTACAGCACGCCCTGCGCGCCTTCACCCCCAAAGATCAGAAGGCGGTGAAAACCGCCGCAGAGACCCTGCGCGCCAATCCGGCTTTTGACAGCGCAGAGGCCATTCAGGCACTCGGCACCGGCGAAGCACTCATCTCCTTCCTGGATGCCAAAGGCAGTCCGTCGGTCGTCGAGCGCGCCATGGTGATTGCGCCTGGTTCGCGCATGGGGCCGGTGACAGGCGATGAGCGCAACGGTCTGATCAACCATTCGCCGCTGTATGGCAAATATGACACGGACATCGATCGGGAATCGGCTTATGAACGGCTGCAACAGGGCGTGCAGGCCGCCAGTGACAAGGCCAATGCGCCTGCAGCCAAAGGCAACGCGGTGGCGGTCGATGACGGGATTCTGGGGGGATTAAAAGAGATCCTGTTTGGCAGCACCGGTCCGCGCGGCGGCAAGCGGGATGGTGTGGTGCAGACCATGGCGAAGAGCGCCGGGCGTCAGATTACTCACCAGATCATTCGCGGCGTGCTGGGCAGCCTGTTTGGCGGTCGGCGCCGCTGAAGGTGGGTGGCAGCCGGGCTGCCACCTTAACGCTACTGATGTTTCCAGTGGGTGGAGACCGGGTTGGTGACCGTGTTCTTTTCCTGCGTGTAGGTGCCGTTCTGCTGGGCAATCGCTTCGCCGGTATCGACAATCGCGTTCTGGATAAACACATTCTGCTTATCGCCGCGCACAAAGGTCAGCTGATGGAAGGCGGTCTTGTTACCCCAGTCGCTGGAGGGCAGCGAGATAAAGCGCACCGTGAAGGTCTCATCATCGAAACTGCCCTGCATCACGTAGACGCCGTAATGGTTTTCACCCTGCGAGATGATTTTATAGGTGCCGTTGTCGTAGTAATAAATTTCGGCATCGGGAAAGGGTTTTTTGTCGTACATTTTACGGTAATGCAGGACCTGCTTAATGGTGGGCTTGCCGAAGCTGACGGTCAGATTTTTTCCATCGGCAGAGGTGGTCAGCCCTTCTGCATGCGCGCCGATACCACTCATTAACATCAACAGACTGGCGGTTGCCGTTGCGATTGCTTTCACGTGAATTCTCCTGGTCTGGTTCCATAGATAGGGTGCGTCAACGTAAGGAGACTGCCTGCGGAATGTACACCGCCGTAACTGTTTATCAGAGTGGTAATTTTTAAGGTGATTAGTTTTTAGGAACAGTCTGGTCAGCGCCTCGCCCGTTCGGTTAAGACCGCATAAATCCGTGCCAGACTTAACTGCACTTTTCGACCGGGAGAGGAGAACGTTGACCTGTTAAGCAGGCAAACTGCTAAGATCAGGATATGGATAAACAACGCGAACTCAAACGGACCAAACGCCTGGCGCTCTCGCTGCTGCTGCTGGCCGCCCTCACCTTTGTCGTCACACTGTTTCTGCCGCCCAGCTTTTACGTCAGCGGCCTCAAAGCCATAGCGGAAGCCGCGATGGTCGGCGCGCTGGCCGACTGGTTTGCGGTGGTGGCGCTGTTTCGCCGCGTGCCGGTGCCATTTATTGCCCGCCATACGGCCATTATCCCGCGCAACAAAGATCGCATCGGTGAGAATCTGGGGCGCTTTGTGCAGGAGAAGTTTCTGGATACCGATTCGCTGCTGAATCTGATCCGCCGCTACGATCCCTCCACCCTGCTGGCGCAGTGGCTCAATGCGCCAGGTAACGCCGACCGCGTGGGCCGCCATCTGCTGCAGGTGATGCGCGGCTTCCTGGATCTGACCGATGACACCCGCATCCAGACCTTTATGCGCCGTGCGGTGCATCGCGCTATCGATAAGGTCGATCTCAGCCAGACCAGTGCCCTGGTGCTGGAGAGCCTGACGAAGAACAATCGTCACCAGGCGCTGCTGGACGCGGCAATTGACCAGCTGCTGAAGCTGCTGCACAAACCCACCACCCGGGAGTTTATCGCTAATCAGCTGGTGCGCTGGCTGAAGCGCGAGCATCCCATCAAGGCGAAAATGCTGCCGACCGAGTGGCTGGGCGAGCACAGCGCAGAACTGGTGGCGAACGCGGTGGATTCCCTGCTGGATGATGTGGCGCTGGATCAGGGCCATGAACTGCGGCTGGGCTTTAACCGGGCGGTTGAGAAGCTCATCGTGAAGCTGCAGAGCGACCCGGAAATGGCAGCCCGCGCCGACGAGATCAAAGGCTGGCTGAAAGAGGATGCCTCCTTTAACCGCTACATCGGCGAGCTCTGGAATGATATGCGCAGCTGGCTCAAGGCAGATTTCAGCAGCGAAGATTCACGCGTGCAGGCGAAAATAGGCGATGCGGCACGCTGGCTGGGCGAAACCCTGGCCGCCGACCCGGCGCTGCGCGACTCAATGAATCAGCACCTGGAGCAGGCCGCCCGCAGCGTCGCGCCGGAGTTTGCCCGCTTCCTGACGCGCCATATCAGCGACACGGTGAAAAGCTGGGATGCGCGGGATATGTCGCAGCAGATAGAGCTGAACATCGGTAAGGATCTGCAGTTTATCCGCATCAACGGGACGCTGGTGGGCGGCACCATCGGGCTGATCCTCTACCTGCTGTCGCAGCTTCCCGCCGTACTGCCGGTGGTGAAAAGCTGGCTGGGCTGACGTAACCAAATAACCTCGCCTCCCTGCGGGTTTTTTTGTCCTCTGCGTCAGGCAATAAAGGACGGTTATGGCTGCTCCAGCGCAGGCTGCGCGACCGCCATAAACGCTTTTACCCTCTCCCGATCCACATCGTTCCACCAGACGCCATCGACTTTGAGCGCACTGGCCACAATCACGGCCTGCGTGCGCGCCAGAATCTGGCAGACGTTGGCGGGCGTCACGCCCGATCCCACCAGCAGCGGTAAGGTGGTGGCAGCGCGGATCTCGTCGATTTCCTCCAGCGTGGCGCTGTCGCCGGTGCGTTGTCCGGTGGCGATAACCGCATCCGCTTCGAAGAAGTCGACATCGCGGGTCAGTTCCCGAATGGAGCGATCGGCCACTATCGCGTGGCTGCCGTGTTTAACATGGCTGTCGGCGAATACCCGGATATGTTCGGCCCGCAGCTGGCTACGGTAGCGCAGCGCTTTCGCGGCAGCCCCTTCAATAAAGCCTTCGTTGGCGATATAAGCATTCGCCCACTGATTGACGCGGATAAAATCCGCCCCGCCCGCCAGCGCGGTGGCAAAGGCAGGCAGCGCGGCATTCGCCAGCACGTTAATGCCCAGCGGCACGCCGAAACGCTCCCGCACTTTTTCCGTAATCACCGCCATCAGCGCCGGCGTTTCCGGGCCAATATCCTCAGGTTTTGAAAAAGGAATATCGCCATGATTTTCCACAATCAGGCCGTGAACCCCGCCAGCAATATAATTTTCCGCATCGCGTAATGCGCGATCAATTATCGCGCTGACAGGTTTGCCCCGATATTTTGGTGAGCCCGGGAAGGGGTCACAGTGAATGACGCCAATAACCGCTTTAGGGCGTGAAAATATCGCTTGTATTGCATCAATTTTTCCTGCTGATATAGCAACCATCGCTTCTTTATCCTGTTCGGGAAAACACTATGCGTGTTTATGTGGCTGGAAATATTACTGTCGATGAAACCTGGTCTGTTACCGACATTCCGGCTAAGGGCGCCTCTGTTCACGGTTATCAGCGATCGCAGGATATCGGCGGAAAAGGCGCGAATCAGGCGATAGTGTTATCCCGTTGCGGCATTGAAACCTGTTTAATTGCCGCGACCGGTCACGACAGCAAAGGAAAATGGATCCGTCAGCAGCTCATGAACGAGCCCGTGACGTTACTGCCCACGCAGCCCATGACCGCGTTGAGCGACACCTCGCTTATTCTGCACAGCGCCGATGGCGATAACGCCATTATTACCAGTACATCGGCGGCAGATGCGCTGGATATCACTACGCTTGGCCACCATCTGGCCAGCGCGCGTCCGGGCGATCTGCTGGTGCAGCAGGGCAATTTCTCGCCCGAAAAAACCCATGCGCTGTTCAGCCTGGCCAAATCCTGCGGCCTGATAACCGTATTTAACCCCTCACCCGTGCACGCCGCTTTTGCCTCCTGCTGGTCGCTGGTCGATATCGCCGTGGTCAATCAGCACGAAGCGCAGCAGCTGCAGCCCCGCGGAGTGAAAACGTTATTGACCACACTGGGCAGTGCGGGCGCCTGGCTGACGCAGGGCGACCAGCGAACGTTTTGTCCGGCGCAACCCGTTAATGCCGCCGATACCACCGGCGCAGGCGATACCTTTCTTGCCGTGATGCTGGCTTCCGCGATCCGGCGCGGGGGGGAAATCGATGCTTTAGCACTGACGCATGCCAGTCAGGCTGCGGCGCTGACTGTCAGCCGTCATGGGACACGTCAGGCCTTCCCCACCGCAGAGGAACTCGCCGCGCTGCTCCAGTCAGGCGGCGAGCCAGCGGTTATTTAAACATTGCGCGATAACTGTCCACGTTGGCCTTGGTCACCACCGTGGCCGGGACCAGAATGGTTTTCGACACGGTTTTGCCTGCGGTAATCGCGTTCAGGGCTTTTACCGCCTCTTCACCCATCTTTTTCGGGTCCTGTTGCAGGACAGCCGTGACATAACCGCCATCAATCCCGCTGATGGCTTTGGACGTCAGATCCCAGCCAAAGACTTTGATCTCTTTCTGGCGGCCCTGGTTTTCCACCGCCGCAATCGCGCCCAGCAGTGCCGGCTCGCCGGTCGCGTAGATAGCGGTTAAATCCGGGTTGCCGGTGATCAGGTTTTCTGCCGCCGTCATCGCCGTATCCTGCACGTTCTGGCCATCAACCACATCCGCGACGGTGATGCCCGGATTGCTTTTGATGGTTTCTTCAAACCCTTTCTGACGCTGGTTCTGCACGGCCGAATTCAGCGCGCCCACAATGCCCAGTCGCGCTTTGCCGCCCATATTCTTCGCCACGTAGTCGACAAAATAGTGACCAATAATTTTGCCGCCTTCCAGGTTATCCACGCCCACCTGTGCCGCCTGTGGGCCCGCCGGTAATACCGCATCAATCGCAATAACCGGTATTCTGGCGGCGGCCGCTTCTTTAATCGCTGGCATAATGCCGTTGACGTCAATCGCGTCCACCATAATGCCCTTCACACCCTGCTGAATATAGGTTTCAATGGCGTCGTTTTGAGACACTGGATTATCGTTGGCGTTAAAGATCACTAAATTTTTACCGCTGGCTTTCGCTGCTTCCTGGGCGCCATTATTCATCTGATTAAAAAACAGGGCCTGCTGATTGATCTGAACCAGCGCATAAGTGGGCGCGGCTTTCGCCAGTGAAAATAATGAACCCGCAGACAGTAAGCCGGTTGCCAGCGCAACAGCACGCAGTTTTCTGGTGTTAAATGCCATCATCTTAAAATTCCTCGTCGGGAATGAGCGATAACCAGTTGATCTCCGCATTAAAATGCAGAGGGAATAGTGTTGGCGGGCAAATATCGTCTGAATGGCTGCTTCAGCCAGAACCTGAATAATCGACTTTCTGCACACCGTCCATTATGGTGCACGTGTGAAAGGGATTAATCGGGTTTGGGAGTGACTCCCGGGTCGTGCGGTAAACTGCCTTTAACATTCGCTTCTGGCTAAATTTTGTCAAGCGATTATTTTATCGTCAGCGGGCATGGAAAAACTGTCTCCGCTGCGCGCAACTGTGTTACTGATAGCCGATTCCGGGCAAGATGGCAGGTGATATGAGTAAAAAACGGGTGCTGTTATCGGATGTGGCAGCGCTGGCCGGACTCTCTAAAGCGACCGTATCCCGCTATATGAATCAAAGCATTATGCTGCCGCAGGAGACGATTGATCGCATTGAAGCGGCGATTCGTCAGCTGGATTATCGCGGTAACAGCCTGGCGCGTCGCCTGAGCAAGGGCGGCAGCGAAACCCTGGGGCTGGTGCTGCCCGATATTACCAATCCCTTCTTTGCCGAACTGGCAGATGCCGCCGAAGAAGCCGCCTCTGCTCATGGCTACAGCCTGGTACTCTGTATTACCCGCAACCATCCGGACAAAGAGAGTCAGTTTATCCGCTGGCTGGATACCTGCCAGGTGGATGGTCTGCTGTTTACCACCAACCATCCTGATAACGGTCTGTTACGCAAAGAGATTAACCGCCACCAGCGCATCGTGCTGCTGGATGAGGACATCCCTGGCAGCGTCGTGCCCAAAGTGTTTGCCGACAACGTTCAGGGTGGACGGATGGCTACCGAAAATCTGATTGCTGCGGGTCATCGGGATATCGCCTTTGTCGGCGGCCCGGCGGAACTGATGAGTGTACGCGAACGCTACCAGGGGTTCTGCACCGCAATGGAGCAGGCTGGCCTGCGTGTCCCGCCCGAATGGGTGATGTACGGCGAATACCAGCGTGAGTCCGGTAAACAGGCGCTGGATCAGCTGTTCAGCCGCGCAGAGCGCCCCACCGCCGTCTTTGCCGCCAGCGATTTTCTGGTACTAGGATTGATGGATGGCCTGCGCGCGCGTGGGCTCAGTGCGCCCGACGCGCTGTCGCTGGTGGGCTTTGATGACGCCACCTATGCTGACTTCACCCAGCCCCGTATATCCACCATCCGCCAGCCCGCACGTGAACTGGGCCGCACGGCCGTAGAGATCATGTTGCGTATCCTGAATGATGACCTCCCCGTCCCCGCCGAAACCCGTCTGCAGGTTGAATGGGTGGCGCGCGACTCGATACGGATCCGTTAACCACGACCCAGAATGGCGCAAAAGCGCACAATACTGGCGCAAAAAGTGAGCGCCTTCATTTTGCCGGTTTCTGTTCAGTAAACCGGTTTACCTGAAGTCAAACAGCAAATGTTCTGCATTACAGTGAGTTAGACCCTAAGTGCCACGCCTGATCACAGACTGGCACGGAAGCTGCACTGTCTCACCCGGCAAACAAATATCGTGTAGCGTGTTGTTCTGTGTGTTGTGACAAAGGGTTTATCCTGCAGGTAAACCGGTTTACAAGGGCGTAAACCGTGCCGGATAGCCCCTTTTTATATGCAGAGTAACGGTCCCGTTAGTGGTGATGGGAGTAATCATATGCAGCAGGCACACACTGCCCTGACACGGGTAGAGATGGTGAATATTACCAAGACCTATGGCGCGATCCGGTCTCTGCAGGGCGTCAACCTGCAACTGGCTCCGGGTGAAGTGCTGGGGCTGGTGGGCGACAACGGCGCGGGAAAATCCACGCTGACCAAGGTGCTGTCAGGTGCGGTCGTCCCGACCAGCGGCACGATTCGTATTGATGGCGAAGAGCAGCATTTCTCTAACCCGGCGGATTCGCGCCGCTGCCATATCGAGATGGTGTATCAGGATCTGTCGCTGTGCGACACCGTCGATGTGGCAGGCAACCTGTTTATGGGACGTGAACCGATGAAGTCCATTTTCGGCATCCCGTTTCTGGACGAAGAAAAAATGCACACTGACGCGCGGGAAATGCTGAAAGGCCTGGGGATTTCTATCCCGGATACCCGGCTGCTGGTGCGCAACTTATCCGGCGGGCAGCGCCAGGCGATTGCCATTGCACGCGCTGCCGCCTTCGATCCCAAGGTACTGATAATGGATGAACCCACCGCCGCGCTGGCCGTCGCCGAAGTGGAGGCGGTGCTGGAGCTGATCCGCCGGGTGTCGGCACGGGGCGTGAGCGTCATCCTGATCACCCATCGCTTACAGGATCTTTTCCTGGTGTGCGATCGCATCATGGTGATGTACGAAGGCACCAATGTGGCGGAGCGCCGCGTGGCCGAAACGGATCTGACCGAGATCGTCAATTTGATCGTGGGTGAGAAGTTTGTCGCCCGCTCGGCCGCCGCGCACTGAGCGAGGTAACAGGATGACTATTATGAATCTGAGCAGTTCCCGTATGACACAGCACTCGCTGCCGCGTCGTCTGCTGCACAACCACTCTGGCGTGGTGAGCATCGCGCTGTTTTTCGTGTTCTGCTGCGTGGTCTTTTCCCTGATCACCGGCAACTTCCTCAGCAGTGCTAACTGGCTGAATATCATTCGCCAGAGCGCGCCGCTGCTGATTGTCGCCACGGCGATGACGCTGGTGATCACCATGGGCGGGATCGATCTTTCCGTAGGATCGACGCTGGCGCTGGTCGGCGCCCTTTCCGCTATCGCGCTGAATAACTGGGGCCTGCCCTGGCCGGTGGTGTTGCTGGGCGGCTTGCTGCTGGGCGCGCTGGTGGGGGCCATTAACGGCTTCTTTATCGCTTACGAAGGCATTCCGGCCTTTATCGTCACGCTGGCGACGCTGGCGGTGGTGCGCGGCGTGGCGCTGCTGATTACGCAGGGCTATTCCATTCCCATCCCTGCCGACAGCCCGTTCGCTTTTATGGGCCGCGCCTGGGTACTGGGCGTGCCGATGCCCGCGCTGATCGGCATCGTAGTGCTGATCGTCGGCCATATCGTGCTGAATCATATGCGCTTTGGTCGCTATGTCACGGCGATCGGCGCGAATGCGGAAGGCGCGCGCC
>Ga0157361_1000804_pt1 | contig 11399 bp, 7 predicted proteins | sample AttlaeALBM2_FD_111481 | JGI IMG/M metagenome (GOLD analysis project Ga0157361, IMG submission 111481) | Fungus gardens microbial communities from leaf cutter ant in Ribeirão Preto, State of São Paulo, Brazil - Atta laevigata ALBM2 | ecosystem: Host-associated > Fungi > Mycelium > Unclassified ...
CCCGTCAGGATGCGGATGTAGTTTTTGCGCATTTTACCGGAGATATGAGCAGTAACCACGTGTCCGTTCTCAAGTTCTACGCGGAACATGGTGTTAGGTAACGTATCCAGTACGGTACCTTGCATTTCAATATTGTCTTCTTTGGCCATCGAATCCTCTGGGTGTACTACCTTTCAGTTGAACCGGCAAGATAATGCCCAATTCAACGATTTATGTAAAGAACCGTCGGCGATTTTGCCAACGCTTTGCCGGGGTGCACGTCAGTCGCGCGCATCCGGTAAAATTAGGGTGTTTATGTGACGTCTGCGGGGGATTAGCGGGCTAAGAATCTGTATCAACCGGTTACACGCGCACGATTGAAAACAGTTCCGAGAGTGCGTTGAGATTCCCAGCCTGGCAATTCCGGCTCGTTATTGCGAAGCGCGGACGACATACCAAACTCGACCATTATACCACTTAATACGCCTTTATGTGTGCAAAACATCTCTGTGCGACTAAAAAAGGGTTTGTGTCTGCCAGCAGCCATCGCTGACAGGCTGGCACGCAAGGCTTTGTACATATTGCAGATAGTCTGCGCGCGGTATCTCCTGCGCGCCCAAAGAGGCCGTATGAGGGTTAAGTACCTGACAATCCACCAGACGGCCCTGATGTCTGAGGAAATGCTGACAAAATACCCAAAGTGCGGTTTTGGACGCATTCTGCTGACGGCTGAACATTGATTCGCCGCAGAAGATTTGCCCCATCGCCAGCCCATACATGCCACCTGCCAGCTGATGTTCGTCCCATACTTCAATGGAGTGGGCGTGGCCCAGTTCATACAATCGCAACCAGGCGCGCTTCATTTCAAAGGTGATCCAGGTGCCTTCCTCACGACCGGTGGCACAGCCCTCGATCACCTCGGCAAATGACTCATTCATCGTCACCCGATAGGGCGAACGGCTGTGGAAACGCTTCATGCTCCGGCTGAGATGAAACTGCTCAGGCAACAGCACTGCACGGGGATCGGGCGACCACCAGAGAATCGGGTCGCCAGAAGAAAACCACGGAAAGATGCCGCGCTGATAAGCGTTAAGTAACCGGGCAGGGGAGAGATCACCCCCCATGGCCAGCAGGCCGTTTGGCTCGCGCAGCGCCATCTCCGGTGGGGGAAATTGCAAAGATTCCCGTGACAGTTGTACCAGTCTCATCGCGTTTTGTTACCTATCAGCATTTCGCTAAGACTATAGCGCAATCCGCTGTCGGAAACGCCAGTACCGACCCGCTTTTGAGATTAATTCGGCATGACTTCCCTGTTCCACAATCACGCCATTATCCATCACGCAGATGCGATCCATCTGCTCCAGGCCGCTGAGACGGTGGGTGACCATTATCACGGTCTTGCCAGCGGTCAGCCGCTGCAGCAGGGTGAGGATATGCTGCTCGGTTGTGGCATCCAGTCCTTCGGTGGGTTCATCCAGCAGCCAGAGATCGCCGTTATGCAGTAACGCACGCGCCAGCGCCAGCCGACGCAGTTCGCCGCCTGACAGCGGGCGACCGCCTTCTCCCATCCAGGCGTTTAATCCTTCCGGGCTCTCAAGCAGGCGCTGCAGGCCGACGTCATTCAGCACGCGGCGTAACTGCTCATCAGTAGCATCGGGACAGGCCAGCAGTAGGTTATCACGCAGGCTCTGACTGAAGAGATGAACCCGCTGAGTCACCACGCTGATGCGCTGACGCAGCGCTGGCTCTGACCATGCGGTGATCGGCAGGTCATTCAGGCTGATGACACCGTGCTGGCTATCCCAGCCACAGGTTAACAGCGCCAGCAGAGTCGATTTGCCGCAGCCGGTCGGCCCCAGCAGTGCAATGTGTTCACCGGCTGCCACCTTAAGGGTAAAGCGGTTCAGCACCTTATCCGGGCGGTCGGGATAGCTGAAGTCGAGCTGATCGATAGCAACCGCGAGTCGTCCTGGCCGGGCGTCTGAATCTGCCGGAAAGGTGATAGCGGGTGACTGATCGATAATGTCATTGACTCGCTGAGCGGCATTTATCACCTGCGACATGGGCAGAAAGGCCCCTGCAACCGGTGCCAGAGCCTCGAAAGCAGCCAGCGCGCAAAACACCACCAGTGCAATCAGCGAGCCGGGCAACTGCTGCTGGCTGATTGTCGCCGCACTGAGCCAGAGCAACAGTGTGACGGTTACGCCGCTGATCAGCAGCAGCAGGCTCTGTGCCGCAGCCTGCAAGCGCTGTTGCTGGCTCTGAGCCTGCTGCCAGCGCTGTTCATCTTCATCAAGTTGCTGACGCCAGTCCCGCGAGGCACCGTACAGGGTGAGTTCAGCCTGAGCCGCCAGCCACTGCATCAGCTGTAAGCGCCAGCGGGCGCGCCCACGGGCAATCGCGCCGCCTGCGGGCGATCCCAGACGGTAAAACAGCGCTGGCATCACCACCAGCGTACTCAGCATGATGCCGCCCAGCGTCAGTGCCAGCTGAACATCGATGAAGCTCATTCCGAGGGTAACCACGACAATCACCACCAGTGCGCCGATCAGCGGCGAGATGACGCGCAGATAGAGGTGATCCAGCGTATCGACATCGGCCACGAAGCGGTTGAGCAGGTCCGCCTGCCGGAACCGCGAAAGCTGGCCTGGCGAAAGGGCCATCAGGCGGCTGAAGGTGTGGACACGCAGATGCTGAAGAACCCTGAATGTTGCATCGTGGCTGACCAGCCGTTCAGCATAGCGTGCGGCAGTGCGAATGATGGCGGCGCCACGTACGCCTGCCGCAGGCAGCATATAGTTGAAGGTATAGAGACCGGCTACGCCTGCCACTGACGAGGCGGCCAGAAACCAGCCTGAAAGCGTCAGCAGGCCGATGCTGGCCAGCAGGGTAACAATCGCCAGCACGATGCCCAGCACCAGGCGATAAGGGTGGCGCAGCCAGAGACGAAGAAAAGGACGCAAGGCGGACATCAGCGAATCTCCTGTTGACGATGCTTCAGCATCTCACTGAAAGCACCCGGCTGTTGCGACAGCTGCTGCCAGTTACCCTGTTGCACCAGCTTACCGGCTTCCATTACCCAGAGGGTCTGCCAGTGACTTAGCGTATCAATCTGATGGGTTATCATCAGCGTGGTCTGGCGGGCTGCCGCCTGGTTCAGCGCCAGCATCACATGACGTTCACTGAGCGCATCCAGGCTGGCTGCGGGTTCATCGAGCAGCAAAAAATGCGAGGATTTATAGAGTGCGCGCGCGACCGCGACCCGCTGCGCCTGACCCACCGACAGCTGATTACCGCCATCGCCTGGCAGGGTGTCAATGCCCTGGGGCAGCCGAGGCAGGAACTCATTAATGCCGCACGACTCCAGCAGCGCCGCAAAACGCTCGTCATCCCAGGCCGCATTCATCACGATATTGTCGCGCAAGGTGGCGGCCGGTAACTGAGGATTCTGTCCTACCCAACTGAGTTGCTGATGCCAGTCACTCCGTCGTATATCGCGAAGTTCAACGCCATTCGCTTTCAGCGAACCCTGATAAGGCAGAAAACCGAGCAGGGCGTTCATCAGGGCCGTTTTACCTGCCCCGCTTTGACCGACCAGCGCAATCTGTTCGCCAGGGACGACAGTAAAAGAGAGCGGGCCGCACAACACCTGACCATCAGGCGCACAGACACGCAGATCTTCGGCGGTAAGTGCGATTGAGCGATCGGCAGTGAAGGGCAACTGGCCTTCCTGCGGCGCGGTGGCAGGCGTCGCCTGCATAAAGGCTTCAAGGGCATCGGCACCGCCTACAGCCTGGGCTTTGGCGTGATAGAAAGCGCCGAGATCGCGCAGCGGCTGGAAAAACTCCGGGGCGAGGATCAGCACCAGAAAGCCGGCAAACAGCGTCACGCCCTGGCCGTAATCACCAAAATGCAATTCGCCCAGATAGGAGAAACCAAAGTAGACGGCCACCACGGCAATCGCCAGCGAGGCAAAAAACTCCAGCACGGCAGAGGAGAGAAAGGCTAAGCGCAGCACTTCCATGGTGCGCTGGCGAAAATCGGTGGTGGCGGCGGCAACCGCCTGCTGCTCCGCTGCGCCACGATGAAACAGCCGCAGCGTCTCTCTGCCGCGCAGGCGGTCGAGAAAGTTACCGCTCAGGCGGGCCAGCACCAGGAAGTTCCGGCGGTTGGCCTCGGCCGCACCCATCCCGACCAGCGCCATAAACAGCGGAATCAGTGGCGCGGTGGCAAACAGGATCAGACCCGCCGTCCAGTTGAGCGGAAAAATAGTCAGCAGAATGCAGCAGGGGATCAGCACCGCCAGGGTCATCTGCGGCAGATAGCGCGCGTAATACTCCTGCATCTCTTCGATCTGCTCCAGCAGCAGCGTCGCCCAACTGCCGGCTGGCTTTCCCTGAATCCACGCCGGCCCCAGATCAGACAATCGGTCTAATACCTGCTGACGTAAAGCCTGACGGATAGCCTGTCCGGCACGATAACCGGTCAGTTCACGGGCATAGTTAATCAGGGCGCGGAGCACAAAGCAGAGCAGTAACAGCAGGATGCTGACAGTCAGGGATTCACGCGGCTGCTGGTCAACAATCAGAGCCTGCAGCAGCGAGGCCAGTAAACCCGCCTGAGCAATGATCAGAAGTGCACTTGCCATGCCCAGCAGGGTGTTGAGTCGCAACCAGCGACCGGCGAAATGACGTTGCTGACGAAGCCAGCGGGTAAGATGCTGCTGCCGCGATTTGTCCATGCGAGACCATGATGAATGTCGATGACGGGTGAAAATGGAAAGACATTTCCATCTCTTCAGGCGCAAGAATCTAGCATGAGAGCAATAAAAAAGGCGACGGAAAAACCGTCGCCTGGAACATTTGAGATCAGAGGGTTAACAACTTACTGATCGTTTTTAACCAGTCCGTCAAGAAAGCGCTCAGCGTCTAACGCGGCCATACAGCCGGTGCCGGCAGAGGTAATCGCCTGACGATAGATATGGTCCATCACATCGCCTGCCGCAAAGACGCCAGGGATGCTGGTCTGAGTGGCGTTGCCGTGCAGACCTGACTGAACTTTGATGTAACCGTTCTCCAGCGCCAGCTGACCCTCAAAAATGGCCGTATTCGGGCTGTGTCCGATAGCAACAAAAAGACCCGCCACCTCCAGCGCTTCTGTCTCATCACTGTTCTGGGTAGAACGCAGTGTCAGACCAGTGACACCCATCTGATCGCCCACCACTTCTTCCAGCGTGCGATGGGTGTGCAGCACGATATTGCCATTGCGCACTTTTTCCATCAGGCGGTCGATCAGGATCTTCTCTGCGCGGAAGCTGTCACGACGGTGAATAAGGTGCACTTCAGCCGCAATATTCGCCAGGTAGAGCGCCTCTTCCACAGCCGTGTTGCCACCGCCAATCACCGCGACTTTCTGGTTGCGATAGAAGAAGCCGTCACAGGTTGCACAGGCAGAGACGCCTTTGCCTTTAAAGGCCTCTTCGGAAGGCAGACCGAGGTAGCGAGCTGACGCACCGGTGGCGATGATCAGGGCATCTGCCGTGTATTCGCCGCTGTCACCCGTAAGGCGGAACGGACGGTTCTGCAAATCGACGGTGTGAATGTGATCGAAAATGATCTCAGTATTAAATTTTTCGGCATGCTCATGCATCCGCTCCATCAGCGATGGACCTGTCAGATCGTGCGGGTCGCCCGGCCAGTTCTCCACCTCGGTGGTAGTGGTCAGCTGTCCGCCTTTTTCCAGACCCGTAATCAGTACCGGGTTCAGGTTGGCGCGTGCAGCATAAACGGCTGCGGTATAACCCGCTGGGCCGGAGCCCAGAATGAGTAACTTACTGTGTTTGGCCGTACTCATGCGTTCCTCAGTTTCATTCGGCTGACATAGCCTGCGATTGTAGGGAATATCCGGCGACAATGACAAGGCTTAGGCAATTTTGTTAACGATAGCTGCAAACGGCGTAGACGATGAGCGACGGTTTTGCCTGGCCAATGCGCCAAAAGGGGGCAAAACTCGGGTTAGAGGGGTGCAATAGTGGAAAAATAGTCATTTAAAAACAGATACCCAGCGGACTGTCTGGCATCTTGTCCTGAATTTGGTGATTTTACTTTGACAATCGCCTGCGCTTTTGCGAAAACATTATCAGAAGCGAATAACATTTATCGGAACAAAACAGGTTTTCATCGCCCGTTTTGCACGTAACGCCGAATAAAAGCAGCCTGATATGGATAATGACGCATGCTGTGGACAGACAACATGCGTCATATCGATAGGTGTCAGAACACAGGCTCTGTTAGCTCACTTCAGAAATGCCCCGAACAATGAGCGTTTTCAGGGCGTGGCAGGTAAAGGGAAGGAATTAAGAGAGACAATAATAATGGTAGACAATAAGAAACGCCCCGGGAAAGACCTCGACAGAATTGACAGGAACATTCTGAATGAACTTCAGAAAGATGGTCGCATTTCAAACGTAGAGCTTTCCAAACGCGTAGGCTTATCGCCTACGCCATGTCTTGAACGCGTGCGTCGTCTCGAACGTCAGGGATTTATTCTTGGCTACACCGCGCAGTTGAACCCGCACTATCTGGATGCGTCGCTGCTGGTGTTCGTTGAGATTACTCTGAATCGTGGTGCACCGGATGTGTTTGAGCAATTTAACGCCGCTGTGCAAAAACTTGAGGAAACTCAAGAGTGTCACCTCGTTTCCGGCGATTTCGACTACCTGCTGAAAACGCGCGTACCAGATATGTCAGCCTACCGTAAGCTGCTGGGTGAAACCCTGTTGCGCCTGCCGGGCGTAAACGACACGCGTACGTATGTGGTGATGGAAGAGGTTAAACAGAGCAATCGACTGGTGATCAAAACTCGCTGATGCGGGGCAGGTGCAAAACCTGTGAGATTTCGGTACACTCCTGTGCATTCATACAGGATCAGCGTCGGGCTCGCCCGGCGCTGTTGCTTCTTACTTTACAGGCACCTGGAGAGTCCTCTTGAGCCAGGAATATACAGAAGATAAAGACGTTTCGTTACAATCGATGAGCAGTGGACGTCGTCTGCTGGAAGCAATGCTCATTCTGGTGGCGCTGTTTGCCATCTACCTGATGGTTTCTCTGGTCAGTTTTAACCCTTCCGACCCGAGCTGGTCGCAAACGGCCTGGCATGAACCTATCCATAATATCGGCGGCAGCGTCGGTGCCTGGCTGGCTGACACCTTACTCTTCATCTTTGGTGTGATGGCGTATGCCATTCCGCCCGTCATCCTGGGACTGTGCTGGATTGCTTTCCGTCAGCGCGACAGCCAGGACTACTTTGACTACTTTGCCGTCGGGCTGCGCTTAATTGGCGTCCTCGCGCTGGTGGTGACGACCTGTGGTATGGCGGCGCTGAATGCCGATGATATCTGGTACTTTGCCTCGGGCGGCGTGATCGGCAGCCTGGTCAGTAATGCTATTGCACCCTGGTTCAGTCCGGCTGGCGGAACGCTGATGCTGCTCTGCGTCTGGGCGGCGGGCATTACCCTTTACACCGGCTGGTCATGGCTCACCATTGCAGAAAGAATTGGTGGCGTAGTCATGGGCGTACTGACGTTTGCCAGCAACCGCTCACGTCACGATGAACCCTGGCAGGAAGAGGATGACGAGCGGGACGCGCGTGAATACGCGGATGTGCCTGAGCTTCATGCCGCCGATCAGGATGATGATGTGCTGCTTTCTGCCCCACGTGCAGCTGCTGAGCCTGCGGCGTCACAACAGGATCCGCTGCTGGCTAAAGCTGCAGCAGCCACCAGTGCGGCAGTCGCGGCCACCGCTGAAGCCGCTAAGGTGACCCTCGCCCCGGCAGCCACGGTGACGCCTGCACCTGAAACCGCACCTGCTGCTGCTGCGGTTTCAGCTTCGGCGCCTGCCGCGTCAGCGACATCCATCCCTGCATCGCCGTCTGCACAACCTGCGCCTGCGTACGCACAGAGCGCGCCAGCTGCGCCTGCGTACGCACAGAGTGCGCCAGCTCCGCAGAGTGTGGCGAATTCCCCGGCGCAGAGTGCTTCTGCACCCGAAGACTCACCACCGCTTTATCATTTTGAAATGCCAGACGACGCTCCGGCTTCGCCGTCGTTCAGTGCTTACGACGATGATGAACCTAAAATGGGTAACTGGCGGGATACGTCAGCCATCCCTGCGGCATCGGCGGCAGCGGCATCCGCTGCAACGGCAGCCCAGGCAACAACGCGTACTGCGCCTGTTTTTGATTTAGCCCCTGAAACCAATCTCAATCCGCAGGTTAAACAAGGTATCGGCCCGGCACTGCCGCGTCCTAACCCGGTAAAACTGCCAACCCGTCGTGAGCTGGCCTCTTATGGCATTAAGCTGCCTTCCCAGCGCATGGCAGAAGAGAAAGCGAAAACGGAAGAGACCGAACCGGTTAGTGCTGGCTCCGTTTCCTCTGCTCCGGATGCTGAAGAGGCGCTGCAGCAGGCTGAACTGCGACAGGCTTTCCAGTCTGAACAGCAGCAGCGTTACGGCACCAGCTGGCAGCAGGACGAGGAAGATGAACAGGATGAACAGCAGCAGGATGCACTGGCGCGTCAGTTCGCCGAGCAGCAACAGCAGCGCTATGAGCCAGAAGTGAAAAAAGAGCCGGTATTCAATATTGATACCGCCTCAGCGTTTGATTTTTCACCGATGAAAGATCTGGTGGATGACGGTCCTTCTGAACCGCTGTTTACCATTGCGGCGACGCCAGAACCTGAAGCCCCAGCGGTTTCACACGAACCCTGGCAGCAGGTGAGTGAAGTTTCAAGACCTCAGGCTCCGGCTCATGTTCCTGCACCAGCCAGCTTTGCCCCGGCAGAGTCTGCCTATAGCGCCCCGGCAGCACCGTCTGAACCTGACTATGCTGCGCCTGCGGCAACCTCTGCGCCCGCTTATGGTGCCCCTGCGGCTCCTCAGGCTCCGGCGTACGCTGCGCCTGCCTATGGCACGCCAGCGGCAGCGCCGGTTCAGCCGGTGGAAGAGGCGAAACCTTCACTGCATGACAGCCTGATTCATCCGTTCCTGATGCGCCATGAGCAGCCGCTGGAGAAACCTTCCACGCCACTGCCTTCGCTGGATCTGCTGACCGCACCGCCTGAAGAGGAAGAGCCGGTTGATATGTTCTCGCTGGAGCAGACTGCCCGTCTGGTGGAGTCGCGCTTAGGCGATTATCGCGTCAAAGCGGAGGTGGTCGGTATCTCGCCTGGCCCGGTTATTACCCGTTTTGAACTCGACCTGGCACCGGGCGTGAAAGCGGCGCGTATCTCCAACCTGTCCCGCGATCTGGCGCGTTCGCTGTCGACGGTAGCGGTTCGTGTGGTGGAAGTGATCCCAGGCAAACCTTACGTAGGTCTGGAACTGCCAAACAAGCATCGTCAGACCGTCTATCTGCGTGAAGTGCTGGATTGCCCTAAATTCCGCGACAACCCTTCACCGCTGGCCGTCGTGCTGGGCAAAGACATTGCCGGTCAGCCGGTGGTGGCCGATCTGGCGAAAATGCCACACTTACTGGTCGCCGGTACCACCGGTTCCGGTAAGTCTGTGGGCGTGAACGCCATGATTATCAGCATGCTGTATAAGGCGACGCCGGAAGAAGTTCGCTTCATCATGATCGACCCGAAAATGCTTGAGCTGTCGGTCTATGAAGGTATTCCACATCTGCTGACCGAAGTGGTTACAGACATGAAGGATGCTGCCAATGCGCTGCGCTGGAGCGTCGGTGAAATGGAGCGTCGCTACAAGCTGATGTCGGCGCTGGGCGTGCGTAATCTGGCGGGCTACAACGAAAAAGTGGAACAGGCCGAAGCGATGGGTCGTCCGATTCCCGATCCGTTCTGGAAGCCGGGCGACAGCATGGATATGACGCCGCCGGTTCTGGAGAAGCTGCCTTATATTGTTGTGATGGTCGATGAGTTTGCTGACCTGATCATGGCAGTCGGTAAAAAGGTGGAAGAGCTGATTGCCCGCCTGGCACAGAAAGCCCGTGCTGCCGGTATCCATCTGGTACTGGCGACACAGCGTCCATCTGTGGATGTCATTACCGGTCTGATCAAAGCGAACATTCCGACGCGTATCGCCTTTACCGTTTCCAGCAAAATTGATTCACGTACCATTCTCGATCAGGGCGGCGCGGAGTCATTGCTGGGTATGGGTGACATGCTCTACATGCCGCCGAACTCCTCGCTGCCGATTCGTGTTCACGGTGCATTTGTTCGTGACCAGGAAGTGCATGCAGTGGTTCAGGACTGGAAAGCGCGTGGTCGTCCGCAATATATCGACAGCATTACGGCGGGCGAAGAGAGCGAAAATGCCGGTGGCATCGACAGTGATGAAGAGCTCGATCCGCTGTTCGATCAGGCAGTCGGTTTTGTGGTCGATAAGCGCCGTGCGTCGATTTCAGGCGTTCAGCGTCAGTTCCGCATTGGCTATAACCGCGCGGCACGTATCATTGAACAGATGGAAGCGCAGGGCATCGTTTCTGCACCAGGACACAATGGTAACCGTGAAGTGCTATCGCCACCGCCACACGATATGTAGTGGCTAAATGTTTTGAAACACAACGCAATGAGCCAGTTCCGACTGGCTCATTGTTTTTATGCGGTTAAACCCCATATCTGAATCAGCTTTCGGTTTTTTCCTCTGTTCTGATGGCGGAACGGCGGCCAGGCTTAATGCAGTTATCGATGGGAACGTTTAAATAAGGAATTGAAGCAGATGAAATTACGCGTAATCGCTCTGGGCCTGTTGGCCACCTTTTCTTCAGCCAGCGTTCTGGCTGATGCTTCCAGTGATCTGCAACAGCGCCTGAACAAGGTCAGCAGCTTCCACGCCAGCTTCACCCAAAAAGTGACCGACAGCAGCGGCGCGAATGTGCAGGACGGCGAAGGCGAATTGTGGGTAAAACGTCCCAGCCTGTTTAACTGGCACATGACCGCGCCGGACGAAAGCATCATCATCTCCGACGGTAAATCGCTGTGGTTCTACAACCCGTTTGTTGAGCAGGCGACAGTCAGCCTGTTGCAGAATGCGACCAGCAACACGCCCTTTATGCTGATTGCCCGCAACCAGTCAAATGACTGGAAGCAGTACAATATCAAACAGCAGGGTGACAATTTTGAACTGACACCTAAGAACAGCGACGGCAACCTGAAACAGTTCACCATCCAGGTGACGTCCAGCGGGACCATCAACCGCTTCAGTGCTATCGAGCAGGATGGCCAGCGCAGCGATTACCAGCTGAAAAGCCAGCAGAATGGCGCTATCAGCCCGGATAAATTCACGTTCACACCGCCAAAAGGCGTGACGGTGGACGACCAACGTCAGTGAGGTCACGGTGAGTAACCTGTCCCTGGATTTTTCCACCGAAAATTTCAAACCTCTGGCCGCGCGTATGCG
>Ga0157361_1000805_pt1 | contig 11384 bp, 2 predicted proteins | sample AttlaeALBM2_FD_111481 | JGI IMG/M metagenome (GOLD analysis project Ga0157361, IMG submission 111481) | Fungus gardens microbial communities from leaf cutter ant in Ribeirão Preto, State of São Paulo, Brazil - Atta laevigata ALBM2 | ecosystem: Host-associated > Fungi > Mycelium > Unclassified ...
AATTAATATTAGTGGAGATATGAAGGCCTCAATGTTTGCACATAGACTTCATTAATTACCCATAGATAGTCATCTGTCCTTTTCTTAGAACAAAGAACAGCCTCCATAAGGTTAAGTTATCACATTTTAAAGTACAAAGGCACTACTATATGTAGAACAATAGGTAGTAGCATATGATGCTCTGTTCTAGTGCACAAACCATCACAATTCTGTATTTAAGGACTTATAGTCTGAGAATTAGACCTCAGACTTAACAACATCTTTTGTCACTTGTCTAACTTCACATTTTTGAACTCTTCAAAGTATCAAAGCATCCATCACAAATAGTAAGTGACCATTTGTGATACCATAGACTGTTATAGAAAATATAGTGGATTGACTATAACACAAACTCAATAACATAATATTACAGGAATTAAACAAACTTTAACCTCATAGACTATTGAAGGAAGGGAGCATAGCAGACTGACCTCAACACAAACTTAATAATGCAGAATTAGTAGAGGGTTCGAGAAAGGCTAAAGGCCTAGATAAAAACCTTGTCTAGTATATATGCTGCACTGAACATGGGATGATGGTGCTTTCTAATTAATTATGTAAAAATTAAGTAAGTATTTGTCAGTTTTAGCTAAGAATTGGTCATCAAATTTCTTCACACGTTCTTTTTTCACTCAATAAATTCTACAAAGTTCAAATAAATTCAAATAAATTAGGATAAATTGGAATAAATTGGAACAGGCAGTGAGCAAAGCAAGCTGGCTGTGGCCTTACTGTTGGAGGAAGGGAGCAGAGCGACCTGACTTACAACAGTGTAAATTACCAGTGAAGGAAGGGAGCAAAGTAACCTGATGTACAATTTGCAAGCTAACTGTGGCCTTACTGTTGTAGGAAGGGAGCACAGCGACCTGACATACAATATTGCTCACTGTGACACAGACCATTGTTGGAAGGGAGCAAAGCGACCTGATAGACAACACTATTTGCTGCTACATAGACCGTTGTAAGAAGGAAGCATAGCAGACTGACTTCAACACAAACTTAATAACGCAGAATTAGTAGAGGATTTAAGAAGGGCTGGAGGCCCAGATGAAAACCTTGTCTAGTATATATGCTACACTGAATGTGAGAAGATGGTGTTTTCTAATTAATTATGTAAGAATTATGTAAGAATTAGTCAGTTTTAGCTAAGAATTGGTCATCAAATTTCTTCACACATTCTTTCTTTTCACTCAATTCACTCAATAAATTCTACAAAATTCAAATGAATTCAGTAAAATCTAAAGAAAAATAATGATTGACTTTGTCTTTTCTCTTCTCATTTTAGAGAGTTTTAATGGCATATTTCATCATTACAACCCTCCTCTTCTTATAATTCAACCCAAATGGATGTGTGAGAGGAATACAACATGTACAAACAATACTAGCTTATCATTGAGTTCACTCTCTCAAATCATAGTCACTATTCCCCACCCTTCCCTACCCTCCTCTTTGCTCTCCTATACCCCTCTACTCTCTATATCTTAACTGAAAGCCAGGCCCTAGGTGTAAAGAGGACAGTACTCTACAACTATGGTATAGAGCTTGGAGTGTGTGACTAAGCTCAGGTCTCCTCTCCCAGAAGGTGTTGGGGGATATCCTAGGGTTACGCTTAGGTCATCAGGTAAGCTTCTATCTAAGGGCTATTATTATTTCTTGAGTTGTATTTCCACTCTCTCCTTACTTTTCTTGTCTTGTGTTGACTTGACAATACCTTTGTATCTAAATAAGGACTAGTAGTATTATTGGTCATGTTCATGTGACTGTGCACAGACCGTCTACAGTAGTATATATAGTAGCTTGTATTGGTAAATCTACCCTTACTTGAATATCACCTTAGCTTTTGGGACTCTAACTTAGCTTTAAGAGATATCGCCTCTGAGTGATTCCCTAACAGAAGGACTCTTTCCTTGAGTGGTGCTGTAGTAGTATACCTGTAAACTCTTCTATTATAAACCTGATGCTAGGGATCTATTGTGATCTGTATACACATGGGATTGACAACTGCTCATTAAGAGAGGGGTCTAGAGTAGGGGTCTTTTTCTTAGGGGCAATAGTATATCTTTTTTCTTAGAGTAGCTGTAAGTGAACAGTAAGACAATTGTGAGAAATGGATCCTGTTAAAGAAGAATGTCAGGCTAGGAGAGCTAAGGAGCAGGCACAGTGAGATCTCCCAAATATTACTCTAGCTCCTGTTTTGAATAGAGAAAAAGAAAAAGAAAGAGGAAGACGACAATCAAAATTCTACTTGACTTCTGCACATGTTCCACAAAATCTTGAAGATGCTATACTTGATTTGCATGGACGTCAACTTGCTGAGCAACAACAAAAGACAACTCAGGGACATAGAGGAGTAGAAGTAGAAAGACAAAGAGAGGTAGAAATCATTCAAATAATGGAGGACTGGAGGAATGAGGATGCAGGGGCTCTTGATTATAAAGGACAGCAGAATAGAGATGGTAATGGAGACCTATATGTAGATAGGAATATGCAAGAAAACATTTTGAGAGTTGTGAGTAACATATTTCACTGATTGTTAGTAGATGAATATACTAACCAGATATAGCAGAATGTTGGGGAAGAAAATATTCAAGAGTTAGATATAGTAGATAATGTAATTCAGGTATGATAATTTTTGTATACCCAAATTTTGCATACTTAACAGTTGAACTAGAACCAAGAGGTTATTGCTCCAGATGACATTCCACTTCCTATTCTTCAGCCTCCACAATATCCACCTGCTGGACAACCATTCTTAGAGACTGATATACAGTATAACAACTTGGGCATGCTGTCTGTTATCTGTCCTTACTGTTATGCTCTTTACTTTGACTGTGAAAAGCTTACATCTTCATGGGTCAATCATCCTAAATTTGGCATGTGTTGTTTGCAAGGACAAATCCAACTACCTCCTCTTTAACCACTCACTGGAATTCTTCATAACTACTTGACTGGAGATAATTATTTCTCAAGAGAATTTTGCAACAATATATGGCAGTATAATGCAGCATTTGCTATGACTTTAGTAGGAGTTAATATTGATAACTTAGTCACTAGGCAATCAGGTCCCTATTGTTTCAAAATTTAAGGAGAGCTTCATTATCTCACTGGTGCTCTTCTTCCTCATGGTGATCAAACTCCAATATATGTGCAAATCTATATCCTTGATACAGCAAAGCAGCTCAATGTCAGGAGGACCAACAACAATAACTTGGATCCTATAGTAATGGACAATCTTCAGACAACACTCCTAGATAGTCATTCTTATATTGGTCAATACCATCATGCCTATGAGCTTATCAAGGAAAAACCAGTAGATGAACAGCAGGAGGTCACAATTAGGTTACAACTCATAATCTGCCTACTGCTAAAGAAATTGCAGTTATCATTCCTGAGGATGGGGTATATCATTCATTAGGTAATAGGGATGTGGTATTACAGGCAAGAGAAGGACGACTTGAACACATCAGCCAAAACAGTCCTTCTTATACTATTCTCCATTATGTTTTGTTGTTTCCAAAGGGAGAGAATAGATGACATCTGTAAAGGGACATCTAGGGTTGTGCTTAGTCGGTATTGAGGGCCTGTTCTATTAGTGGCCTCTTGACAGTACATATACGCATTCTCATCGTTCCTATCTTCTCTCTGTCTATGTCACACAGTGTGACACCTTCTATTCTAATATTAGAACAATGTGATTACTGATCTATGTGCTCATGTGATGGTACGTGTGATCGTCTAGTGTAGAAGTATATATACTAACAAGTTGTCATAGATATACTTCACTTGAATCTCATCTTAGCTTCCGGGACCTTTACCTAGCTTAAGGAGCAATCACCTTTGAGTGGTTCCCTAACAATAGTCTGTGCACTACCTTCTTGTGGTCTCCATGTGACTAAATCATGTTTTTTCCAGGTCATGACAAAGAACAGTTAGTGGAGCATATGGAAATTAATTTGCAGACATTAGTATTCTCCCATGAACAACTTTATGTGGCCTTTTCAAGATGTACTTCATCTCTGAATATTTCAGTACTTCTTCCAGAGCAAAGCCAAGAGAGCAAAAGGACACTTAATGTAGTATATAAAGAAGTATTCAATAGCATCAGATTATAGATTGTATTTGTATCTAACAATGGACTTGAGATTGATTTTTCTTATGATTTGAGAGATGAAAAAATAAGTCAGAATAGTAAACTGTTAGAGAAAGGGAGCATAGCAGACTAACTGTAACACAAACTTAATAATACAGTGTCACAAAAAGTAGACTAACTTTAACCTCATAGACTATTGGTGTAAGGGGACACCTCCATTTCCACCCCTGAACGGCATGACAATACTCCGGAGCTACCTTAGCCTGTTTACTAGTGACACTTAAACACACTAGTTTAGCTCCGATCCTGCTAACTCTGACACTAAGGGATGTATATAATGTAGAGTATCCCTCCAGAAGCCTCATCCTACTCTCTGAGGATTCTCCTGGAGGTGAGTTGTACCATAAACACTAACTGTAATATTAACTGAGGATTCTCCTGGAGTCTTGTGCCCAGTCGCCCTTACAATTGTGTTAGGGAACCACTCAAAGGCAATTACTCCTCAAGCTAGGTAAGTGTCCCGGAAGCTTAGTTGAGATTCAAGTGAGGTACATCTACCACAGCTTGCTAGTATATATAGCCTACACTAGACGATCACACACACTATCACATGGGCACATGGATCAGTAATTGTAATGTCCTAATGTTAGAATAGAAGGCTCGCACCACACGACACAGACAGAGAGAAGATAGGAATAATAGGAACGCATACATGTACTGTCACAGAGCCACTAATAGAACAGACCCTCAATAGTAACTAAGCATCACCCTAGATGTCCCCTAACAAATTGGGAGAAGAGAGCATTAATGCAGCAAAATAAATTGAGCATAAGAGAAAAGAGGGAAAGATAGAAAGACTTAATTAAACTGTAACTACATTCCTATATTCATATGTAAATATCTGAACCAAATGCTTCAGCAAATGGAGTTTCCAAGACAACTCAATGTTATTCCATAACAAGGATATCACTCTGCACCAAGTATAGCAATCTTCCAGACAATACTATCTGCTAGTTCACAGACTGTGGTAGGAAGGGAGCATAGTAGACTAACTTCAACACAAAGTTCAAAACACAGAATTAGTAGAGGGATCAAGCCAGGCTGGAGGTCTGGATGAAAACCTTATCTTTAGCTAGTTTGGATCAATAGGTATATGACCAAGTAGATAAATATGTTTATCTCTACTGTCCATAATATTGTTGAGACTGTAACAATAAGGAAATCAAGATATTTCATTTGATGTTGTAAAGGGTATGATATAATATAGTATAGGGATTTTTTTTAAAAATAAATCATCAATTATAAAGCCAACTACTCTAAATACAAATGAGCAGGGGGCAATTGAGGGCACAGTGGCAGACCCTGCAGCATGTGTTGTAAGTATACCTCCCAAGTACCAATATGTATTTAGTAGCCTAGGCAGTTAAGAATGAGAAAACTACATTAAATGACAGACTCTTTACTACCAAATCTCTGCCTTCCAAAAAAGTTTATTCACCTAAAGACTTCTTTATCCCTTCCATTTATGATATTCATTGCCCTACCCTAGCCTTTAGTCCCTACCATAGAACTTGATTGTTATGGAACAATCCCATTGAGATCAGGTAATGAACACTAAGATGAGTACTCTGATCAAACTCCTTTTCAAGGGTACCAGTGACTCCTTCAGGGATATTCCACTCTGAGAGAGAGAGCTCAAATCAGTTCATCTTGTTGGGAAATCAAGCCGATGCCATGATCTGGTGGAAGCTTCTGGAATATTTTTTAGTATATAAGTTTGTAATTAGTTATATCTACTCATTGGTTTGCAATGGAATACACTTTATTCCAAGTCAAACCAACATGCAACTAAGTTTCTGCAACACATCTTTGTATCTACCATGCCCTAATATACTTCCCAAAGGTAGATTTTGTAGAGGAACATGTGTATTTGTGGTAAGCTATAGGAAGCTCTTCCATATGGGTGTTGTTCAGTGATAGAGTGTTCATAGGATTCTTTTTGAGAGTAGATTCCCTCTGGCCATTAGTTCAGTCTTCAGATGGTGCCCTCTTCCAGCCTCAGCAGAAAGCAGCTGCAGAGGGGATATACTGTGGTAGTCATGCTGACAAGATTAGTGAGAGGTGTTGGGTAAAGTATAGCCCCCAGGGGATGGTGATGGTAAAAGGAATGGAATGCACTGATGTAGTGTAGGGACCTGAGCTTAACCATCTTCAAAAAAGAATTCATGCATATTCAACATAATTACAATAGTAGTTGAATCTAACACAGAACACATGGTCTTCTTCAATGTTAAAAGATAACATTGCTTAGAGGTCATCTTGTAAGGTGCATGACTGAGGTATACAGATAGTGTAGCAGCAATATATATAGTCCTAGTCGAAGGTCCAAAACAGAACAATAAGAGCATGGTCATCGTGTGTCAGTCCAGCTCAATGACGATGACAATAGAGTGATCGTCACTGTGCGTCATTCCACCTCAATAAATGTCTAGCAGCGTAGTGGCGGAGCGTGACTGCATGATAGGTAAGATGACATCCCAATTCAAGCGGCGACTTGACTTCTAAATATCCGCCGTGTGAAGGTAGAGTGGATGTCCTAAGCTGTTCGGTTGCCGTCCCCCTGGTAGTTTCTGGAAAACGAAGACAAGTAACAATTTCTGACACAGGGGCATCTGTGGTCCCGACTCATCGGATGTGTTTGATACTTACTGGCACCGATGCATTGCGAGACGGCCTCAGGGAAAAAAATCAACTCAGTGCGCGAAAAAGCTTCCAAATGAATTGATCATTACGATCGGTTTTTTGAGCTTAGTGCTAGGCTTCTCTGTCAGTTCTTTTACCCTGTCTCACCAGCCTCGGTTCTTTTCTCATGTCAAGAGACGCTAGAAGTCCGGATAGCTAACTCTTCACCCGGTTCACTGCTCAGTCTTTCGCTATCTTTTGTACAGCTACTCGAACATTATGAACATTACTAATGGTTTTTGCTGATGCTAATGTTTCGTACAGTTCATCTGATTCTAAATTCTAAACAATAAGTTAAAATTCTCAGAAAACTTCCTAGCGCGCATGAATTTACGGTCGTCACACGACAACGGAGATCTGGAATTCACTCATGCGGGGGCATCTCGTGATTCGACTGTAACTAGGAACACCGGCCATTTGATTTCTCTCTTACGTTCTCAATCACATGTATACTTCATGTTCTTCCCGATATTGCTTTTATGGACTATATCGGGGGGACTAGATACACTTCAGTGCCGTTTTGCAGCCGCAAATACTATTGACTAATTGATTTTACCTGGTTCGCTGTGGGTGCGCTAGAAACGGGGGATGTTTGACTCCTTTTTGGCCTTTATCTCTCCGTGATCTGGGTTGGATTCGCATTCTAGTGTGTATATAAAGAGGAGTGTTGAGGTCGTTTCAGATCATTAGTCTTAGCTATTTGGACATGCAGCTCAAGTCTCTTATCTTCTTTGCCTCTGGCATTGCTATTTCTTGGGGTGCAACTGTTGCGACCGTCTTGACTGACCTCAATAATCTTCAAGCTCAAGCGACACAGCTCGACAATGCTATCAATGCATTCCCCAACACTGGGGGAACCTTGGTCCAAGCTCTAGTGAACAGTCTCCGTTTTTGATTATCTCAAGTCTTGAGTCTGAAGCAGATAACTCTAGGCAATTCACACTCAGGCTCAAAGCGTCCAATCCGCGACAGACACTACAACTTCTGATGTCAATGTAAGCTCCTGTTCTTTTGATAGAAAAAGTAATGAGAGATTTAGAGAACATTACTAGTCCATTCCAAGTGTTTCGGAACAAGATGGCCAAGATGTCCTGAATACGGTTGAAGGGCTTCAACCAACTGTCGAATCTGCCCTCACCGATATTGTGGCCAAGCAAAGTGCTCTTGCTGACCTCCCCGTCGGAGGCGTCCCTAGTCTTGTTCTGCTGGATCTGCAAAATATTTGTACCAGTATAACTGCTCTTGGGAATGCGCTTCTTGCAAAGAGTCCTGTACGTTACAATTCCATGATTCTATCTATGTCTTGTTCTCAACGATATCCCCTTAGAGTGATTTAATAGCCCCAGGCCAGGCTATCCTTGGTGCGATTGATAGTGCATGCCAGGCAGCTATCACGGCATATTCTCAGTAGTCATACATGAATTGCTATACAAATTGCGCGGGTGGCTGATGTGTTGATCTAAACCTATGTCACGATGTGTACCAATGAGAGACGGTTTAGACCCAGCGGCTAAGAACTCTGTTCATTCTTACTGTATGAAATATTCGGTGATTTCATGACAATTTTAACATGCATGCACAGGTGGTGTTGTGCAGATCAAACCATGTAGTGTTATTCCCCCATGAGGGTTACAGAGTCTCTACAAGTTGACTTTTGCACTGCTGAAACTGACACAAAATGAGCAGCATGTCTACTAATACTCTACCTGTTACCTGACACATTGCTGCCTCCCATGTGAATTTTGAATTAATCAACATCCAACTTTTACTCAGGAGAGAGCACTGACAGTTAAACTACTCAATATATTGATAATTGAACTTTATTGACTGTAGTTTATTGGAACAGACATTTGTAGGTGTTGCTGTAAGGAATACTTCAGTATCTCAAAGTAGTGTGAGAACTGAAGAGTACATGCTATCAAGTAGTCTTAAATACTGTGCATGCTGACTAGTGTCTCAAAATAGTATGTCTTACTTAAAGAAATGTTAAGCTATCACAAACAGCCACTTACTGATTTGTGATGGGTTGACTTGGTAATCAGAAGTTTACTCCCAGATAGAGCATACTGTTAGGGAACCACTCAGAGGTGATCACCCTTGAAGCTATTGGATAGTCCCAGAAGCTAAGTTGAGATTCAAGTAAAGTAGATCTACAACATATTGCTAGTATATATACTACACCAGATGATCACATGGGCAGTCATATGCACATGGATCAGTAATCACAGTAGTCCTAATAATAGATAGAAGGCATCGTACCATATGACATAGACAGGAGAAGTTAAGGAGCGATGGGAATGTGATACACGATCTGTCAACAGGCCACTAATAGATTCAGACTCTCAGAACTTACTAAACATCACCCTAGATGTTCCCTTACACATACCTTGTGGTAGAGCATACTGTTAAATTAAATGATCTAGTATCTAGTATGTATGCGAGACTGAATCTACAAAATTCAATGAAACTCAGAATAAATTCAAATAAATTGAAATAAATTGGAAAAGGCAGTGAGCAAAGTGAGCTGACTGTGGCCTTACTGTTGTAGGAAGGGAGCAGAGTGACCTGACTTACAATAGTGCAAACTACCAGTAAAGGAAGGGAGCAGAGCGACCTGATATACAATATTTCTCACTGTGTCGCAGACTATTGTTGGAAGGGAGCAAAGCGACCTGATGTACGATACTATTTACAGCTGTACAGACCGTTGTTAGAAGGGAGAAAAGCGACCTGATAGACAACACTATCTGCAGCTGTGCAGACCATTGTTGGAAGGAAGTGTAGTAGACTGACTTCAACACAAACTTAATAACGCAGAATTAGTAGAGGATTCAAAAAGGGCCAGAGGTCCAGATGAAAACCTCGTCTAGTATGTATGCTGCGTCACATGTGGGAAGATGGCTGCTGACTCAGAACTGACCAAGCAACTTTGTCACATAACCTCTCTTTTCACTCAAAAACTTTATAAAATTCAGATAAATTCAGAAGAAATTCAAATAAATTAGGATAAATTGAAATAAATTGGAACAGGCAGTGAGCATTCCCACACCCTCTCTTTCCACTCAAAAATGCAAATAAATTCAGAATAAATTCAAATAAATTGGGTAAAATTGGAATAAATTTAAACAGACAGTAAGCAAAGCGAGCTGACTGTAGCCTTACTGTTGTAGGAAGGGAGCAGAGTGACCTGACACACAACAGTGCAAATTACCAGTGAAGGAAGAGAGCACAGTAACCTGATACACAATATTACTCACTGTGACACAGACTATTGTTGGAAGGGAGCAAAATGACCTAATGAACAACACTATCTGCTGCTGCACAGACTGTTGTTGGAAGGGAGCAAAGCGACCTGATAGATAACACTATCTGCTACTGTACAGACTGCTATAGAAAAGGAGCATAGCGGACTGACTTCAATACAAACTTAATAATACAGAATTAGTAGAGGGTTCAAGAAGGGCTGGAGGTCCAGATGAAAACCTCATCTAGTATGTATGCCGTGTCGCATGTGGGAAGATGGTGCTGATAAATCATATACCTAAGCATTCCCACACCCTCTCTTTCCACTCAGAAATAAATAGAAAATAAAATAAAATAAGAGGAAATTTGTGATTCACTTCCTCCTTTCTTCTCTTATTTTAGCAAGTTTTAACAGAATATTTAATCATCACAATCCACCTCTTTTCGTAATTTAATCCAAATGGATGTATGAGAGGAATATAATATATACAAATAATGCCAGCTCATCATCGAGTTCACTCTCTCAAATCATAATCACTATTCCTCATCCTCTTCTCCTCTCCTCTTTGCTCTCTTATATCTTTCTACTCTCTCTATACCTTGACTGGAAGCCAGGCCCTAAGTGTAAAGAGGACAGTACTCTACAACTGTGGTGTAGAGCTTGGAGTGTGTGACTAAGCTCAGGTTGTAAGGGGCACACTTGGTAAGGCACCCAGTCATACTGCAATATAGTAGAGCAGGTGTCTTAAGAAGAAGCAATGAATAGCCCAGGAGCTTCAATCATTGTTAAGGTAAGGTATTCTACTATACATTACTAGCTATATATACTAGACTAGCTGGTCTGTGCACCAGTCACTATAGTCACATGCACCGGACAATAATAACTACACTACCAGATATAGTTATACAGTACCTATGATGGAGACCCAAACTAGAGGATAATAGGAACTATGTACCGCAGACTCTGAGGATCCATGGGAACGCTAGATTATGCGAACCCTACCAGGTTATCTAAGCAACACTAGATGTCCCCTTACACAGGTCTCCTTTCTCAGAAGGACTTTTTCTTTGAGTGGTGCTATGATAGTATACCTGTAAACTCTTCTATTATAAACCTGGTGCTACGGTGTAAGAGCAACTGGAGTAGAGCTCCAGGAGATTCCTCAGTTAATTATAATTTATGGAATATAGTTACAACCTACCTCCAGGAGATTCCTCAGAGAATTAGATGAGGCTCCTAGAGGGAATAATCTACATTATATACTACAGT
>Ga0157361_1000806_pt1 | contig 11377 bp, 11 predicted proteins | sample AttlaeALBM2_FD_111481 | JGI IMG/M metagenome (GOLD analysis project Ga0157361, IMG submission 111481) | Fungus gardens microbial communities from leaf cutter ant in Ribeirão Preto, State of São Paulo, Brazil - Atta laevigata ALBM2 | ecosystem: Host-associated > Fungi > Mycelium > Unclassified ...
CTACGGAGGGAGGCGAAGTTGCTACCAGATGGCTGACTTCCTGTAGGCAGTTTGAGAGAATCTGAGGTCATAGATTTTCTCAGATTGCTCCATAATGCCGAGCATGAATTTCTAATTTCATGGCGTCCCAGGTGTTGGAAAGATGCCAGACTGCTAGTTCTTGGCCATGATGTCGGCTAATGATTTCTTCTCTCAGTGTCAATGAGTCTAGAATATATACTCAATCTTCCCATAGTATTGCCTTTCCTTTTCTTCTCCATCCTTCTCTTCGCTCATCAATAGCCTCTTTCACTTCCGCCTCAGTAGCTTCTTCTGCTTTCTCAATCTCCTTCTAAAATTTGCCTCCTTCAATTATTTGAGCCCAAAATACCTCCAATTTCAATATCATCCTTTCTTTGTTATTGTCTTTGCCTAAATTGTGATCTAGTCTGCAGGATGGAGCATCTACCTTTTTCATTGTGCTCCCAGGTTTGTGAATCAGTTAGATCTTTGTGGTCAGTCCACACCTCGAACTTGTCACTTTCCATGAGGTATTGTTTTCATTGTCTGAGTCCAGTTATGATTGCCAATAATTCTCTATCATAGATTTTGTAATTTCTTTTAGTTTCATTTAGTGATTGGGAAATATATGAGATCAATTTCTATGATCCATCAGGGTGTGATTGAGACAGTACTCCTCCTATGGCATAACCTGAGGCATCTACTTCCATTCAAAGTTTGTTCTGAGTTGGGGATTGTGAGTATTGGTGTTGAAGATATTAGGTTCTTTAGCTTTTTGAGTGCACCCTTCTCTTAGGAGTCTATTTCCATTCTTTCTTGTCTATTAGTTCTGTCAGAGGCTTAGCAATCTTGGCAAACTCTTTGATTTGTTGATAGAAGCTACAAAAACCCAGAAATTGTTGAATTTCATGTTTATCTTTGGGTTCAGGCCACTTGGTGTTAGAAGGATGGAGAGCAGCAATTATAGTGGGGACAAATGATGGCCCACTCACTGAGTTATCCAACAGATAATAATAGATGACCTGATAGGAAAGAGGGATCTTGAGAGAAGCAGAGTGGTTCACAGCATGGTAGTTGAGATGAAGAAGCACTGCGCTTACCTAAGTGTAACTTGTATATTAAACTATAGTAATACACAATATAATAATTAATTTAATACTCCCCCCAAACTCAAAGTAGTAGTCATTGAGTAACAATATAAATTAAAAGGAAAGTTCATAGAACCTCCAAACCAAGGAGTGGACAGAATTAGTGAAACAGTATCTGACTAAGATTTCTGGTCAAGATATCAGCAGGGTTCCTGGCTCCATCAATGTGGTATGGTTTGATTTTGTTATTCTCTATTGCATTCCTGACATAGTGATATTGGATGTCAATATGTTTGGACCTCTTTTCTTGTACTGGGTTAGTGCTCCAGAAGAGTAATCTGAGGTTATCACCATAGAGATGAGGGACAGGAATATCAAAACCAATCTCACTCAGGAGATTTGATGTCCAAACGAGTTGGCAGCTATAGTCAGAGAGTGCCATATACTCAGCCTCAGTGGAGGAAAGGGCTACTGATTTTTGTTTGTGACTTAACTAGGAAGTGATTACTTGAGCCAGCATAGTAAAATAGCTAGTAGTTGACTTGTGATGCTCATGGTCTTGGCCTCAATTAGAATTAGAGTATGCTATAAGTGATTCGTTGCTTAATCCATTATAGACAAGCCAATATCTGTGAGTGACAAGCAAGTATCTACAGAGGTGTAACCTAACTTGATAATGATTGTTAGAAGGGTTTGCCATCTATTGAGCTAACTTGACAACTGCAAAGCCAATATCTAACCTCGAGCCAATCATCAAGTATATTAGAGAACCAACCAGTTATTGGTACTTTTGGTGGAATTTGGGATCACACTACTTTTTATTTGGTTTAAAGCTAAACTCAGATGGCAGTGGAGTATAAGTAGGATTAGTTGCAATATTAAAGCATACTAGCACCTTCTCTAAATACTCACATTGATCAATGAATATCTTTTAATTTTTATGATCACAACTTATGTGCATGCCTAGGAACTCTGTGGTTTCACCAAGATCATGATATTCCTATCTAGCCATAAATTTCTGCTTCAACTCATTGAGGAGCAGGGAACCTTTAGTACCCATAAAGCAAACATCATTGACATAGACAATGGCTATAACTAGCACTTTAGTCTTTTTGTCATGATAGTAATATACACCAGCATTAGATTTGCATCTCTTAAATCCTAGGGCAAGCATTGACTTGGTCATTGTGTACCACTAGGATAAGTCAGCTTGTTTAAGGCTATACAATGCTTTGTGAAATCGCCAGACTTTGTTTTCTTTCCCAGGTAGTTTGAAACCTTCTGGCTGTTCTATATAGATTTCCTCATCCAGATCGCCATATAAGTAGGCTGTTTTGATGTCAATACTTTGGATGTCTAGATCCTCAAGTACAACAACAGCAAAAAGCAGTCATGCAGTTTCATAGCAGACAACTAGAGAGAATAATTCATTAAAGTCAATGCCTTCGACTTGAGAAAATCCTTTGGTAACAAGACAAGATTAATAATAACCATCAGGCTTGATATTAAATATCTAGTGGTTCTTGACCGCTTTTCTTCTCTTAGGAAGGTCCACAATTTCATAAACATCTCTATCTTTGAGTAATTTCAACTCCTCAAGGTAGGACTCAAGCTACCTTTTCTTAGAGTCAGCTGGTAGTTTAGCAACATCTTTAAAGGTTTTTGGTAGAACATGAGTCTTGTCAGTAACCAAACTCCAATAACTGAAATTAAGCCAACTATCTCTTTGTTCAGCGTTTGACAAAGAGAACTCAATAGAGTTCTCGTTAGATTTTCTATTCTACTTATACATATTTCTGACCCTAACCCTATACTAAAGTCCCATGCTTCCATATGAGTCACTATTCTCTCACACGTCTGTCGATAAGAAAAATAAAAGAAAAGAAAAAGAAAAGAAATATAAATAATGACTTAGCCGATTTTGCTAAGTCATGACACCACCCTCCTCTTAAGTTTCCTCGTCCCGAGGAATTTTTCTACAATTCATAGTACGGGTCGACCATGTCACCCATCTCATCTTCATCTTCCTCTGCCCATTCTCGAACTCCTGATTTTTCTTCTTCGACTTCTTCCTCTTCTTCCAGGATTGTTTTCATCACCCCTCTTCTTGCCAGTTTCTTGCCCTTCCATCACCTCCAGTTTCTTTCTATCCTTCCCCAATATTTCTGGTTGTATCTCTTGTCTGACTACCTGTATAGCGTCTTCGCTGTAAACCTTCCTGGTAGTTCTCTTCATTGGAACGTACCTTTTTTGTGTTCTTGTCGCGCTACATCTTCTGTATCCCGCCAATATTCCTTTTCAAATTCTTTGATTGCCTCTTTTGCGTTCTCCAAATTCTCCCTTCCTTCCCAAGTATTGGACTCCGCCGTAAATCCTTTCTAGCGTACTAGGTATTTGTCTTTTCCTCTTATCCGTTGCTTGTTCAAGATTCTCTCTACCTCCCATTCTTCTTCCCCTTCAATTATTACCGAAGCTGGTTGCTCCTTCCTCTGTCTCTACCTGTCCTACATATCATTGTACTCTACTAACGTTTACTACCAGGTGTATTTTTACTGTACTAGGTAGTTCCAATTTGACCACGTTCGATGATATTATCTCTCTGACTTTGTAAGGACCCACAAATCTTTCTGTCAACTTCTCTGTCCTCCTTCCAACCATTTGATATTTCAGATCTTTGGTACTGAGCATGACCAAGTCTCCTACTTTATACTCCTCTACGTCCGATCTCCTTTTGTCGGTGTATTTCTTTATTTCTGTCTGTGCCTTTCCTAGCACTGCCTTTGTCTCCTCCTGTATTTCTTTCATTTTCTCAATGAATTTTTCTGCCCCTACATATTTCCCCTTCTTTCTTCCCTCGAACCCCATCCTGGGATCCTGCCTGTAATTTGCCTTGAAGGGCGACATCCTAGTACTTGAGTGCGCTTTATTGTTATATGCAAACTCTGCCGTTCCTAACCACTCTGGCCACTGTTCTTGCCTATGATCGATGAACATCCTTAAGTACTGTTCTAACTCTTGGTTCATCCTCTCTGTTTGCCCATTTGTCTGGGGGTAGAACGCCGTCGACAATTTACTCTTAATCCCCAACATCTCATTCAGTTCTCTCATTAACCCTGCCGCGAACTGTGGTCCCCGATCCGATATGATACTCTCAGGCAGACCATGCAACTTCCACACATTATCTCTGAACAGCCTTGCTAATCTCTCTGCCGATGTTTTCTCCGTAGTTGGTACAAAGTGGACCATTTTGGTTAGTCGATCCACTACTACTAGAATACTATTGTACCCCTGTGCTAGCGGCAGCTTAGTGATGAAGTCTGCCGATATATGGGTCCAGGGCCTCTCCGGAATAGAGTTTGGCATTAATTTTCCTGCTGGCTGTTCTGTGCGATTTTTATTTCGCTGGCAAGTGTCACATCCCTCCACATATCACTTCACTTCCTTTGTTATTCCTGGCCACCAAAAGTTACAGGTGATCAATTCCACTGTCTTCCACTGCCCCCCATATCCTCCTATCGGCGTATTGTGATGCAGCCTAATAATTTCTGCTCTCAGCTTTTCATCTTTCGGTACATATACTTTTCCTTTTTTGTACATTACGCCATTTTCTTCTCTCCATTCTTCATCCCTTAATACCTTTACCCCTGCTCTCTTCATTTCTTCCACAGCTTTGACGACCTTGTTATCTTTTACTTTTGACTTCTTTACTTCTTCTAGTAGGTCTACTCCATCTACTATAATTTCCACTGTTTCTGCTCTCCTCGTTTCTATCCACTCTGGCTTTATCAGCGTCTCATCCTCGTTATCCTTTTCAACTCCAACTTCCCAGTCTGGTCTCCTGCTCAGACTGTCTGCCTTCTCCATCTTACTTCCTGGGACGTGTTTCAGCACGCACGAAATCAAATCTAGATAGGTATAAGGCCCATCTTGCTTGTCTACGATTTAACTTTTGTGCCTTCATAAAGTATTCGAGATTTTTATGATCTGTCCAGATCTCAAATTTAACTGTTGCCCCTTCTAGAAAATGTTTCCATGCCTCCAAACATCTGACTACCGCTAATATTTCTTTGTCATGTATCTCATAGTTTCTTTCTGTATCACTTAGAGATTTGGAAATGAAAGCGACTGGTCTCCATTTTTTGTCCGAGCACTTCATCAAGAGTACTCCCCCAGTAGCATAGTTTGAGGCGTCTGCCTCTACTCTAAACTCTCTGTCTAAGTCTGGAGCTGCTAATACTGGTTTTGTCGTGAACACCTGTTTTAACTTGTCAAATGCCTTCTGCTGAGGCTCTTCCCACCGTCACTTCTCGTCTTTTCATGTAAGCACATTCATTGGCCTAGCGACTCAAGCAAAATCTTTTATGAACCTTCTATAATAATTGGCAAGGCCCAAGAATTTCCTCACATTTCTTACTGTCTTCGGTTGTGGCCAGCTAAGCACACCATCTACTTTCTCCTTTTCCATCTCTATTCTATCGGGTCCTATAACTACCCCTAGGAACCCTATCTTCTTTGTCTTCTACACACACTTTTCCAGCTTAATATATAAGTTGTTTTCTTCTAACTTCCTCAATATTTCTTCCATGATTTCATCATGGCCCTCCTCTGTTTCTGTCCCCACCAATATATCATCTACGAACGCGGCGACTTTCCCTTCGTTAATTAAGTCCCTTAGGATTTCATTCATCATCGCCTGAAATGTAGCTGGCGAGTTCGTCATCCCGAAGAACATTACTGTTGGTTCGAAGGAACTGATGTGCATTGTAAACGCTCCTTTCTACTCGTCCCTCTCCTTTATCCTCACATTATTGAACCCCCACCTGAGATCCATCTTAGTGAATACTTTCTTACTACTCATATTGTCTATTAACTCTGTGATTAAGGGTAATGGATAGTTATTCTTCACCGTCTGGCTATTCATTTTACAATAGTCCATCACCATCTGCTTACTTCCATCCTTTTTGCCAATGAAAAATACCAGCGACGTTTGAGGTGATTTTGAAGGTCTGATATAGCCTTTCCTCAGTTGATCTTCCACAAACTTTTGAACTTCCTCTCTCTTGTTCTTGGATAGAGGGTAAATCTTTCCTTTTTGCGGTTTGAACGTCTCCTTGAGATCTATAGCATGATCCCAAATCTTTTTGGTCGGCATCCTTTCTGACTCCACCTTCCCAAACACTTTTCTCCACTTTCAAAACTTCTTTGGGACCATTTCTTCGATTTTCCTATGGTCCTCCTCTATCTCTTCCTCTCTTCCCCAATCTTCTTTATCGTCTATCACCCAGCGGACAATTTTCTCTTCTTTCTCCGTTGCCACTCTTTTGACCTTTTCTCTCTCCTGGGCTTTTCCGCCACACAAGGGTGGGCACCTCGTCATCTTGACTTCCTCTGTCTCCCAATTTATCTCCGGATTGTGCGCCACCAACCATGGCATCCCTAGAATTACTTCTGTCTTTCCTAGGTCGCATACATCTATTCTCATCCTTTCCATATGGCCTTTATAATACACGTTGCACTCTACCTGGTGTGTGATGGCCCCTCTGCTATTATTCGTGCCATCTACATTCCTAACGACTAGCGGTCTCTCTAACTTTTGCAGCTTGAACCCATGCCTAGCTGCTGTCTGTCTGTCTATAAACATCCCCATTGCGCCACTATCCAAGAGCGCTTTAATCATTATGCCTTCGTGCGTATCTATCTTCTCCACTCCAATATTTAACCACACCTCTCTCAACATCTTGAAGGTTCTCCTGACCTCCTTTTGACTACCCCCCTCTTTTGCTGTGCCTTTCAGTTCTCCTGACCATGCGCCGCTCTGCTGCACTTTTGCCCCTCTGGGCCGCGCTGCTCTTTCCTCTCTTGCTACGCTTCTCCTCTCTGTGGGCGCGCCGCTTTCTACTCTCTTCCCCTCGCATCCACACCAACTTATCTCCTCTTTCTTCTAATAGGGGAGCGTTCCCTGTCCCCAATCGTCTTCTGCATAACATCTTCCTTTGCCACATCTCGGGCACCTCAAATATGTGACGACGGCTCCTTGGCCACGCCATCCCAACTCCCATAACTGTGCATCTTGTGGCACTGTTGGTCCATAGTACCACTCCGCCCTCTTCCTCAACTCCTCCCACAAACTCCTCCTGTACTCTCCTTGCTGCGCTTTTCCCTTCATAGGGCACGCCGCTTCCTCCTCCTCAACTCTCCTTAGCTTTCTCTGTCCCTGCGCTTCTCCCTTTGCAGGACACGCCGGCCTTTTCTCCTGCTGCGTCTTTTGTGGCTTTGCTACATGCACCACCTTTTCTTCCTCCTTCTTCTTTATTCTCAATGGGCAGTCCCTGCATTTGTGCCCCTGCTCTCTGCACTCGAAACATCTTACAGCTACCATCCTCATGCTTTTTACCACTTTCTCTTCTATGCCACACTGCATCACTTGACTCTTTAAAACTTCAAATTTATTTTGAGGGACTTCTGCCCTCTTTACTCCCTCTCTTCCGTTCCTGCAATTTTGGGCCAGGTGCCTGAACCCTTTGCAGCTCCTGCAGAGCTTTCCTTTCCTCCCTTCTAATTCTACCCTTAATTTGGTGAGGGCACGCCGTTCTTTGAGCATGGTGCTCATGAGTTGGTTATATTATTCTTGAGACATGGTGACTACGTCTCAAGAAAGGGTATGGAGTTAATGGTTTGATCTCAATTATGTTACGTCTGTTGGGGTGCAAGATCTTCACCTAACCAAACACCTACTGCCTTACTTACTACTGCCCTAATAGTACTTTGGCTATTACCCAATGGATGGGATCCCTAACCTAGACAGCCCACTAGTGGTAACTGTCACTCCTCTGCGTGTACCGACCCACAATGGAGTCGTAGCACAAGGTTTATACTAAGAAGCAATATAAGTAGACTACTAAACACCGCTTGATTGCAAGGTCAGGTCTCAGTAGTAATACCCAAGCTTGGTACTACACTTCCACCTGTAGTCCCTAACTGACTGCAAAGTCCCCTTAAGCCAAGGGCCTGGCTATATATGGAGGTGGCTAGTAGTCGCGATGACCACCGGCTGAGGGTTGATTGATAATGAGATAAGAGTGTGAGCAGAGTCCAAGGTGGACGATGCTCAGAGGTGATATCGAGTTCTAGTGTCAGAGAGCCAAACTCCGTGCCGGAATTAAGCCAACTGCTCTTTGTTCAGCGTTTGACAAAGAGAACTCAATAGAGTTCCCATTAGATTTTCTATTCTACTTATACATATTTCTGACCCTAACCCTATACTAAAGTCCTGCGCTTCCATATGAGTCACTATTCTCTCGCACATCCGTCGATAAGAAAAATAAAAGAAAAGAAAAAGAAAAGAAATATAAATAATGACTTAGTCGATTTTGCCAAGTCATGATACTCACTGTAATAGGATTCCTAAGGCACATGTTCATCTCGCACTGTGATACTACTGCCCTTACCTAGTCTAGTAGCCTGACTCGCCATCGATACAGTAGTACTACCTAGAACTCCTATACTGTCATGTGGGCTTTTTTTCAGCTGACTGTACAACTGAAAGCCAACTCCAATGACACATAGTAAGTGGTTAGCTCCTAGCATAAGCAAATGCCTGGGTCCGTTGAGCTTGAGTCTCCCTTTGAGGGAATTTTTATAGAGTTTTTATAAAGCAGACACAAAAGAAAAATCACTCAAATAGCCTTTCAGCTCTAGAGTGACAGAGGGAGAGACAATTAGGGGAAAAGAGTATTTTATTAGGATTACAAAGCAATAATACAACAAAAGAAAAGAAACAAAGAAAACTTCCAAATTCCCAAAGATAGTAAGAGAGAAATGATAAGACAGTACCTCTCTCGATCACTTGGCTACCACTCCTCACTCCTCTAATCCTACTCCTGGATTCTTCTGTAAACAATATATGGCTCTCAAGCCTTTTAATGGGCCATAGAGAGAGGCAGCAATCTTGAGTTGTCTTGCTCTCAAGCACGTTATCTTCATCAAACACCTCTTCTTTTATCTCTCTATCTAATCTCTCTAGTCCTTCTACTACTCCTCTATACTTCATCACATCTTTGAGTCTCAGTCTTCTTCTGTTAGGTTTGCAATGCAGTCCTCAAGAGGACTTGTCTTGCTAGTTCTTGCTATAATTAGCCATCAACAATGATGGCCTTGCTCTGATGGTAACCTAGACATTATAAATAGGTGACTGCTGTTGAGATATGACATCATTCTGTTAGAGAACATCTTCTCAGGTCCTTTTCGCTTTTGAGAGCACTCTAGAGGGGAGTTCTGTTATAGATCTATTATGAAATTCTCTGGACAATCTCTATGAGGTTTCTGTAGTAGTGGTTACAGCCACTACTCTGCTACTCAAGTAGTATGCTCAAGTCCATGACTGGGCATCTAATGATATCTCTAGGGGGCCAAACTTGTCTCTTGAGCTAGTTATTCTCATTGTTATGGTGAAAAATATCACTTTTATTGCCTAAACAGCTGTTTGGCATGATAACACATGACATTCTTCATTACTAGGTAGACTATTTATATACAAAGAACAATAAAACATAAAACAATAAGAAATAGCCTAGAACTCATTTAGTATAGCATTCAATATTCTAACAGTATAATGTGTATCCCATACTACATTTCTGTAGAAAATTCTCTAGCAGCATAATAGCACTGCTCTTTCTACTACTCATCCCTTCTTTACTTCCTTCCAAAGAGAACACTCTCTACATTTGTGTTCTTCTTTCCTATACTTGAAGCATTCAACTTTTCTTACTTCTTCTTGCCTCTTTATCATTTTCTCTTCCAGTTCACACTGCATTACTCTGCTCGATAATGTCTCAAATTCATTCTAAGAAATAGCTTTTTCCTTTTCTTCTCTTTTTTTATTCCCGTAGTTTTGGGCTAGGTGTCCGAACTTCTTGTAACTGAAACATAACTTTTTCTTTCTTTCTTCCAACTCTGTCCTTAATTTAGTGAGGGCACACTTTTTTTTGAGCATAGTACTCATGAGATTGTTATACTATTATTGAGATATTTTGTGCTATATCTCAGAGGTACAGAGATAATATTGAGTCTTGTCTATATACTTTTATGTCTGCTAGGGCACAAGATCTTCACCCAGCCAGATGTCTACTACTCTACTAACTACTACCCTAATAGTACTTTGGCTATTACCTCATGGAGAAGATCTCTATACTAAATAGTCTTCTAGAAGTAACTATTACTCCTTTGTGTATACCAACTCACAATGGAGCGCAACACAAGGTTTATACTAAAAAAGGTATAGGTAATTACTAGACACCACTTGATTACAAGGTCAGGTCTCAGTAGTAATACCTAAGCTTGATACTATACTTTTATCCACTATCCTGAACTAACAGTGAAGTTCCCTTAAGCCAAGGGCCCAGCTATATAGAAGTGACTAGTAACCACAATAACCACTGGTTGTCATGGCCTTAACCATGACCCCAAACTTAGCAGAATATTACCTAAGATTAGTCAGCATACTTGAAGTATATATTGATTTAGTCAGTATATCTTAGCTTTGTTCTTTTATAGGTAAAACTTCAATCAACTCCTTCTTTCTCACCCTGACCTTCTGTGACCCTAGTCTGGACCTTAATCCCTTCAACTTGAAGCTGAGAATTGGTACAAAGACTAGTTCGACCCTTAAGGTTGTAACTAAATCCTCAATTACTCTCCTTTTCTTGTGAAGTTTTCTAGTCCTTAATACCAGTTGAGGGTTGATAATGATGAGAATAAGAGTGAGCAGGGTCCAAGGTAGATGGTGCTTTGAAATAGTATTAAGTTCTAGTATAAGACTTAGTCACATTGACCTTAACCTCACTCCTTATCTGAGTTGACAAGGAGAACTCAATAGAGTTCCCATTAGATTTTGTACACCATATATACATGAATGATAACCCTAACCCTATACTAAAGTCCCATGCTTCCCTATGAGTTACTTTTATCTTGTGCATCCATCAATAAGAAAATAAATGAAAAGAAAATAGAAAAGAAAATAAATATTGACTTAGCTGTTTTGCCAAGTCATGATAACTTGGATTAACAATATTTTTCCTAATTGTTTCTCCTTTTATTTAGTCAACCATTCTGATGCCAGTCTCAAAAACAACATGGCTGTAGCAGTAGCTCACATTTATAAAAACAGCAATATTCAAAAAATCAAACACTATGCCATGAACATTATTACTACCAATGCTAAATTATTTGCTATCAGATGTAGGATCAACAGAGCACTCAACTGTGACAATGTCAGTCATATTATCATTGTA
>Ga0157361_1000807_pt1 | contig 11374 bp, 6 predicted proteins | sample AttlaeALBM2_FD_111481 | JGI IMG/M metagenome (GOLD analysis project Ga0157361, IMG submission 111481) | Fungus gardens microbial communities from leaf cutter ant in Ribeirão Preto, State of São Paulo, Brazil - Atta laevigata ALBM2 | ecosystem: Host-associated > Fungi > Mycelium > Unclassified ...
ACCGCCATCTCTCCGATCGCATTCTCACTCTCTCCTATCTTCCCTTCTGTGTCATACTGTGTGAGCCTTATGAATCTAATATTGGACTCTGTGGGAATATATGTCAGGTACTATGAGAACGGTGCCTAGACTATCTAGTAGTATAAATACTGGTCTTCTATTGTAGATATACCTCAGTTGAATCTCACACTAGCTTTAGGATCTCTACATTAGCTTAAGGGTCTATCGCCTCTGAGTGATCTTAGTGCCCTGACATCAATCTCACCCATTCCGGAGCAATTCCACTCCACTCCGGCCTACTCCGCTCCTGCTCCGCCCCGTCCTTGACATAGATGAAGATAATGCACTTGAGAGCAAGATGGCTCAAGATAGTCATCTCTGTCTACAGCCCGGCAAGAGGCTCGAGACCCCATTATAGTCCATAAAAGGATCTCTGGAGTAGAACTAGAGGAGTAGGGAGCGGTCACTCAGTGTTCAGGAGGAGTGCCGTCTTATCATTGCGGTGAAAGGGTGCAAAAGGGAATTGCACACTGGGACAAACAAAACCATGCTGTTCCAGCTCCCAATTGCATGCTAAAGGTCTGAGGGGAGATAATCAAAGATAAATAATTAGAAAATAGGAATTATACGCAGCTCCAATAAAATATATGTTGGTGGTTGTGAAAGAATTGTGAGATCTCTCTAGATTGTCATTGCATAGTCTCCCTAAGGTGTCAACCTTTACACACCATGATAAAAGCTCTTCTGGAAAATATAGTTAGTTGATCACTCATGGACCCTCCACACTCAGTTGCCCCCTTGTCTGCACCCCTAACACCAAACCTTATGGGTGTGATGCAATCCAAGTATGCACCTAGCCAAGCTTTCCCAGCCTGCTGTCCTCTCCAAAGCCTGCCCAAGTTGCATCTGCATCTTCTCCCTAGATCGAGTTCTAGGTATATTCTGTGTTCTTCTTAAGACACCCCACTGGTCTCAGTTTTCTTACTCTCAATAGATTCGCATTTACGATTCCAGAGGCAGTGTAGATGGAGATAGGAGTCAAGAGGTTCCTCTCCTATCCAACTGCATACTAGATACTATATCAAAATGATTACAAAGTCCTGAAACTCAATGAATAAAATATAAAAAGAAAACTATTACTACTTTTGATATTCCTTCAACCTCTTCTCATGCTAAGTCCATCCCAATTCCCAGTGATGATGCATCCTTATGGTAACACGTCCTCTTCATCAAATTCTTCCCATCAAAGATGATGCATCTTCATCATCGCTTCTCTCTAGAATATTCTTCTTGATCTCCCATCACTCCCTTTGATGTTGCTTTGTAAAAAGGCCCTCCTGGGTTACCTATTAAGTAGTCAGTAAGCCCCACTCAATGTCTAGTATCTCTGAGTTGCGTCCTAGGGCTCATTTATCTAAATATAATTGATCTGATGCCATCAATACTTAATTGCAACCAGAGTCTATTTATCTAAGTCCGTCATCCGAACACTACTGGCTCTAAAGTCCCGGTCTGCCATATCTCTAAGTTGGTTCCATCCCATAATGGATTTAGAGCGTAGTCCTTCTATGACTTTCTTCCTAAACCTGATGCCAGCTCATCCTGCTTGCTTCCCAAGGTATCAACATGAGCTCTGATTTAGTTCTCCCTTGCTCAATGTCTTTATTATAGGGTAGTACGTTCTGAGGATATAAAAAGGGTTCTAGAGCGAACTCTAATTAAGAATTTGTTGGTATAAAGAATATCAAATGTTATCTTCGGCGGAAAATTCATTTGCAGTGTAATAGCGGCCTTGCCATGTTTGGGAATTCAAAGGTTTTCTTTGTCTCATTTTCTTTGTTGTCTCTTTGCTTTGTAATCTTAATAAAATACTCTAGGGCACAGAAGGAAAGAGAAGCATCATACCCCCATCATATCCCCTCTCTGTTGCTCTAGAGCTTAATGGCTATTTTGAGTGACTAAGTTCTTTATTTTCTAAGTGTTCTACTTTACTTTTTAAAAACCTACCAAATCTCTCCCTCAACGGGAATTTGAGCCCCAATGGACTTGGGCATTTGCTTATGCTAGGAGTTAATAGCTCACTACATGTCATTGGAGTCGGCTTCCAGTTATACAGTCAGCTAAAGAAGAGCCTACACAACGGCATGGGAGTTCTAGGTAATTCTGTTGTATCGACAGCGAGCTAGGCTACTAGACTAGGTAAGGGCAGCAGTGTCACGATGTGAGACAAATGCGTGTCTTAGAGATCCTATTATGGTGAGATCTACCTTGAGTGGATTCATTAATACTTTGTTATCATTCTTTCTGGTCTTTTGAGCTATACCCCATTATTTCCCCTATTCTCAAGCTCTCTTTTTATATTTGATCATCTCCCCAGTGTCTACTTGTTTAGTACACAATTGTGAGACATCTCAGAGACTTCTTATATTCTCATTTGTTTTCACCTTTGTTTTGTGATCAATTTCCTTTGATCCCCCATCAGTACACTCTTGCCTCTGCCAAACACAATATCCAGTTGTCAATATAGAAGCATGCGCCACTATCTTAGACCCCTTCCCCTCATTCCCAGAGTCTCCAAAAAAAGAGTTAACAGTCCCTACATTTCCTCAGGAGTTGACTGCGTAAAACCTACCAGGGACCCAGTCCTATATTTGGGTGCTATGACACTTCCAGGCTTTTAATTACTGTCCCTTCCTATTTGGTCATCGTGCATCCAAGGAGCCTTCAAGGGTTTAGTGGACTCAGGTTCTTCAGGTTGTTTCATGGACCCCAATTTCATTGTGTCAAATGGACTTACTTGTTGGACTATTGCACCCCTTTCTGTGGCCTTGATAGATGGTACTGTAAATGCTTGTGTCACTCATGCAGTGTTGTTTCCAATTGATTTTGCTTGTGGTTACTCATGTGTACCTGAGTTTTTCGTGACCAAATTGGAAAGCACCTACCCAGTTGTACTCAGACACAATTGGTTAGTTGAACACAACCCAAATACTAACTGGAAGACTGGCACCCTACAATTTCCTGCCTTGAAGAACCATGACACAGCCCTAACCCCTGAGGCCCTGCCCAGAGCCGCCCCTGAAACTACCCAGGAACAGTCTTTATCCCTAAAAGGATGTACAGCACACTTAACCACAAAAACACCCAACCTGACTGATATCTCTCTGAAGTACCAACAATTCACAGACATCTTTTGTAAGTCAAAGTTCAAATTGTTACCTGAGCACCACTCATTCAACCTAGCAATCCAACTCAAAGATGGTACAACTCCCCCTCTCGGACCCATCTATTCCTTGTCCCACTTGGAGTTACAGACCCTCCAAGAGTTCATTGAAGAGAATACCAAAACAGACATCATCTGACCCTTGAATTCTTCCTATGAAGCTCCAGTACTATTTGTGAAAAAGAAAGACGGCTCCCTACACTTGTGTATAAATTACCAAGGTCTGAACCACATCACTCAGAAGGATAGGTACCCAATTCCCTTAGTCTCTGATCTGTTGGATGCCTCCAGAAAGGCCTGGATTTACTCGAAAATAGACTTGAGGAGTGCATATCACCTGGTGTGCATTGCCCAAGGTAACGAATGGAAAACATCGTTTAGAACCCGTTACGGCTCTTATGAATAGCTTGTCATATCATTTGGTCTCTCAAATGCACCTTCTGCCTTTCAAAGGTTCATGAATGAAATCTTCTCAGACCTGCTTGATATTTGCATAGTGATTTATCTCGATAACATCCTAATCTACTTAGATAACCTAGAAGAACATAAGGACTACGTTAAAGAAGTATTGGAATGGCTTCGAAGGCACAAACTATATGCATTACCCACAAAGTGCTCCTTTCACCAACACAAAGTTGAGTTCCTGGGGTTTATACTTAGCCTAGGAGAACTCTAGATGGATCCTAAGAAAGTACAGACCATCATGGAATAGCTCACACCACGTTGAGTCAGGGATATACAAGCTTTTTTAGGGTTCATGAATTTTTACAGGTAGTTCATTGAAGGTTATTCAGAACTGACTCTGCCCCTGACTCATCTGACCAAGAAGAATGAACTATGGGCCTGGACAGATTGCTGCAGAGTTGCATTTGATTCCCTTGAAGCAGCATTCTTAACGGCACCCATTTTGACATACTGGGACCCCAATCTCCCAGTGATTGTAGAGATGGATGCGTCTGACCACACCTTAGTGGCCATCATATCCACACATACTGGGCAAAATATTCACCCTATCGCCTTCTACTCTAGGGTATTTAGCTCCACCAAACTGAACTACAATATATACAATAAAGAACTCCTTGCAATTTTTGAGGCATTCAAAAAGTGACATCATTACCTAGAAGGGACCATCACACCTGTTGAAGTGTTTACTGACCACAAAAACCTGACTTACTTCTGCGAGTCAAAGACCCTATCCCGCTACCAGGCTAGGTGGTCAGAATTCCTCTCACAGTTCAATCTCTCTATCAAATTTTGCTCTGGCAGACTAGGTACTAAACCTGATGCATTAACCTGATGTTGGGATATCTACAATAAAAAGGACAATTTCTGCTCACTAACACATGACCATTGTTCTCAAAAGAACAGGTGGACCAACAAACAATATCGCCAAATCCTTGTCCTCTAGAACTCCATGCTGCAGTCACAATCAACTCACAAATGTTACTAGACGACATTCAAATGGCTATCAGGGAAGACCTGACTTACTTGAGGTTTCTGGAGACGGGCAAAGGCCTAGAACTGAACCGTTGGTCGAGAAAGGAAGACGGACTTATTCTCCATGATGACCAGGTGTTTGTACTGGATAACAAGGATCTGCAATTATGTGTACTCAAGTCCAAACATGATCATAAGCTTACAGGTTACCCAGGCCAGTCCAAGATCTTCCAACTAGTTTGAAAACACTACAGCTAGCCTAACCTGAAGAGTTTTGTAAAAAACTACATCAGATCTTGCAATGCCTATTCAAGAAACAAATCGAGAAGACACAAACCTTACAGCCTACCCAAACAACTCCCCATTCCTCTCCAATCTTGGGAGTCCATCTCAATGGACTTTATTGAACAACTCTCAGAATCCAAGGGCTACACCAACATACTCGTAGTCATAGATAGGCTCACAAAACAAGTGGTCTTCGTGCCAACCAGGAGGACAATTAACATGAAGGAATTATCTGAAGTTTTCATTCATGAGGTATTTTCGAAACATGGTACCCCTACCCATGTCACATCAGATAGGGGCAGTGAATTTGTCTCTAAGTTTTTCAGGACATTAGCCAATGCACTCGACATCAAGCTCCACTTTACCTCAGGTTATCACCCAGAGGCAGATGGCCAAACAAAATGCACCAATCAAATGCTCAAGCAATACTTGAGAATATTCTACACTTACCAGCAATAGGACTGGGTGAAACTGCTGCCTCTAGCAGAATTCTGCTTTAATAACTCTCTCACAGCCACTACAAATATATCCCCTTCTTTGCTAACAAGGGCTACCACCCATGGTTAGAGTTCCAGTTAGACCGAAGACCTTGTCCAGACATTGCAGAACCATACTTAGCCAACAGAAGATATACTCCAGACTCAAAAAATCAATAGTGAATGCGCAAGCCCGCTACCAAAGATGAGGGGACAAACAACGTCTCCCAGTACCGCAAATAAAAATCAGAGACCAAGTCTTTGTACTGGCAAAATTTATTAGAACTACTCGACTATCAAGAAAATTATCCAAAAAATACCTAGGCCTGTTCGAAGTTACTGGACAACTAGGCACCCACTCGTACTTGATCAGATTACTGGAACACCTCAGGTCAATTCATTCTGTCTTCCATATTTCGCAACTGGAACCTGCTCCGTCAAGCCAAATTCCCAACTGCTACAACTACCCCCACCACCCATTGAAATCGTGGGTCACCTTGAATTCGAGGTAGCTTAGATCTTGAACTCAAAGCTAGACAAGCAACGGAAGGACCCACTCCTATACTATGTCTGTTGGGCAGGTTATGAAGGCACTCCCAAGGAGTATTCTTGGCTCACTGCAAGTGATCTCGACTGTTAGCCGATTTCCACTATCACCACCTAGACAAACCTAGCCTGAGTCTAACTTGTCACCTGGGTACCGACCGATTGACCCAAGATTCCTCAAAGATCTTGACGTAATCCACAAATAATCAATAAGATTGTGAGGGCATGACCTTACGAGGGGGGTACTGTCATACCCTGTGACACCTAGTAACTATACAGACTTACAGAACAATTTAACCCTTCATCACTAGCTTATTAAGAACTATACCACTATGACTAAGCCTGCTAGACTACCCAGTTTAGAGCACTACTGTTTTTTAGCTTCATTATTAATAAAGCCTCCTTTTACTACTTTGCCTCCTGGTAATAATCCTCCCCCATCCTTGTGGACAAGCACAGAGAAAGACACAACCTGATTGGTTGAGATCAAGCCCAGCAGTCCCGAGAATCAAGGCTTAACAGGAAGACACAAAGGACTTCACTACCAAAAGCTGGCTGTAGCAACTTAGTCTAGACAACTTAATCATCCTCTAAGTCTGAGTTGACAAGGAGAACTCAATAGAGTTTCCATTAGATTTTCTACACTACTTATACAACTACTACATGGTCTGTGCACTACTTTCCCACACTTATCATATGACCCATCATGTGATGCTGTGACTTTCTGTCATATGACCATGACTATGTGACACTTGTGATATGACACTTTCCTGCACTCCTTCCTGTGTAGTAAGTCCAAGGTAAAAGAAAAGAAAATAAAATAAAAGAAAGGAAAAGAAATATAAATAATGACTTAGCTGTTTTGCCAAGTCATGACACTGGCTACCTAACTACATAACAGTATACCCAGAGACATAAGGTTACTACCACTGACAGGCCAATCACTTGAGAACCAGCAAAGTTGAGTTCATAGCCCCACAGCATTATTGCCAAGAATAGCAGCTTAGTCAGGAGAAAGAAGCCTCATGTAGAAAAGTCCAAAAGAGATGCCCATCACAAGAAACAGAACTAGTGGCCCAGCAGGAAATAAGAATAGCCATGGCATCACTTGATCAGTGATGGCTAAGAATAGGAGTGCATCAAAACTGATATACCATGATCAGAAACAAAGGAGTAACAAAAGTGTCATGACTTGGCAAAACAGCTAAGTTAATATTTATATTTCTTTTCTTTTCTTTTTCTTTTATTTTAGATTATTACTAAGGTAGAGCATGGGAAATATCATGTGACAGTCATAGAGTCACAAAAGTGTGACAAAGGTCACAGAAATGGTCACGTCACACATGGAGTCATAAGTCACAGTCACAGCATGTGATAGAAAAGTCAGCTGATAGACATGAGGACTGTGGGAGACAAGGTGCATAGCCACAATAGTAATTGTATATATAGTGTAGCAAATCTAACAGGGACTCTATTGAGTTCTCTTTGTTAATCACTGAACAAAGAGCAGTTGGCTTAATTCCGGCTTGGATTTTAGCTTCCTTACAAAAAGAGTCTCAGAGAGCTGAGGAGATAATACCTGAAACTCTCTAGGCAAGAAAGGAAAGAGTCAGGGCCCGAGTCGCTGAGATAAGCCAGAGAAAAAGGGAAAATCACTGTGGGATCATGGGTAGATAATCTGGTAACTCAGCAAGAGCAGAACAGACCTGGCAAAATTAATAGAAAATAATCAAGAAAAGACAAGGAAGCGCAGGATTCCCTATCACTACCAGAACAATTGTTGTAATAATAGATTATGACTGGGTTGATTATTTTCTCTATTTTTTTTGTATATTTCTTTTGTATTTTTCTAAACCTATAAAAACTCCCACTTAGTAGGAAGAGAGCAAGCAATCTTGGTCACCTCTTTCCTCTATTTGGGTTTTCAAAGTGGAAATCTATTTTTAGAGTGATCATATCAGTGATTGAGTTGCTTCGACTCAAGACTGAGTCAAACCAAAGAGACTACAGGACAAGTGACTTAGCCACAGGAGCAACATCATAGGAGCTCTAAGACAGAGTTTAGTATTGCTAGGAAGTCGAGTTATACAGAAAGGAGTCAAAGTCTCATATCTGATTACATAGTCAAGAGTACTACTATGAGGATAGTCTGATCACATAGCCAGAGAATGCTACTTGTTATAAATTGCCTCTCTAAGTTATTTTTCTTTTTCTCTTTCCCTTTTCTTTTCATTTATTTTTCTATAAATAGCATGGGAAAGTCATGTCACACTTTGTGATGAGATGTGACATTGGTCACAAAGAAGTCACAGCACATAATGTCACAGAGTTTAGTTGAGGTCATGGGTAAAGAATGTATAGACCAACTAAAAGTAGTATAAGTAGATAGACCCAATACAGCAAGGACTCTAACAAGTTCTCTTTGTCTAACACTGATAAAGAGCAGTTGGCTTAATTCTGGCTTGGAGTTAGCTTTCCTGACACTACTGTGAGGACAACTTTGAAACAGAGCATTAGAGCAACATCAGGTAAGCAAGACTCAGGCACAGGGCCAAGACAGTAGTCTAGAATTGAAAATCGGATTTTGAACATCACTGCTACCATGATACATTAGTAGATCTTTAAACTTTACAACTTCTTTTCACCTTCAACTTCTGGATTTATTTCCCCATGAATTTGCACAAGGAACACTATGCTAATACATGGTGTCAACTAGGGTGCTTTCCTTAGGAGATCACACATTTTATTTTTATTTAAACTTTCATCTTCACCGCTACTTAGACAGTAGTTGGGGAACTTCAATTTAAAAATAAACCCTAGCAATAACAGCCTTTTCACTGTGGCTATTCTGATTTTCTTTCAAGCTGCCGGTCCTGTTTTCTTGTGATGAGTGTCTTTCCAGACCTTTCCACATGAGGCTTCTTTCTCCTGAGGCCATGGGCTCAACTCCACTGGTTCTCAAGTGATTGGCCTGTCAGTGGTAGCGACTTTATGTCCTTGGGTATACTGTTACGTAGCTAGATAGCTAGCTTTTTGGCAGTGAAATTCTCTGTGCCTTCTCTGCTATCTAGCAAGTGATTCTATTTTAGTCTTGACTTTGGGGTGTGAAGTCGCGAAATTTGTTTAATTTTAGGCCTGAATATATTTTGGGTTTCATATCAGAAGAGAGGTTGGCTCATCATTTTGCCTTTACCATCATTGGGAATTTTGGAAGTTTTCTTTGTTTCTTTTTCTTTTGTTGTATATTTTCTTTGTAATCCTAATTAATTACTCTATGGTACAGAAGAGACATCAAGAATTCTACCCCCATTACCTCATTCTGTTGCTCTAGAGCTAAAAGGTTATTTAAGTGACTAAGTGTATTTTATAAGTTTCTTTTCTCTCAAAAAACATCAAAAACCTTTCCTTGACAAGGATCCTCAAAGGTCAACAGACTTGGACATTCACTTATGCTAGGAGCTAATCCCTTACTATACTGATAGGGTTAAAATCAAAACAAGGGTAAATGTGAGATTAGAGAGACAAAATCTCCAAGCTGCTTCACAGTTGTGTGCAAACAAGTAGGCACAGGGGAGATAAATCAAATAATAGAGAGCTTACAAAAATAAATGTCCAAAGAATATTTGATAGAAACCTAGAAAGTAGAATTGTTTTTAGTATCTACTCAAGAGAACCCTCACCAATCTGGATCTCAAAGGCATGCTGTTATGCCACTAGCAAATCTTTTGCAGAAATGTAGCATGGGATACAAATTATACCCTTGGATTTCACTATTGGAACCTACTCTAAAGACCTCCTACAAGTCCCAGACATAATCTAGACCCAAGATTGGATACTTCTATTAGGTAGTTGCCAAGCTGCCATATGCTAGAATAGCATATAACTCAGGAGGCAAGACTGATGAGTGTCAAGGATGGAATGGACAGAGGACGGAGGAGAGGAGTAATAAATAGAAGTATACTCCAGTGATGGGGATCAAAAGGTTTGATCACAAAAAAAGGTGAAAGCAAGATCAAAGAGGCAAAATCTCCAAACTGCTTCACAATTGTACACTAAACAAGTAGGCACTGGGGAGATAAATTAAATAATAGAGAGCTTACTAAAGGTAAAAGTCCAAAGAATAACCAAAATGTATTAAATAGAAACCTAAGAAAGAAAAACTGTTTTTAGTATCCACTTGAGAGAACCCTTACCATAATAGGATCTCTAAGGCATGCATTCATCTCACGCCATGACACTACTGCCCTTACCTAGTCTAGTAGCCTAGTTGACCATCGATATACCAGTACTACCTAGAACTCCCATGCTGTCGTGTAGGCTCTACTTCAGCTGACCATACAACTGGAAACCTATTCCAAAAATACGTAGCAAGTGGTTAGCTCCTAGAATAAGCAAATGCCTGAGTCCGTTGAGACTTAAGTCTCCCTTCGAGGGAAGTCTTATAGAGTTTTCATGAACAGAAGCAAAGAAAACCTCAATCACTATCAAGGACTGTACAGAGCAGGAGCAGAGCAGCCCGGAGTGGAGCAGAATTTCTCTAGAGTGGAAGAGAGTTGACAACAAAAGTGAGGGAATAACCTTGGCTGTAAGGGGGCACTCGGAGGCGTCCCAGAACATACTTGAATATAGTATAGGAGGCATCTTAAGTCAAAGCAATGTATAGCCCAGGAGCTTAAACTATTGTTGAGGTAAGGTATTCTACTGTACACCACTAGCTACTTATACTAGACTAGCCTGGTCCATGCGCTAGTTGCTATGGGCACCTACATCAGAACAATAATAACTACACTACCATATATAGCTATGCAGTACTATGATGGAGACCCAAACTAAAGAGAAGGGAACTATAGACCACAGACTTATGAGGATTTGTGGGAATGCTAGCTGATATGAACCCTACTAGGTATTCTAAGCATTCTCAGGGTGGTCCCCTTACATTGGCCTTAGCTCATGCGCTGTGCCTTGATCTGCTGTTACGTTGAAAGAGTACAAAAGGGAATTTCACACTGGGACAAACAAAACAATGATGTGCCAGCTCCCAATTGCGTGCTAAAGGTCTGAGGGGAGATTATCAAAGTTGAAGGTTTATAAATAATTAGAGAAATAAGAATTATATGTAGCTCCAGTAAAATATAAGTTGGTGGTTGTAAAATGATTGTAAGATCTCTCTAGATTGTCATCACATAGCCTCTTTAAGGTATCAACCTTTACACACTGTGACAAAAGCTCCTCTGGAAAATACAGTTAGTTGATCACCCATGGACCCTCCACACTCAGTTACTCTCTTGTCTGCACCCCCAACACTGAACCTTATGGGTGTGATGCAATCCAAGTATGCACCTAGCCAAGCTTTCCCAGCCTGCTGTCCTCTCCAAAGCCTGCCCGAGTTGCATCTGCATCTTCTCCC
>Ga0157361_1000809_pt1 | contig 11367 bp, 14 predicted proteins | sample AttlaeALBM2_FD_111481 | JGI IMG/M metagenome (GOLD analysis project Ga0157361, IMG submission 111481) | Fungus gardens microbial communities from leaf cutter ant in Ribeirão Preto, State of São Paulo, Brazil - Atta laevigata ALBM2 | ecosystem: Host-associated > Fungi > Mycelium > Unclassified ...
ATTATTATGACATTAACGCTATTATGAACCTGAAAGCTGACATTACAATAGAAGCATTAGAACGAGCAACATCAGCAATTACACTAGCTTTTGAACAAGCAAATGGAAATGCAGCCAAAATACACAGACCAAGTCCCAAAGCCAAACCCTGGTGGAACAAAGACCTATCAAAGACATCAACATTAATACACTGCTATAGAGACTCAAAACGTACCCAGATTGAAGAAACAGGCTCATTTGACATCCAAATAGAAGCAGAAATCAGACGAGCACAAAACCTCTTTAAACAACAGGTATACTAGGCAAAACATACCTGGGCCAACCAGATCTTAGAGGATATCTCCTCCAAAGACATATGGTCCATTCAAAAATGGACTATAGGTAATCGTAACTACCCAATGCCAGCTCTCACTTATGGTCCAGATATCTCTCCAGCAATCTCACTTTAGGAGAAATGTAATACCCTCCGAGACACACTCTATCAAGAACTACCAAACCTCCCGGACCTAATAGTAGCCGATCTCACTCAAAGAAACCTAGATGAAATGCCATACACTGAGATCTCACCCACTGAAGTAAGTGAAGCTTTATTTTCTACAAGCTCAAACACAGCACCAGGACCAAGCCAAATCACATACAAAATGATTAAGTGGGTATGGCCAATAGCAGCAGAACCGATCACAATGCTATTCCAAAGATGCCTTAGCAAAGGCTACTACCCAATCCAATAGAGACAAGCAGTAGCAGTAGCACTCAGAAAGCCTAACAAACCTGACTATTCACAGCCACAAGCATACCGCCTCATCACATTACTTGAATGCCTAGGCAAAATCCTCAAAAAAATTATAGCAAGGAGACTATCATATATGGTAGGCCGCTATGAGCTAATACCAGGAACACAATTTGGAGGAAGATCAAACTCCTCTACAATTGATGCTGCCATGACATTCATATATGACATACACTCTGCCTGGAATCAAAATAAGGTAATGTCAGCACTAACATTCGATATTAAAGGCTTCTTTGACTTTGTAAACCACCAATGCCTTCTCACTGAGATGCAATCAAGACAAATCCCACTGGAATACCTCAAATGGACTGCTAACTTTCTAGACAACTGCAAAGCAGCAATCTGTGTAGATGGTACCAGAGGAGATTCCAAACCAGTCAAGAATGGAATCCCACAAGGCTCCCTAGTTTTGCCCATCCTAGCATTGTTCTACTTAGCAGGCCTCCTAGAGGTATTCTAGGATAAAGCTATCTTTTCCACCCCCAAAAACCTTGAGGCTAACAAACCATCTGACATAGGTATCCTAATGTATGTAGATGATGGCAAACTTACAGTCTCATCGACTTCAATTGCAATAAATAATATCCTTCTAGCCAAAGCCTACAAAGCTGTCAACCAATGGCTTTGGAAAGCAGGCCTTGCACCAGACCAAGACAAACGTGAACTCATGTACTATATCCAACGCAAGAAATGTGGTAATCTTGCAACCCATATAGAACTTACAGAACAAGATGGATCAATATCAAAAATCTTAGTGACCTCCTCAATATGCTGGCTAGGTATCCACTTTGACAAAAAACTCCTATTTAACCACTATGTAAAGAAGATTTCAACCAAAGCCAAAGCAGCCCTTGGTTGCATAGCCATGTTATCAAACACAGTGCGGGGCCTCTCATACCTAAATCTTCGCATATTGTACAGAACATGTATCTTATCTATTATAACATATGCGAGCGCAGTTTGGTGGACCAAGAAAGATGCACATGCAAAGGCACTCAGTCAGATTCAAAACCGGGCACTCTGAATCATCTGTGCAGCATTCAAAACTACACCAATCCAGGCCCTAGAGATTGAAGCAGCAATACCCCTAATCTACCTACACCTAGACTACTTGAAGAGAAAGGCTAGAATCCACCTAAATAGGCTAAGTATAGCAAACCTGGTCATTCATTGCCTACCTACAGTATGGACCCAAACAGAGAACTCAGCTCCCAAACAAGAAACCAATCCCTTACCCAAAGGATCTACCTAGCTAATCTGCATAGCAGCTCACACAGCACACACCCACAAATGAATCTTCCCCTTTCTTCTTCCCCCATGGCGAAAGACATATGCTGACTACCCTAATAGAGTCACAATTGAAGACAAACCAGCCAAGGAAGACAAAGCTGTAACAGAACACTTATGCTATGTCTCTTCTCTCAAGACCTCCCCAAGCCACATCATAGTATATACAGATAGCTCACAGAGATCAATAGATCAAAGGTTCCGAAGAACAGGTGCTGCAGCAGTAGGATTTTACCAAGGAAACGAGATATTCAAACAAAAGATAGGCCTGGGAGGCAGGGCAGAGGTATATGATGCTGAACTAACCAGGCTAGTAGTGGGCATCAGAATGGCAATTGCAAAGGCAGATTCCCTGCCCAGAACACACCACATCCATATATTCGCAAACAACGTCTTGGCTATCAAAATGGTCTCAGACCCAAAGCCACGTCAAGAACAACTACTAGCTTATACCTTCTACCAATATATGCTACAATGGCTACAAAAGAACCTAGTCAACACCCTCAGAGTCGCATGGTACCTAGGCCATTCAGATATCCCAGAGAATGAACAGGCAGACCAACTAGCCAAAGAGATAACTCTGCTCCCCTTATCATTAGAACCAACAATCACACACAACATCTGCCATGCACGCAAATGCCTGAAAAGGGACTGGACCATCCTATGGAGAAACTCCTCTCCACATCAAGGCAGCTGGGCAATAGCAAACCAGATACTACCATCCCTGAACCCTACACCTTACTTCCTAGCGCTAGTAGACAGGAGAGAGCTATTTGAACGACTTCTACAATGCAAAACAGGACACAGCTACTCAGGGGAATACTACCGAAGATTTGTTCCTTCAGTAGACCCAGCCTGCCTATGTGGCGAACCTACACAGATATGAGAACATGTTATCCAATCATGCCCTACCTATGAGAAATACCGCACTGCTCTATGCAAAGTATCACAAACGCTATACCTCTCTGACCTCCTTAGCACCAAGGATAGTATAGAAATTATGACATCCTTCCTCAAAAACTCTGGGGCCTTCACAAAGAACGGCCAGTCCCCTCCATCACTATCTACACCCCACATGACAGACAGGCCTCTCACAGACTTCATAGAGACTGAGCCCCAAACTCAAACCCTAAGAACTATCTCATTCTACTGATAAACACCCTTGAAGCACTTAACCTTATATACTAATACATTCATACAATTCCAACCTATATTGTCCCATGGAGAACCCAACTACTTCACCATCAGCATTTACATCCAACTCGGAACAATTACCAGCCGACCCCCCCGAAGCTCGGGTGTAGTCAGTAGTTTACTGCTATGTATCTCACCTACTGCATCTTAGTACCTGCTTGCTTGTTGCAGTATACAAATACAGAATTCTCTCTCTCTCTCTCTTCTGATTGATTGGTAAGCAAGTATGTCTGCCAGCACAGTTTTTTCTTATACCTCAGTTCTGTACACTACAAACTGAGGTAAAGACTTTTATTAGACTGTTTCATATATCATACTGATGTAGTTAGACTTTATGTTCTAATAGGTATATCAATGAATTAGTTCTGCACACTACAGACTGAGACTTCATGTTCTAATAGGTTGCTTACTTATCTCACTGTAATAAAATTGATCATGGTGGTTTTTGAGATATTAGCAATTTAATAAACAGTACCATGGTAGTCATCTGTTGATCTGCTTAATATCTCAGCCAATACTGATTACTTCAAGACGTAACTGGCATCAATTGAAAGGTCTTTTTGAGGACTTTCCATAGCCATTGAGACTGTAAGAATCATTGAAAAATTGATGGAGATATGGCCAAATGAAGTTTGTGACACAAAATATAGATAGTAGTCCAAAAGAATCATACTGAGTTAATACCACTGTCTAGGTGGTTTTGTAATCCCCTAATCAAAAACCCAATGGTAGAGCCCCAATGCTCAAAACATAGGTGGGCTGCCTTTGCTTTACCTTTACTATTGCAGGAAGTCACATAAGTTGGGCTTTGACAAAGAATAGAGAATATGCTGTTAATAGAATAAACTAATATAAGCCCTTCTTGTTGAAGTGGACCATTGCAGTTGTACCTTCACAATTGTGGAGGTAGAGCTTGATGACATCATCATCAAATAGTACCACATCAGTCAGATGACTATTGTGTTTATATATGTCAGAGTAGCCAACTCCTGAGCTAGAGTAAAGCCAACTACTCCTTTATTAGTGTTTGACAAGGAGAACTCAATAGAGTTCCCATTAGATTCTGTACACTATTTATACATGAAGAGTAACCCTAACCCTTCCTTTTATCCCATACTTTCCTATGAGTTACTTTCCTCTTGTATGTTTATCAATAAGAAAATAAAAGAAAAGAAAAAGAAAAGAAATAATAATTAGAAACTAAAAGAAAAGAAAATGAAAAGAAATATTAAATAATAACTTAGCTGTTTTGCCAAGTTATGACATGCAATCAGTAACCACTTCCATACATAGCCAGGCCCTTAGCTTAAGGGGACTTTGCAGTCAGTTAGGGACTGCAGGTAGAAGTGTAGCACCAAGCCTGGGTGTTATTACTGAGATCTGACCTCATAATCGGGTGGTGTCTAGTAGAATACTTGTTCTTTTTCTTGGTATAAACCTTGTGCTGCAGTCTATTGTGACTAGGTATACACAAAGGAGTGATGATCATCTCTTAAGAAGCCATCTAGATTAGGGATCCTATCCATTAGGTGATAGTCTAACTATAGTATTAAGGCAGTAGTCAATAAAAAAGTAGATGTCTAGTTGGGTAAAGATCTTGTGCCCCAACAGATGTAGTATTAAGTAAGATCAATTATTTATTCTATACCCTTGAAACGTCTACACAATATCTCAAACTCAATACAATTCTCTTATGAGCAATCTGCTCAATGAAAAGTGCACCCTCACTAAACTAAGGGCAGAACTGGAAGGAAAAAGAGGAAAGTTGTATAAGAGCTGCAGAGGGTTTGGACACCTGGCCCAAAATTGCAGAAATAAGAGAGAAGAAGAAAAGAGGATAGCAATGCCCCAAAATAAATTTGAAGCTTTAAGTAATAGAGTAATGGAGTGTGGGGTAGAGGAAAGGATAGTAAGAAATGTGAGGACAGCAGCTGTGGAATGTTTAAAGTATAGAGAAAAAGGGCACAAGTATAGAGAATACCCATTATGGAGAAAGAAGGAGAAGAAAGTGAAAAGGATGACGTACCCTATATAGGGAAAAGCACACCAACAAGAAAAGAGGAAGCCAGTACACCTCAAAAGAGAAAAAGCACAGGAATGTAGTGAGAAGAGAGAGGTAAGGAGGATAGAGGAAAAAAAGATGTTGCATCCTGCAAGGGAAAAAGCACAGCAAGAGAAATAGAAGAGGAGCTCAATAGAAGAGCTAAGAAAGAGAGTGGAGGAGCACTGTGGCAAAAGAGTACTACAAGAAGCAAGGCTATTAGAGTTAGGATAGTACACAAAGGAAATAATAGTGACATATGTGCAGTGTGAAAGATGCAAAGAGAAGGGATGTCATGTGGAAGAAAATAGGAGGCAGGGGGTAATTAAGGATAGGCAGAGATGGTATGGATGTCAAAAGAAGGAGAAGGAAAAAGCAGTGTACTCTACAGGGGAAAAAGTGCAGCCAAAGAGGGGAATACTCAAAGAGAGGTCAAAAGAACCTTCAAAATACTAAGAGAAGTGTGGATAAGTATTGGAGTAGAAAAGCTAGATATGTATAAAGGCATAACTATAAAGGTACTTTTGGATAGTGGTGCTACTGGGATGTTCATAAACAAAAGGATGGCAGCTAGACATAGATTCAAGCTGCAGAAATTAGAAAGACTAATAATAGTCAGAAACATAGATAGGACAAATAATAGTAGAGGAGCCATTATGCACCAAGTAGAGTGCAATGTATATTATAAAGGCCATATAGAAAGAATAAGGATAGATGTGTACGACTTAAGGAAGACAGAAGTAATTCTAGGAATACTATAGTTGGCAGCACATAACCTAGAAATTAACTAGGAAATGAAAGAAGTTAAAATGATGAGATGCCTACCCCTGTGTGGGGGAAAGAGTTCAAAGAAAGAGAAGGTAAAAAGAGTAGTAATCCTAGAGAAGGAGAAAATTGTCAGACGGGCAATAGATAATAAGAAAGATTGGGGAAGAGAGAAAGAGATCAAGGAGAACCACTGGAAAATTAAGGAGTTGGTCCTTAAGAGGTTTTTAAAGTGGAGAAAAGTATTTGGGAAGGTAGAATCTGAGAGGATGCTGACAAGAAAAGTTTAGGATCATGCTATAAATCTCAAAGAAACGTTCAAACCACAAAAAGAAAAAATTTACCCTCTATTCAAAAATGAGCAGGAAAAAGTCCAAAACTTTGTGGAAGACCAGTTAAGAAAGGGGTATATCAGACTATCAAAATCCCCTCAAATGTTGCTAGTTTCTTTGTGGGTAAGAAAGATAGAAGTAAGAGAATGGTAATAGACTACCGTAATCTGAACGACCAGACAATAAAGAACAACTACCTACTCCCATTAATTACTGAGTTAATTGACAACATAGGAAGCAAGAAAGTGTTCACTAAAATAGATCTCAGGTAGAGGTTCAACAATGTGAGGATAAAGGAGAAAAATAAGTAGAAGGGGGTATTTACAATGTATATCAGTTTCTTTGAGCCAATAGTCATGTTTTTCAGAATGACAAATTTACCAGCAATGTTCCAAGCAATAATGAACTAAATACTGAGAGACTTGATTAACAAAGGAAAAGTAGCAGCATTCATAAACGATGTGTTAGTAGGAACAGAAACAGAGGAAGGATACAACAAAATTGTAAAAGAAATATTAAGGAGGTTAGAAGAAAATGACTTGTATATCAAACCAGAAAAATGTGTATGGAAGGCAAGAAAGATAGGATTCCTAGGGGTTGTTATAGGACCTAATGGGATAGAAATTCTTGGGCCTCACAAATTATTACAGGAGGTTCATTAAAGATTTCACTCAAATAGCTAGGCTAATGAATATACTTACATAAAAAGATGAGAAGTAGCAGTGGAAGGAAGCGCAACAGAAAGCATTCACTTCAAATTATGCTATTAAAGGAGTACTTTTAATAAAGTACTCAGATGAAAAGTGGAGACTAGTCGCTTTCATTTCTAAATCTCTAAGTAATACAGAAAGGAATTATGAAATACACAATAAAAAAATACTAGCAGTCATTAGATGCTTAGAGGCATAGAGATACTTCCTAGAAGGAGCAGCAATTAAATTTGAGATTTGGACAGATTACAAAAATCTTGAATACTTCATGAAAGTGTAAAAATTGAATCAAAGGCAAGTATGATAGACCCTGTACTTATCCAGATTCAACTTTATGTTAAAACACATTCTGGGAAGTAAGATGGAGAAAGAAAATAGTCTCAGTAGGAGACCAGACTAGGAGGTCAGAGTAGAAAAGGATAACAAGAATAAGATGTTAGTAAAACCAGAGTGGTTAGAAGTGAGGAAGACAGAAGCAGTAGAAATTATAGTAGACAGGGTAGATCTACTAGAGAAAGTTAGAAAGTCAAAAGTGAAGGATGACAAAGTAGTAAAGGCAATAGAAAAAATGAAGTGGACAGGAGTAAAAATGTTGAGAGATGAAGAGTAGAGAGAGGTAGATAGTATCATATACAAAGAAGGAAAAGTCTATGTACCTAAAGATGAAAGATGATAAATTACAGGTGGAAATTATTAGACTACACCATGATATGCCAGTAGGAGGCTATGGGGGACAGTGGAAAACAGTGGAACTAGTCACTCAAAACTTTTGGTGGCTAGGAGTTACAAAAGAAGTGAAGTGGTATGTGGAAGAATATGATGCCTGTTAACAAAACAAAAATTGCACAGAGCAACCAGCAGGGAAATTAATGCCAAACTCAATCCCAGAAAGACCGTGGATGTATATATTGGCAGATTTTATCACCAAGTTGCCTTTAGCACAGGAATATAATAGTATTCTAGTAGTAGTAGACCGGCTAACTAAAATAGTCCACTTTATACTAACTACAGAAAAGACATTGGCAGAAGGCTTAGTAAGGCTGTTTAGAGATAATGTGTGGAAACTACATGGGTTACTAGAAAGTATTATTTCAAACAAAGGACCCCAGTTTGCGGCAGGATTAATAAGGGAGTTGAATAAAATGTTGGGGATCAAAAGTAAATTGTCAATGGTGTTCCACCCTTAGACAGATGGGCAGACAAAGAGGGTTAATCAGGAACTAGAACAGTACTTAAGAATGTCTATCAATCATAGGCAAGAACAGTGGTCAGAATGGTTAGGAATGGCAGAGTTTGCATATAATAACAAAATACACTCAAGTACTCAAACATCGCCTTTCAAAGCAAATTATGGACAGGACCCTAGGATAGGATTCAAAGGTAGAAAAGAGGAAAAGTACCAAGGAGCAGAAAAATTCATTGAGAAGATAAAGGAGATACAAGAGAAAGCAAAAGTAGCGCTAGGAAAGATGCAGGAAAAAATGAAAAGATATGTAGATAAAAGAAGAACAGAGGTAGATAACTATAAAGTAAGGGACTTAGTAATGTTGAGTACTAAGGACTTGAAATACCAGATGGCCGGAAGAAGGACAGAGAAGTTGATAGAGAGATTTATAGGCTCTTACAAGATTAAGAAAATCATATCATCAAATGCAGTAGAATTAGAACTACCTAGTGCAATAAAGATACATCCAGTAGTAAATGTAAGTAGGATACATAAATACGTAGAGTAAGTGGAAGGGCAAAAGAAGAAGTAACTAGCTTCAGTAATAATCGAAGAAGAAGAAAAATGGAAAGTAGAGAGAATCCTGAATAAGTAATGAGTAAGAGGAAAAGATAAGTACTTGGTATACTGGAAAAAATTTACGGCAGAATCCGATACTTGGGAGGGAAGAGAGAATTTGGAAAACACAAAAGAAGTGATCAAAGAATTTGAGAAGGAATACCAGCAAGATATGGAAGATGTAGCAAGACAAGAATGTAAGGAAGGAACATTAAGAAGAGGAGAATTGCTAGGAAGATTTATAGTAAGAAAATTATTTAGATAGTCAAACAAGAAATACAACCAAGAATATTGGGAAAGATTGGAAAGAAATTAGAAACGGTGGAAATAGAAACAATCAGGAGGAAGAAGAATGGAAACAATTACAGAAGAAGAAGAAATTGAGAAAGAAAAATCAGAAGTTAGAGAGTGAACAAAAGAAGATGATAACGAGATGGGCAATATGGTAGATCCATACTATGAGTTATAAGGAAATTCCTCAGGATGAGGAAACTTAAGAGAGGGGTAGTGTCATGACTTGGCAAAACAGCTAAGTCATTATTTAATATTTCTTTTCATTTTCATTTCATTTAGTTTCTGATTATTATTTCTTTTCTTTTTCTTTTCTTTTATTTTCTTATTGATAGGTGCACGAGAGGAAAGTGACTCATAGGAAAGTGTGGGATAAAAGGAAGGGTTAGGGTTACTCTTCATGCATAAATAGTGTACAGAATCTAATGGGAACTCTATTGAGTTCTTCTTGTCAAATACTAATAAAGGAGCAGTTGGTTTTTATTCCAGCTCAGGAGTTGGCTACTCTGATATTGCAATGATCAGCGACTGAGGGTTGATTTATATGAGAGTAAGAGTGAGCAAGGTCTAAGGCAAACAGTACTCAAGAAGTGGAAATCAAGTTCTAATGTCAGAGTAGTCAACTCCTAAGCTGGAGTAAAGCTAACTGCTCCTTTATCAGTATTTGACAAGGAGAACTCAATAGAGTTCCCATTAGATTCTGTACACTATTTATGCATGAAGAGTAACCCTAACCCTTCCTTTTATCCCACACTTTCCTATGAGTCACTTTCCTCTCGTGCACCTATTAATAAGAAAAGAAAAGAAAAGAAAAAGAAAAGAAATAATAATCAGAAACTAAATGAAATGAAAATGAAAAGAAATATTAAATAATGACTTAGCTGTTTTGCCAAGTCATAACAATATATCGGAAACTCTTTACTACTACACCTCAGTTGTCAATCTACATTGTTGACTACTAAGACTTACTATGTAAAACTTCTCATAGAGCTTTAGCTCACTGAGAAGTGTTACAGAAACCTAGTCACATATTGGTTTGACTTGGAATAAGGGGTATTCTATTATTAACCAATGAGTATATCTAACTAATTACAAACTTATATACTAATGAAATGTTCCAGAAACTTCTACCAGATCACAGCATCTGTCAGAATAGCTAACTCCTAAGCCAGAATAAAGCCAACTGCTTCTTTATTAGTACTTGACAAGAAGAACTCAATAGAGTCCTCATGCATTTCTTGTACACTACTTATACAACTACTACATGGTCTGTGCACTACTTTCCTATGGTTGTCATGTGACTTCATTTTGTGTGACATCATTACTGTGACATGTGACATGTGACCTTTTCCTGCACTCCTTCCTTGTGTAGTAAGTCCAAAAGAAAAAGAAAAGAAAAGAAATATAAATAATAACTTAGCTGTTTTGCCAAGTCATGACAGCATCAGCTTGATTTCCCAACAAGAAGTTACCAGTATCTACTTGAAAAGGGGTCTGACTGAGTACCTGTTTCAGTGTCCATTTACAAGTGTTATGTGCAAGGAGGGTTAGTCTGGTCACAAGGTATGGGAGGCTAGGGAGAGGATTGAGATGTTGGTAGGAGCATATTTTGGATGCTGGTATCTGTCATTTAGTGTATAATTTCTCTACCTAGGCTACTGACTACAGTTGGGGTCTGGGAGGCACACTTACAACATGTGCTAGGGGTGTGTAGCTACCTTTTACATAGTGCTGCCATGGTCTGCCTATGTGCTCTATGTAATAAATTGATGATTTAAAAAAAACATATTTTAATTTCAGAGTTTTAGGGTTCATACCTTTAGATGATTAATTCAAAAACACTCAACATTTGGTTGGTTTTGAAAGCTACTGTATATTCAAAAAACATTCCCAATACTTTTTTTAGCATTTGACAGCAATTATTGGTTGTCAATCAAATATTCGCTTCATTGAGTATACATTCAAGAGATACAATGTCAAATCCTGCAGATCACCCCAGGAGGCAGAAGCCATAGATAAGATGGATCCCACTGCACATAAACTTGGGCTCATCAAAGTAAATTCCCACAAGAAGGGCATGCCCAATCGACTCTCAACATGTCCTCCCATGTGAGATTTTGCTCTTCTCGTTTCTCTTTCCCTTTTCCCTTCTTCCGCGGGCCACCTTTAAATGC
>Ga0157361_1000810_pt1 | contig 11358 bp, 13 predicted proteins | sample AttlaeALBM2_FD_111481 | JGI IMG/M metagenome (GOLD analysis project Ga0157361, IMG submission 111481) | Fungus gardens microbial communities from leaf cutter ant in Ribeirão Preto, State of São Paulo, Brazil - Atta laevigata ALBM2 | ecosystem: Host-associated > Fungi > Mycelium > Unclassified ...
AATAGGGGTTCACAAGGTACGGCCCGTACTGAACCCGGGTAGGCTGCTTGAGCCAGTGAGCGATTGCTGGCCTAGATGAATGACTGTCCACGACAGAACCCGGCTTATCGGTCAGTTTCGACTTATTACCAACAAACCCCGCTCCGGCGGGGTTTTGTTTTTTAACGGCGATGAATGACTGTCCACTCCACTCTCTATGAAAAGAACGCGGCTTACCGGCCAGTGTCGACTTATTACCAACAAACCCCGCTCCGGCGGGGTTTTGTTTTTTTAACGGCGATGAATGACTGTCCACTCCACTCTCTATGAAAAGAACACGGCTTACCGGTCAGTGTCGACTTATTACCAACAAACCCTGCGCCGGCGGGGTCTTATTTTTTCAAGCTCTTAATTACAAACCTCTCTGAATACTTTATTTTCAGGTCAGGTATTGCGCACGCCGCCATTATTCCCAGCGTAAAGAAACGCAAATTCCCGCTAAGGGGGCGGCCCTTATGCCAGAATAAGCGCGTGTTTAACTTCTGAGGACAATTTTTCATCCACATCGGGAAAAGCAACAACGTGGATAAGTTGTAAATTTATGGACAAACGCTTCGCCGCTATGCGGTTTTTACCCTCTCCAGACTTCCGTCACGCCTCCTGTTCCGTCCGCGATCGGCACTGGCGCTTCGCGCTGTAGATTCTCTCTCCTTTTTTCCGCACTTTTCCCCGACCAGCACGCCTGTTGCGCGTGGGTCGCACCTGTTTCTCATTAAGGAGAGAAATCATGCTGTATTGGATTTTATTAGCGCTTGCTATCCTTGCTGAAATAACCGGCACCGTCTCCATGAAGTGGGCCAGCGTTAATGGCGATAACAGCGGTTATTTACTGATGCTGTTTATGATCGCGCTGTCCTATATTTTCCTGTCATTTGCCGTAAAACGTATCGCCCTCGGCGTGGCTTACGCAATGTGGGAAGGTATCGGTATTCTGTTTATTACGCTATTCAGCGTAATGTTATTTGATGAAGTACTTTCACCGATGAAAGTGGCTGGCTTATTGACGCTGATAACCGGCATTGTCCTGATCAAAACCGGTACCCGCTGCCGCAGGGAGTTGCGTCATGACAACGTTTAACTGGCTGCACTTTGGCTGGCTGGCGCTGGCGATTGTGCTGGAGATTGTGGCAAATATCTTTCTCAAATACGCTAACGGCTTTCGCCGGCCGCTCTTCGGCGTGCTGTCGCTGGCGGCGGTGCTGGCTGCGTTCAGCGCTCTGGCTCAGGCGGTAAAAGGTATCGATCTCTCGGTCGCTTACGCGCTATGGGGCGGATTTGGTTTAGTGGCGACGGTTGCTGCAGGCTGGATCTTATTTGAACAACGTCTGAGCCGCCGTGGCTGGCTGGGCGTAGTGGTGCTGCTGACGGGAATGGTGCTGATTAAATTTGCCTGACAGGCCAGTAACAAAAGGGACCTTCTTCCTCTGCGGGAAGAAGGTCAGTAAGACCATCAGCCACGACCGTGCGGCTCGTCCCAGTCAAAAGCCGGCCCGAGTGAAATCACGCCGTTGGGATTGATGGTTTTATGGCTGCCGTAGTAGTGATGACGAATGTGTGGCAGATTGACCGTCTCTGCGATACCGGGCATCTGATAGATATCACGCAGAAAGCCATTCAGGTTACGATAATCGCTGATGCGATGACGGTCGCACTTAAAATGCGTTACATAGACGGGATCAAAGCGTACCAGCGTCGTCCACAGGCGCAGATCGGCTTCGGTCAGGCGATCGCCGGTCAGGTAGCGATGCTGGCCCAGAATCTGCTCCAGCCGCGCCAAAGAATGGAACAGTGCCGTCACGGACTCATCGTACGCAGCCTGCGAGGTCGCAAAACCGCTCTTGTACACGCCGTTATTTACCGTGTCGTAAATCCAGCCGTTCAGCTCATCAATTTTTTCACGCAGATCCGGCGGATAGTAGTCTCCGGCGCGTGCACCCTGCGCGTCAAAGGCGCTATTGAGCATGCGCATGATATCCGCTGACTCATTGCTCACAATGGTGTGCCGGGTTTTATCCCACAGCACTGGTACGGTAACGCGGCCGGTGTACTGGGGATCGGCATGCAGATAGAGCTGATAGAGAAACTCATTCTGATACAGCGAGTCGCCAATAGCAGCGGGGAAGTCATCACCAAAGGTCCAGCCATTCTCCAGCATCAGCGGATGCACCACCGAAACGGAGATCATCTCTTCCAGTCCTTTCAGCTGGCGCATCAACAGCGTGCGATGTGCCCACGGACAGGCCAGCGAAACATATAAGTGGTAGCGATCGCGCTCTGCGGCAAAGCCTGCTTTACCGGTCGGCCCGGCGCTGCCATCGGCGGTCACCCAGTTGCGCCACACTGCTTCTGTGCGTTTGAAGCGGCCACCGGTTGACTTCGTATCGTACCAGGTGTCATGCCAGACACCGTCAATCAGTTGTCCCATAAGCCCCCCATAAAAAAAGAGGGCGAGGAAAATCCCCGCCCCTGCTATTCAGTATATGTGCTGTTGCACGGCTCGTGTGCTTAGCGTGCGGTTGCTGGCGCAAGACGCTGACGAATCAGGCGGTCAATACTGTATGCCCCCGGTCCTACCAGACCCAGCACCAGGAAACCACCGGCAATAGAGAGGTTCTTCATGAACATCAGCTGGTTAACACCTTCTGCAAAGTTACTGTGGAACAGGAAAGCGGTCAGCAGCGTGAAGCCAGCGGTGAACAGCGCAGTAAAACGGGTCAGGAAGCCAAACAGAATGGCCAGGCCACCGCCCAGTTCCAGCAGAATCACCAGCGGCAGCAGGAAGCCCGGCACGCCCATCGCCTGCATATATTGTGCGGTACCGGCATAACCGGTGACTTTACCCCAGCCCGCCGTAATGAACAGGATTGTCATCAGTACGCGTGCCAGCAGCAGGCCTGAGTCTTCGAATTTTTTCATCATCTACTCCAACAAGGTTTTTCTTGCAGGTTGTTGGCCTGCGCGGTTTATATCCCGTTGAACAGTGATAAACGTTCGCCGGGCTGATGGAGGAAGATAATAATCGCGGCTTCGCACAGTTGTAAGCGAGATAAACTGTCGAAGTTGTTCAGGAATATTGATAGATAAAAACCGGATCGATTAGATCCGGTTTATTATGAAGGGATTAACGTGTTGCCAGCGTGGATTTAATCATGCGCCAGGTGCTCCACAGGCCAAAGCCGCGTTTCGCCCAGCGCATAATGCGGTTCGGACTGCGGATAGACCAGATAGCCAGCGCGCTGCTGCCAATCGCCAGATAGCGGCGCATGCTGAGCAGCGTTAGCCAGCCGCGATCGTAATGCGCTGTTCCGGTCAGCCAGTCGCGACGCGCAGCGCTGAGATCCAGCCGCTGCTGTTGCACCTGGTTTAGCAGCTCGTGAATACGCGCTTCACGTTCGCGATTGCTCATGAATGGTGCTCCTCCAGCAGCTTGCGATCCGAATCCAGCTCTTTACGCGTATGGCGCAACAGCGTGGATTGCCGCGATTTGCGCAGCGTCCAGAGGCCAAAAATCAGCGCCAGCGCGAACAGCACGCCGGTGGTAATGGCAATTGCCATCAGCCGGTATTGCGCATCGACCGCCCAGATAATCAGCACCATCAGGCTCATTAAACCGAAAGCGGTAAACAGCATGGTCAGGCCTACCATAATCAGCATCTGAATCAGGTTGGCTTTTTCCTCTTCCAGCTCTACAACTGCAAGCCGGACGCGGGTTTCGACCATACTGACCAGCGTGGTGACGACGCGCTGTCCAATGTTGAAGACCCCTTTGCCTGGGCCGTGGCTCTGACTATCACTCATATCAGCGACGCGAAATCAGGATGCCGATCAACACACCCACGGCTGCACCGATACCGACGCCGTGCCATGGATTCTCGCGTACATAATCATCCGCTTTCTCTGCGGCTTCACGCGTGGTCTGCGCGATGCGCTCACCGGAATCGCCCAGACGCTCACGAGAGCTCTCAAGCGCACCGCGTGCTTTGTGACGCAGCTTATCAAGCTCAGATTTCGATTTGTCAGCGGAGCTGCTCAGCACTTCTTCCAGGGTGTCAGCAAGGTTTTTCAGTTCTGCGCGCAGATGTTCAGATGTGGTGTCTTTAGCCATGAAGTTCTCCATTACATCAATTAATTACGTCCGATTAGTAAGGCTCAGTTTCCAGCTTTTTCAGCTCATGCTGCGCCTCTTCCAGCTTACGCTCGCGCTTTTCGATCTTATCTTTATCGCCATCCTGGCGCTCCTCCTGCAGCTCCCGCTTCCGCTCAGCCACTTTGTGCTTCTGCGATTCGATGCGGTCAGCATGGGCGGTTTTCAGTTTCTCATCAGTACAGCCGGCGCGAACTTCGGTCAGCGCGCGCTCAAGGCCCGTTACCCGGCGCTGATTGTCATGCTGTTTTGCCATATCAATTTCGCGCTGAATATCCTGCTCTTTTTGCTGGCACAGAGATTCCGCAGCCAGCAGCGAACCAGAGAGAGAGAAAAGAATCACACCAAGCAGTAATTGTTGTTTCATCAGGTATTTACCTTCCATTGTTGATGACCTGCCGCAAACCGGACAGGAGGGGCTTCCCAGCTCGCGCTATCTTTAAGGATAGACAGCCGTCGAAAAAATTCAAAGAAGACGCGGAGATAGCGGGGTAAAGAGAGGCCGCCCGGTTACTTTCCAGGCGGCAAGCGTTAGCTGTATGTCGGGCGATTGGCGTCCGCAACCTGCTGTGAAGCCTGCGGGCCCGTGGCTACCACGAAGCCCTGAGGCAGCAGGCGGCGCAGTACCTTCTGAGCGGCAAGACTCTGTTCTTCATTTTCGAAATGAATGACCAGCGCATCGCCCGCCGGCGTAATGCTCTTAATATGCACGCCCTGAGCAGAGAGCTGCTGATAGAGATAGAAGCCATCCGGCAGATTGGTGCCGCTGTGTGCGACGCGAATCTTCACCACGGTTTCATGCTGCATCAGTTCAGGCACCACGCTGATGGCGAGAAGCGCCAGCATGCCGGCACCCAGCCAGGGAAGTAAACGCCTGGGAAAACCACGAAGTTTGGTCATCACTGTGATTTCCCATCCTGTCCGGCCTGACGTTTACGCCACAACACTACCAGCGATCCCACCAGGCCCACCACCAGCAACACCAGCGGTAGCAGCATCAGGCAGAACATCAGTTCATCTTCATAGCGGCGGAAAATCGGCGTCTTGCCCAGCGCAAAACCGATGACGGTCAGTATCAGCACCCACAGGAAGCCACTTATCCAGTTGAAGAACTGGAAGCGGGCGTTATTCAGGCCGGAAAGGCCGGCGATGGTGGGCAGCAGCGTACGCACAAAAGCGATAAAACGCCCAATCAGCAGAGCGGATAAACCATGGCGATGGAACAGGCTGTGGGCGCGCTGATGATACTGCGCAGGCAGATGCGACAGCCATTTCTGTACCGTCGGCGTATTTCCCAGCCACCGTCCCTGGATATAACTGACCCAGCAACCGAGGCTGGCGCCGGTGGTCAGGATGAATAGCGTCATCGGAAAACTCAGGGTGCCTTTGGCAATCAGTACGCCAACCAGAATCAGCAGGCTATCGCCCGGTAAAAAGGCGGCAGGAAGCAGACCATTCTCCAGAAACAGAATCATGAACAGCATGCCGTAAATGGCCCACACCAGCGTGGGGTCGGAGAGCATTTCGTAATCCTGCTGCCACAGGGCGTGCAGCAGTGCTTTCAAAATATCCATCAATCATTCCCGAACATCATTGTTAAACGTGCCCGTAAGGGCTGAAGCGCAGGCTAAGGTGAGTTATACATTTTAGGTTTGCCGCCTGAGCAGGATTTTCCGGTTCCATCCGGAAGTGAACGTTAAATCAGCGACTTTTTAATGCCCTGTCGCAAAGGGTAAGAAAAGGGCGATAACTGTAACAAAAATCATGGGATTCAGACAGTGTAAAGTCACTGGCGCACAGGAGTTTTACCTTTTGACGCAGAGGGGCCAAAGGAGCTTTACACGAGCTGACACTATTGCAGATTAACTGACTTATTTGCCTGAAAAGCGCGCGCTTAAGGCAGGATGACCGGATTTTCGGCAAACATGTAACGGTCCACGTTAAATTCGAAATCATCCGCCGTCGCATCAAACAGCATCTGTTTAGTATTTTCCAGATGCTGCCACATTGCCAGCTTACTGGCGGCAGGATCTTTACGCATCAGCGCTTTGAGGATCTGATCGTGGTCATCGCACCAGCTGGTGATGTGGCGGTCATCGATGTGCTCGTGCAGCTTCAGCCAATAGGGGTTGTGCAGCCGGTGCTGCCACATTTTTTCCACTATCTCCGCCAGCACGCTGTTTTGCGTGGACTGCGCAATGCGCACATGGAACTCCATGTCCCAGGCCGAATCACGTGAATGGTCTTCGTGGCGCGCGCGCGCCTGGATCGCCATCAGCGCCACGATATCCTGCGGGGTGACCTGCGTGGCAGCGAACTCCGCCACGTTGCTTTCAATCAGCTGGCGCGCCTGCAGCAGCTCAAAGGGACCGTAGCTGGCAAACTCCAGCTGAGCCGGCACGGATATCTGGCGCTGCGGCTGGCGGCTGATCACGTGAATGCCCGATCCCTTGCGTACTTCAACGTAGCCCTCCACTTCCAGCATGATAATGGCTTCGCGTACCACCGTGCGGCTCACCTGGCGCTCCTCCGCGATCAAACGCTCTGCCGGAAGTTTATCGCCCACGGCAAAACTGCCCGCTTCAATACGGCTTTTCAGTTCGCTGGCGAGCTGTTGATACAGGCGGCGTGATTCGGTCAGGTCCATGTTGCTGTTCATATTTTCTGGAAGATGAGTTGTTATACCACTTTGTGTGTGATGTGGCAAAGTACCCACCTTGTTATACCACTTAACAAGGTATAAACCACATTTTACGTTGTGCGTAGGTGAATTATATTATTTAAAAACAGATATTTGTTTTGTATTTACCTTTGTTGCTGTCTACCGCTGCGCGACAGTAATTATCAATACTGTGATCTGAACGGCAAATAAACTCCTCTCTTTGCGTAATTGGTATGATAGCTTTTGCAGGGTATTCAGGCATGGATAAAAAGGAAGCAGCATGTTGCGACTTAACCGCCGCGATTTTCCCGGCGCGCACTACAGCGAACGCGTCATCCAGTTTGGCGAGGGAAATTTTTTACGCGCCTTCATCGACTGGCAGCTCGACTGGCTGAACCAGCATCAACATACGGACGCCGGCGTGGTGGTAGTGCGGCCACGCAATCGCGAGGTCGCCGATTCGCTCAATCAGCAGGATGGGCTCTACACCACGCTGATTCGGGGGCTGGATACAGCAGGGCAACGGGTAAGCGAAACCCGGTTAATCCGCAGCGTTAATCGCGAAATCCAGCCTTACCAGCAGTTTGACGCGTTTCTGGCGCTGGCGCGGTCACCGCAGATGCGCTTTGTGTTCTCAAATACCACTGAAGCCGGCATCGCTTTCACCGCCGAAGATTGGCAGGAGAATCAGCCCGCAGCGTCGTTTCCGGGCAAGCTGACGCAGCTGCTGTGGGCGCGCTTCCAGTGCTTTGCCGGCGCGGCGGATAAGGGCTGGCTGATCGTGCCGTGCGAACTGATCGATCATAACGGCGCTCGCCTGCGCGAGCTGGTTTTGCGCTACATCCGGCACTGGCAGCTGCCGGCAGCGTTTACCCAATGGGTAACGCAACACTGTGCTTTCTACAACACGCTGGTGGATCGCATCGTCACCGGCTATCCCGACGACGGCGCGGCGATTACGGCACAGCTGGGTTATGAAGACCGCTATCTGGTTGCCGGGGAAGTCTACTACCAGTTTGTATTGCAGGGTCCGGAGGCGCTGATGCAGGAGCTGCAGCTTGCTGCGCTTGCTCCGGCAGTCAAACGGGTGGCAGATATCACGCCGTATAAAGCGCAAAAGGTCGCCATTCTCAACGGCGCACATACCGCGCTGGTGCCGGTGGCCTTTCTGGCCGGATTAGAGAGTGTGGGCGAGGCGATGGATGATGCCGAAATGGCAGCCTTTATTGATGCCCTGCTGCGCAACGAGATTATCCCGACGCTGGATCTGCCGCGCGACGAGCTGGAGGCTTTCACCGCCGCGGTTATCTGCCGCTTCCGTAATCCATTTATTCGTCATGCGCTGCTCTCTATCGCGCTGAATGGCATGACCAAATTCCGCACCCGCCTCCTGCCGCCGCTGCTACAGGCGCAGCAGCAAACCGGCCACTGGCCAGCGCATCTGACCTTTGCGCTGGCGGCGCTGCTGGCCTTTTATCGTGGTGAACAGGGCGATCGCCGCTGGCCGCTGCAGGATGACGAAAGCTGGCTACAGCGCTTTGCCCGGCTATGGCCACAGGTTATGGCGCAGCAGAAAACGCCTGAACAGCTGGTGCACGCGGTATTGAGCGAGGCGCAGCACTGGGGCGAAGATTTAACCCAACGGCCCGGACTGGTCGCGGCTGTCAGTGAACATCTGAATAACATCCTTGTCCACGGTATGCGGACGGCGCTAAATGCACTGAGGTAACGCTATGCAAAATGCGATAAAGATCCACTCGCGCGATAATGTGGCCGTTGCGCTGCATGATTTAGCCGTTGACACGCGAGTTACGGTGGGCGAGTACGAGATCGTCCTGTTACAGGCGATTGAGCGCGGGCATAAATTTGCCTTGCAGCCGCTGGCTCCGCAGGCGCTGGTGATCAAATACGGTCTGCCCATCGGCCATGCCACGCAGGCCATTGCCGCCGGGGAGGTGATCCACTCCAGCAACGCCCGCACCAATCTGAACGACGTCGATGATTATGAATACCAGCCAGACTTTATTGATATCCCGCTGCAGGCGGGCGATCGTGAGGTGCAGATCTATCGCCGCGCCAGTGGCGAAGTGGGTATCCGCAATGAGTTGTGGATCTTGCCTACCGTCGGCTGCGTTAACGGTATTGCGCGTCAGATCGTGTCGCGCTTTATGAAAGAGACCCGCGAAGCGGAGGGCATTGACGGCGTGCACCTGTTCAGCCATCCGTTTGGCTGTTCGCAGCTGGGCCAGGATCATGAAAACACCCGCACCATGCTGCAAAACATGGTGCGTCATCCCAACGCCGGCGCCGTACTGGTGATTGGCCTGGGCTGTGAGAACAATCAGGTAGATGCGTTCCGCGCGACGCTGGGCGAGTTTGACAGCCAGCGCGTGCAGTTTATGGAGTGCCAGAAGCAGGATGATGAAGTTGAAGCCGGTGTGGCCCGGCTGCATGCGCTGTACCACGTGATGCGCGGCGATCGCCGCCAGCCGGGCACGTTAAGCGAGCTGAAGTTTGGTCTGGAGTGTGGCGGATCTGATGGTTTCTCCGGCATCACGGCGAACCCGCTGCTGGGCTGTTTTTCCGATCAGATGATCGCCAACGGCGGCACAACGGTGCTGACCGAAGTGCCCGAGATGTTCGGTGCCGAGCGTATTCTGATGAGTCGCTGCCGGGATGAGGCCACGTTCGCGAAAACCGTAGCGATGATCAACGACTTCAAGCGTTACTTTATCGATCATCAGCAGCCAATTTATGAGAATCCTTCCCCGGGGAATAAAGCGGGCGGCATCACTACGCTGGAGGAGAAGTCGCTGGGCTGCACGCAGAAAGCCGGGCAGAGCCAGGTTGTGGATGTGCTGAAGTACGGTGAGCGGCTGGCGTTGCCGGGCCTGAACCTGCTGAGCGCGCCAGGCAATGACGCAGTAGCCACCAGCGCGCTGGCGGGCGCCGGCTGCCATATGGTGCTGTTCACCACCGGACGCGGTACGCCCTACGGCGGTTTTGTCCCCACGGTAAAGATCGCCACCAATACGCCGCTGGCGGAGAAGAAGCCGCACTGGATTGATTTTAATGCCGGACGTTTGCTGGAGGGCATGAGCATGGAAGCGATGCTGGCAGATTTTGTGGATCTGATTGTGGCGATCGCTAACGGCCAGCCCGCGCGCAACGAAGCCAATGATTTTCGCGAGTTAGCGATATTTAAAAGCGGGGTAACGCTGTAGATTCTCTGCGCCCGCATGCCAGGCGGGCCGCCAACAGCGGATGTCACCTGGTTTTGTATGGCGACCCGTCAGGGCCGCCAGAAACGCAGGAATTACTCCGCTACCGTACGCGGTTGCCGTTCGGCCTCGGCCTGACACACGGCTGCGGTAAACAGAATATCGGTAGAGGAGTTCAGCGCCGTTTCGGCGGAGTCCTGCAGCACACCGATGATAAAGCCCACCGCCACAACCTGCATGGCCAAATCGTTTGGAATGCCAAACATGTTACAGGCCACCGGAATCAGCAGAAGCGAGCCACCGGCCACACCAGAAGCCCCGCAGGCGCACAGCGATGCCACCAGGCTCAGCAGAATGGCGGTCGGCACATCCACAGAGATACCGAGGGTATGAACAGCCGCCAGCGTCAGCACGGTAATGGTGATCGACGCGCCCGCCATACTGATGGTGGCGCCCAGCGGAATCGAAACCGAATAGGTGTCCTCATCCAGATTCAGGCGTTTTGCCAGCGCCATATTCACCGGGATATTGGCGGCTGAACTGCGGGTAAAGAAGGCGGTTACGCCGCTTTCGCGCAGGCAGGTAAACACCAGCGGATAGGGATTACGGCGGATTTTCTGGAACACCAGCATCGGGTTGATCACCAGTGCCATGATCAGCATGCAGCCAATCAGCAGTGCCAGCAGATTGCCATACTCCCACAGCGCGTCGAAGCCGGTTGAGGCGAGAATCGAGGCCACCAGACCAAAAATCCCCAGCGGCGCACAGCGAATGACACAGCGAACAACCCAGGTTGCCGCATTCGACGCATCGTTCAGAAACGCTTTGCTGCCTGGGCTGGCGTGACGAAACGCCAGGCCCAGGCCCAGCGCCCATACCAGAATGCCGATGTAGTTGGCGTTCATCAGCGCATCAATCGGGTTAGAGACCATGCTCATCAGCAGGCCGTGCAGCACCTCGGTGATGCCCGATGGCGGGGTAATCTGCGTTGCGCCGACGTTCATTGATAATGTCTGCGGGAACAGATGGCTGAAAATCACCGCCACGACGGCCGCGAAGAAGGTGCTGAGCAGGTACAGCATGATAATGGGACGGATATTGGTCTTCTGCCCCTGCTGATGGTTAGCGATGGACGAGATCACCAGCACCAGCACCAGCAGCGGCGCTACGGCTTTCAGTGCACGCACGAACAGCTCGCCGAGCAAGCCTACCGCCAATGCGGCATCACGCGAAAACCACGCCAGCGCTACGCCGGCGATCAGGCCGATCATGATTTGTTTTACCAGGCTGCC
>Ga0157361_1000813_pt1 | contig 11349 bp, 18 predicted proteins | sample AttlaeALBM2_FD_111481 | JGI IMG/M metagenome (GOLD analysis project Ga0157361, IMG submission 111481) | Fungus gardens microbial communities from leaf cutter ant in Ribeirão Preto, State of São Paulo, Brazil - Atta laevigata ALBM2 | ecosystem: Host-associated > Fungi > Mycelium > Unclassified ...
ACTGAGTCCAGCAGTGATGGGATCACTAGTCACTAATAGACTTTTGATCTACCGTCTTGGTGTCATATTAGTCTAAGTCTGCTCTAGATTGAAATTATCTCGCATTCCAAAGATATCTCTGAGCCTTTGATTTCTAGAGCTTCAACATTGGTAGTCTATATCAGAGAAACCTGATGCTAGCTCATCAGTCTTGCCTCCCAAGGTATATGTTATTCTAGCATGTGGTAGCTTGGTCACTACCTAAGAGAAGTACCCAATTTTGGGTCTAGATTATGTCTGGGGCTTATAGGAAGTCTCTAGAATGGGTTCCAATAGTGAAACCCAGGGTTATAATTTTTATCCCATGCTATATTTCCGCAGAAAATTCTCTAACAGCGTAACAATGGTATCTCTCCTGATCACTTGGCTACTACTCCCCACTTCTCTAATCCTACTCCCAGGGTTTTTCTCTAAACAATAGATAGCTCTTGAGCCTTTTGATAGGCCATAGAAAGAGACAGCAATCTCAAGTTGCCTTGCTCTCAAGTACATTGTTTTCATCAAACATCTTTTCTTCTATTTCTCTGTCTGATCTCTTTGCCTGACCTCTCTAGTTCTTTTACTACTCCTCTATACCTCATTACATCTTCAAGCCTTAGTTTTCTTTTGTTAGGTTTGCAATGCAGTCCTCAAGAGAACTCATCTTACTAGTTCTTACTATAATTAGCCATCAGCAATGATGGCCCTACTCTGATAGTAACCTAGATGTTATAAATAAGTGTCATATTCCAGAAATATGATGATTATGTAATTTATTTTTCCTAATAATTCTCCTAAAATTAATAATAGTAAGATAGTATAGTAGACTACTCTTCTTCTATTCCAGACTTTCTATAAGTACTGTGTAGTTACAGTGTAATTCCTCAGTCTGTAAATTAACATTGTTATGCCATTAGAGAATTTTCTGCAGAAAAGTAGCATGGGATAAAAATTATAACCCTAGATTTTACTATTGGAATCCACTCTAGAGACTTCCTACAAGCCCCAGACATAATCTAGACCCAAAATTGGGTACTTCTCTTAGGTAGTGACCGAGCTACCACATGCTAGAATAACATATACCTTGGGAGGCAAGACTGATGAGCTAGCATCAGGTTTCTCAGATACAGACTATCAACGTTGAAACTCTAGAAATCAGAGGCTTAGAGATCTCTTTGGAATGTGAGATAATTTTGATCTAGAGCAAACTTAGACTAATATGACATCAAGATGGCAGATCAAAAGTCTATCAGTGACTAGTGATCCCATTACTGCTAGACTTAGTGAAGAAATGGATGTGCCGATGGATAACAATCATATTGCTGACGCTAGGACATACTGTCATGTGTTTCTAGATTGTATTCGAAGTAGAAGGAAGCTGGTTCGGGGTTCAGAGAGCAATGGACAGGAGTGAAGTATGAAAGTGGAGCAGGATTACATGGTCATGTCCAGGAGATATAGAGGACAGGAAGGTAACAGTGTTATGCCGTACAAAACTTTAGGCAAATTAAGTGACATTCTGCACCTTAATAACAGGAATAACCAGCTCGAGAGACGAGCTCGGCCCCCTAGAAACGTTCCTCTAGATGCCTAGTCGTGAACTTGAGTATCTAGCTCAAGTAGCAGGGTAGTGGCTGTGACCACCACTATATACGCCTCATAGATGCTTGTCCAGGCACCCCATATCGGATACCTAATGGATCTTCCTTCTAGAAGTGCTCTCGAGGGCAAAAACAAACTTAGGACAGACTATGCAATCCAAACGATATTATGCCATAGCCACCGGAGGTCCTATTTAAAGAACAGTTACAATCAGATGTGGGCCATCATCACTGATGGCTAATTATAACGAGATCAAGAGAGTTGTACCATTGTAAAGTCGCCTCGTAGTGGCAGTAGGAGGAAACCAGAAGATAGAAGAATGAGAAGTACATCACAGAGGTAGGAGGAAGGACTGGGAAGCTGAGAAGAGAAGTAGTAAGGAGATTAGATGAAGAGAACACACGTGAGAACAAGATGGCTCAAGACCGCCGTCTCTGTCTACGATCTGTCGAGACGCTTAAGGCCCGACTATTGTGTGAGAAAGGGTTGCCAGAATAGGATTAGGGTGTTCGGGAGTGGTTAGTCGGTATCTGGGAGGAGTGCCATACCATCATTACGGCCTTGCTAGAATTGGGAATTCAGAGGTTTTTTTTGTCTCACTTTTTTTGTTGTCTTTTTGCTTTGTAATCATAATAAAATACTCTAGGACACAGGAGGGGAATCAAGCATCATACCCCCATCATCATCCCTCTCTGTTGCTCTAGAGCTTAACGGCTATTTTCAAGTGACTGAGTTTCTAGTTTTTCTGAGTGTTCTAGCTTCTTTTCTAAAAACTCACCCAAACTCACCCTCGACGGGAATTCAAGCTCCAACGGACTTGGGCATTCACTTACGCTAAGAGTTAACAGCTTGCTACGTGTCATTGGAGTCGGCTTCCAACTGTATAGTCAGTTGAAGAAGAGCCCACATAATGTCACGGGAGTTCTAGGTAGTTCTGCTGTATCGACGGCGAGCCAGACTACTAGACTAGGTAAGGGCAGCAGTGTCACGACGCGAGACAAACGCGCGTCTTAGGGATCCTATTATGGTGAGATCTACCTCGAGTGGACTCTCAATTTGTTATTATTGTTCTTTTGGTGTCTTTTGGATCATATTCTACCCTTTCCCCCATTATAAAGCTCTCCTTTTCTATTTGATTATCTCTCTAGTGCCTACTTGTTTAGTGCACAACTGTGAAACATCTTGGAGATTTGCTATTCCCATTTGTTGTCACCCTTGTCTCAAGATCAAATTCCCTTTGATCCCCATCAGCAGTAGATCTCGTCAGTGGAAAGACAATCACTCAGGCGCTCAAACACACCCTGACAATCATGTCTAGAAATAATAAGATAAACCCAGAGTCTAGGGGACAAGTATTATTCTCTAAAGAAGAATTGGTTAGAAAGATAGAACCTAATACAGATGTAGAAAGTTTGCAACAAAAGATTAATACTTTGAAGACAATGTATAAAATACAAGAAAAGACTAGAGAAAGGCATGAGAAAAGCGTGCAAGGTGCTCTAGATAGTATTCGTACACTGATCTAGACTCAGGGTCAAATGCAGAAAGAAATGGGAGGTCTGTCAAATAGATATGGATCTGGACCATTGCAGACAAGGCCGCCAAGGCCTCCTAGAAAATGTTTCTACTACTTCAAACCAGACCACTTGTTCTTTTTCTGTCCAGCTAAGACAGAAGATGAGAGGAAAGGTCTAATTCTAGTAGACAAATTTACCATCAGATTTGCGAATGGAGAGCCCATTCCAACAGAACATAATATGTCCATTAAGGACTGTGTCAGAAAATACCTGCTATCCTCTATCGCAGTAATGATATGGGATGACCTGGAACTGAAAACCTGCAGTGTGTGGGATCAGGAACCTAACACTGGAGGAGTAGTCATATCACCTCAGCCAGTGAGATAGCAAGTAGAAATGCAATCTAGATCAAATGGACAACTGAAAGAGCTATCCCAACTAAGAAAGAAAGTTGGTAGTCTTGAGGTCATATTACAAAAGATGAGTCTAGAGAGAGAGCCAACTCCAGAACCAGAAGAAGAGGACATGGAGTCGTTCTTGAAGAAAATGGCTGCTAAATATGTCCAAACAAGAAAAGACCCTATAACTAAAAAGAGATTGGATTTTTAGAGCTATCAAGAAAGAAACTCCCCTTTGAAAAACAGGTTTGCTTTTAAGGTGGTAAGGTTTCAGAGGTAAACAAACAGAATCTAGATGAGGGTTTCTCCTTGTCTACAGATGCAGAAGAAGGGACTCATAGTAGAATTAGGACGTCAACTACAAGTCAGAAGCATGAGTTCTCTTATCACAAGGTACCCACCCAGGTACTGGTAGTCAATGTCCTGCCGCTCCCAGACAAATACTTCAGGCAAATTCCTAGAAAAGATTTACCCCTAAAGAATAAGGCACCAATTGAAGAGGAAGTGAAGGCAGAAGATATATTGGATAGAATATTAGAAGGAGAGATGAAAGTTACTCCCAAAGAGTTATGGACTATTGCACCAAAATTACACACAGCTCTAAAAGAGATCCTTACAAATAAGCAAACTGCTAGAGAAGAACCTAATCAAGATCTAGAAATAAATAATGATCGACCCCAACAAAAATTGGTGTCTGTTAATAGCCTAGAAAGTCCCAAAAAGAGACAAGAAATAATTGAGGTCAAAGATAGAGAAGTTGTGGAGGTATGGGCTGTGACTGACCCAGTCCTACAATTTTTAGAGAAGTTGAGGCCAGAAGAATGAGACTGTTATGTTTTCACTTTAGAAGAGAAAAAGAAATTAGAAAAGTCAGCTCCAGACATAGCCCACCTTAGAGTGGTGCCAGCTATTGTCAATAGAATCGGTGTTGAAGAGGTACTGCTAGATAATGGGTCTCAGATTGTATCAATGACTAAGAAGGTTGCTGCAGCAAATAAAGTCACTTGGGACCCAAATCTTAGTATTCAAATACAGAGTGCTAATGGGTCACTTTTTAGAACTTGTAGACTAGCCAGAAATGTACCATTCACATTAGGAGAAGTGATAGTACTGTTTTAAGTCCATATTATGGAGAAGGCACCTTATACAGTCTTAATGGGGCAGCCTTTCAACTCTATTACAGAAAGTAGAATTATAAATGACCAAGAAAAAAACCAGACAGTTTGTATCACCTGAACAAACACTGGAGCAATGGTAACAATACCAACTTATAAAAGAGAGGCCCTATCTAGAAGGGTAGATGGTCTGGCAAATTTTTGGTAAACCTCGAGGAGTCTGAGATGCTCCACAGAGGAAAGGTTCTTTGCATAATCAGTCTAGATTGTAATGGGAACCCTTTCATCAGTGAGATGTTGCCCTTAGAAGGAAATAAACTAACTCTGGATGAACTGAGAATACTATACTTAGAAAAGAGTACAGAGTCCTTAAAACAAGAGGATAGCTTGCTTCTAGATCAACTTCTACAAGAGATAAAGATGCCAGAAACACATAGACAACAGGTAATGTCTATTAAAGAAGAATTAGATAACCCAGACAAACCTACCCAGGTAGTGGGCTATTTTGCAAAAAAATACAAGCCAGTCACACTCAAGGTGAAGCTGGTACTGGGGACGTTACCAGAAAGGTTTAGAATTACTAGAGAGATAATAGAAGATCTATTGAAGAATATGCCCAGACTACCAGAGCGACCACCTGAGTTCCAGACAAAAGGGCACTATAATCTAGACCATAAAGAAAAGCTAGACATAGTGCATTCTGTTGGGATTTCTGTGGCCAGAAGAAAGGAAGCTGATATACTGGTTAGTAGTAGAACAAAATGAAGCCTTTGTGTAGGACGACACAGAGCAGGGAAAATTCAAGGAGGAGTTTTTCCTACCAGTTAAGATACCTACAATAGCCTATATTCTGTGGGTAGAGAAACCATTTAGAATTCCACCAGCAATATATGAGGAAGTATGCAAGATGATCAAAAGGAAGATAGATGCTGGAGTATATGAGCCCTCTAATTCATTATATTGATCTAGATGGTTTTGTGTAATAAAGAAAGATGGGAAAAGTCTCAGAATTGTCTATAGCTTAGAACCACTGAATAAAGTGACTATAGCTCACTCAGGTTTGCCTCTGGCAACTGAGAAGCTAGCTATGTACTTTGCAGGAAGAGCCTGCAGTGGTATATTGGATCTATATATTGGATATGATGAAAGAGTACTGGCAAAAAGATCTAGAGACTTGACAACGTTTCAAACACTATTTGGTGCACTTAAATTAGTGACTCTACCTATGGGGTGGATGAACTCAGTACCTATATTCCATAATGACATAACATATATATTACATCAAGAGATTCCAAGATATACTTTACCGTATATTGACGATGTTCCTATAAGAGGACTAGAAACTAGATATGAACTACCAGATAGTAGTATAGAGACTTTAGAACAAAACCCAAGGATATGAAAGTTTGTCTTTGAACATCTAGAAACAGTTAATAGAATTCTACAGAGAATGAAATATGCTGGAGGGACATTCTCTGGTCCCAAGACAACGATCTATAGTGATAAAATCACTATAGTAGGTTTTGAGTGCTTATATAAAGGTAGACAACCTACTAGTGATGTAATCGGGAAGATACTGCATTGGGGGGCCTGTGAAGATACCACAGATGTAAGGGCCTTCCTAGGAACAGCAGTACAGTGTAGAAATCACATATCCAATTTTGTAATGGTAGCTGCCCTTTTGTACGAGATTGTAAAGAAGAATACAGTCTTTGAATGGAGACCTATATAACAGAAAGCACAACAAGACTTAAAAGAACTTATAGAGGAATGTTTTTATACTAGAAATCCTAAGTTTCCAAGCAATCAGCCATTAGTTTTGGCAGTCGATACATCTTGGAGAGCTGTAGGATATTATATCTATTAGAGAGATAATAAGGACCCTAAAAAGATTCACTATGTGAAGTTTAATTCACTTCTTATAGATCCTCAGTAACAAAGATACTCTCAGCCCAAGAGAGAACTGTGTGGGCTAAGACGAGCTCTAGAGCAAGAAATATATCTATTCCAAGGGTGTAGGAACTTTGTAGTAGAAACAGATGCAAAGTATCTAATGGGTATGCTGAATAACCCAGGGAAGATGCCTAATGCAACCATAAACAGATAGGTAGACTACATCTGCACCAACTTCTTTTTTGAGATTGTACATAAAAAGGGAAAGATGTTTAGACCAGATGGGTTATCTAGAAGGAAATGGTACCCAGGAGATCTGTCTACCAAGGAATTTACAGATGGTACCGATGATAGAGCTGGAGACATAGTATTGAGAAAGGACAATTCTCAAGAGCCAGATCCCCTAGATTTAGAGGAATTTTATGGGGAAATAGATTCTAGAGAAGGCTTTTTACAGGATATCTTGAGAGGACAGATTGTTAAGCCTAGAACGACAGTTTAATAATGACAATAGTCACTCAAATAAAATAGGGGCTGTGAAGGTTTTCACAGAAACTATAGAGGACAGTACAGAAAACAGTCTAGAAACAGATAGAGAAGAATATGATGATAATAGACAAAGTGAAAATGTGAAAAGATTAAAGGATAGATTGATAAAGGTCTGAGAACTACTAGCCACTAGAGGCACAGGAAGGCTCAAGACTTTGTCAGCTAAGCAAGCCAGTTTAGTGTGTACTTCGTTGCACTACTGGCTAGATAAAGAAGATAGTAGACTATATAAGAAAAATACTGGAAATAACAGCCTGCAGCTAGTGGTGATCAAAGAAGACAGAATGCACTTATTTAAATCATGTTACAACAATATGGGACATAGAGATGCATATGTGACAGGAAAGCTACTACAACAGAGATTCTGGTGGCCAGGAATAGAGAAAAACGTCATTTGGTATGTTAGGACATGTCACTTGTGTCAGATCAGACAGAAACATACTCTAGAAATACCTTCTGTAGTAACGCATACACCATCTATATTTCAAGTGTTATATGCAGATACTGTGCACATGAACCCACCATCAAACAGATACAAGTATATAGTACATGGTCAGTGTAGATTATCATTATGGATGGAATCTAGAGCATTAAGAGAAGAGAATACCAAGTCTATTGGACAATAGCTGTTTGAAGACATTATATGTAGATGGGAAAGCCTAGTCAAGATTGTCACAGACAATGGAGCACCCTTCAAGAAGGCAGTCAAATGGATAGAAGAGAAATATGATATAAAAGGAGTAACTATATTGTCTTATAATTTACAGGCAAATGGAGTCATAGAGAGGCCCCATTGGGACCTCAGACAGATGTTATACAAAGCCACTGGAGGTGACATAAAGAAATGGTTTTGGTCTTTACATCATGTCATGTAGGTAGATAGAGTTATAGTGAGGAAAGGGACAGGTTGCTTGCCTTACTTTATGATGACAGGAGCACAACCGGCCTTACCTCTAGACGTAATAGAAGTAATATGGCTGGTCAAATACCCAAAAAAAATGCTATCCAGATCAGAACTTATAGGATTACGAGCTATGGCACTCACAAAACACATAGCCCATATAGAGGAGATGAGGGAGAAAGTAACTAAGAAAAAGATATGGAGAACGCTGCAACTAGAAAAGGATCTACAGCACAAGATACAGGAATTTGATCTCAAATAAGGAAACCTAGTCTTAGTAAAGAACTCAGCAATAGAAATATCAGCTGACAGAAAAATAAAACCGAGATATCTAGGACCTATGGTAGTAGTAAGGAAACTATGTGGAGGTGCCTATATTTTAGCAGAGCTAGATAGATCAGTTTGGCAAAATAGAGTAGCAGCCTTTCAAGTTATACCTTACCTCCCAAGAAAGAAAATAGATTTTACCAGGGAAGTCCAAGGACTTCTAGATGCCTCAGAAGAAGACTTAAAGGAACTTGTGGCTGAAAGGGAAGAGATCCCTCTAGAAAACACAGATGCAATCACAAATTTATAATAGCCCAGTTACAGAGCAAAGAGACTACGAGCTACCAAATAAAATAGAGATACAGTTCACCTAGTAGATCTAGAAGCTGTTTTAGCCTCATAAATGGTAGTCAAACGGTCATGCTCTTTAGTAGCATCTCTAATTCCTAGCAGCATTCTTGAGACAATAGATAGCCTGCAAGACATTTAAGGAGGCCAATAGTAAGCCGACCTCGAGCATGGAGACAGAACAGGTACGAGCAATGGCTTTTTGCATACCAATGCCCTGTTTATAGAAATCTTGAGTGGCTTAAAAGACAGCGCGAGCTAAAACCCATGAATTAGAAAAGGGATAAGACAAGAGAAGAGTAGAAGACATACCCTCCTTGACTAGGATGCTGTCAGAGGCAACAATAGGAGCATACTAAGAAAAGAAGAATCAGAAACAGTGAAGACAACAACTAGTAGGATAAAATACAGCATGAGACTAGAAAACACGGTTAAGGAAAAGACAGTGAGAGGATAACAAAGAACGTACTAGAGTAGCCAATAGTGGAAGAGGGGCAGGAGAAACAAAAACCCCAGAAGGCCCACCTACATTGTTAACCTCCATTGGCGACTAGAGAGTTAGATAAAACTATGGAAGAAAAAGACAAAAACTCAACAAAGGTCTGTAGAAGAAGATCCTTAGCGATGTTGTTGAAAGAAGCATGTATAATAATCTCTACCTCGCACTCCTCTTCAGAATCATGGTTATTGCTGCCACCTGAAGGCAAAGGAGGAGATGGCTTGACCTGCAGATAGAAAAAGAGAAAAAGAATCAGAAGTATAATCGAGACCACGCATAAAAAAGGGATAGATACCTTAGTAGAGAGGAATTTACCCTTATCAGCAATAAAAGGCATGCTGGAACCAGAGGTGTCCATCGTAGAAATGGAAGAAGCAAAAGGAACATTGAAAGTCTTTCTTGCCCTATCACACTAGACAATAAGAGCCTGCAGAGATTTGAAGATGGGAGGATATATAAAAGAGAGGTTGAGTTCCTTATGGAACGTCTCAAAAGACTGCTTGGCTTTGCCTAATAGTTGAACATAGTCAGCTTGACCAAGAGCAACCAGATCAGACTGAAGACAATCTAAATAGAATTTCTAGAAGAATAAGCATAAAAGAAAAAGAAATAACATGAAGAAAAGAAAGATTTACAACAGGATCAAACAAGCCATCAATGGATATCTTGACAGATCCCAGAGTCGTGGCCTTGTGAGAATAGTGTTGGCTATGGTGGAAGATGTTGGAGATAGCATTAGAAAGCTCAAGATAAGCATTCTGAGTAATACTAAGAACGACAGAACCCATGATAGAACTAGGGAATCTGAAATAAGCAATAAGACGAGAACAAGAGTGGCTTAAATAGAAACCACGGCCTCTGCAGCCTCTAGGTCCTCTACCAGACATGTAAAAAGAACGGCAAAGAAAAGAAGACTTAGAGAAAGAAAGCGAAGATCCCCAAAAAGAAACCTATAAGGGAGAGATAGACAAAAAAGAAAGAGTCAAATTAATGACAAAGAAGACCGGCAATAGAACAAACATAACTGGTAGAGCAAATAAATTCTAAAAGAGACATAGAAATAAAAGGAGTAATGGTGAGGACACCAGATATTAGAAAAAAGGGGAGGAGAGGATAGATACTCTACTCCAAGAGTAAGAAACACAGAAAGAAATTGGAGAAAATTTTTGAAAAAGCTTACACATCATACTATAATTAGACAAGAAGAGTATTGAACAACAGATCAGACTTACACAAAAGAGAAAAGCTTGCAAATAACATGCATAAAATTCAAAGGTTATCTAGATACAGAAGATAACAGGTACAGGACTAAAAGAATATCTAGACATAAGAAAACAAAAGCAGATCTCAGCAAATACCCTTGCCTTTCTTTTGTGACTTGCTTTAAGACTTAGCAGAAGGCTATGCCTCAGCAAAAATCTAGTGATGATATTTATCAAAAGTCAGAGGATCAAGAAGGTTACCATCAAATTTAGAAGAAAGAATCCCCTGACGAAAGGTCTGGACAAAGGCAAGATGAGCATGGAATAATTTAGAGGCAGTATCTTGAGAAGAGAGACCCTCTTGAAGACTACAGATAGCTTTGACAGCCTCAAAAACACAAGCCTTAGCATCAGAATCACTGACGAGACCACTATCAACCCAATAATTAGAATCGCTCTCAAAGTAGAAACGAGCAACCAAGAGCTCCTTAGCCAGCTCCAAGACTTGACTGTGATAAGAGGCTAGAGAAGCCTTGAGAGAGTCATGCACTGTTATACCACAAGTGAATTTTCTGCGAAAGATAACATTTGATATACTTTATACCAACGAATTCGTAATTAGAGTTTGCTCGAGAGCCCTTGCTATACCCTCAGAACGTTGTTATGCTGCTAGAGAATTTTCTGCGGAAATGTAGCATGGGATAAAAATTATAACCCTGGATTTTGCTATTGGAATCCACTCTAGAGACTTCCTACAAGCCCCAGACATAATCTAGACCCAAGATTAGGTACTTCTCTTAAGTAGTGACCAAGCTACCACATGCTAAGAATAGCATATACCTTGGGAGGCAAGACTGATGAGCTAGCATTAGGTTTCTCAGATACAGACTATCAATGTTGAAGCTCTAGAAATCAACGGCTCAGAGATATCCTTGGAATGCAAGATAATTTCAATCTAGAGCAGACTTAGACTAATATGACATCAAGGTGGCAGATCAAAAGTCTATCAGTGACTAGTGATCCCATCACTGCTGGACTCA
>Ga0157361_1000814_pt1 | contig 11341 bp, 8 predicted proteins | sample AttlaeALBM2_FD_111481 | JGI IMG/M metagenome (GOLD analysis project Ga0157361, IMG submission 111481) | Fungus gardens microbial communities from leaf cutter ant in Ribeirão Preto, State of São Paulo, Brazil - Atta laevigata ALBM2 | ecosystem: Host-associated > Fungi > Mycelium > Unclassified ...
AACAATAGGTAGTAATCAGGTGATGATCTGTACTAGTACACAGACTATTACAATTATGTATATAAGGACTCATAGTCTGAGGATTAGACCTCAGACTTAACAACATCTTTGCTGCTTGTCTAAACTTCGCTTATTTTGAGCTTTTTGAATATCAAATCAACCAATCACAAATCAGTAAGTGGCCATTTATGATATCCTCTAGCCTCTTTAATATTTCTTCTACTATTTCATTATGTTCTTCTTCTATCTCTGTCCCTACTAATACATCATCTACAAACACTGTAACTTTTCCTTTGTTAATTAAGTCTCTCAGGATTTCATTCATCATTGCCTAGAACATGGCTGGCAAGTTTGTCATCCCAAAGAACATAACTGTTGGCTCAAAGGAGCCCACATACATAGTAAACACTCCCTTCCACTTGTCTCCTTCCTTAATTCTCACATTATTGAACCTCCACCTGAGATCCATTTTAGTGAATACTTTCTTGCCCCCCATATTATCGATTAACTCTATGATTAATGGTAGTAGATAATTGTTTTTTACTGTTTGGCTATTCAAGTTGCAGTAGTTCATAACCATCCTCTTCTTTCTATCTTTCTTGCCTATGAAAAATACTAGTGACATTTGAGAGGATTTTGTTGGTCTAATATACTCCTTTTTTAACTAGTCTTCCACAAAATTCTGGACTTCTTTCCTTTCATCTTTGGACAACAGGTAAATCCTTTCCTTTTGTAGTACAAACATTTCTTTGATATCTATGGTATGATCCCAAATTTTTCTCATTGGCATTCTTTCTAACTCTACTTTCCCAAATACTTTTCTCCACTTCAAGAATTTTTCTGGGACCATTTCTTCAATTTTCCTATGATTCTCTTCAATTTCTTCTTTTCTTCCCCAATCCTTTTTATCATCTATTGCCCATCTAACAATCTTTTCTTCTTCTAATATTACTACTCTCCTTTCCTTTTTCTTCTTTTCCTTTATCTTTACTCTATCACATAGGGACAGGCATCTCATTATCTTTACTTCCTTTGTTTCCCAGTTGATTTCTAGATTATGTGCTGCTAACTATGGCATTCCCAGGATTACTTCTGTTCTTCCCAAGTCACATATGTCCATCCTCATTCTTTTAATATGGCTCTTATAATACACATTCACTTCCACTTCATGCATAATAGCCCCTTTGCTGTTGTATATTCTATCTATATTTTTTACTCTTACCGATCTTTTTAGTTTCTATAGCTTAAATCCATGTTTAGCTACTGTTTTTCTATTTATAAACATCACTGTTGCACCACTGTCTAAGAGCACCTTTATTGTGATACCTTTGTGGGTGTCTATTCTTTCAATACCAATATTTAACCACATTTCTTTTAACATTTTGAAAGTTCTCTGAACTTCCCTTTGACAACCCCCCTCTTTTGTTGTGCCTTCCAGGTCTCTTGCCTGTATGTCGCTTGGCTGCACTTTTTTCTTAGTAGGGTGCACTACTTTCTCTTTTTTTTTCTTTGCATATCCTTTACACTTCTTTAGTTCTTTCCATTCTTTTCCTTTGACTACTCCTTGTCCTCTATCTTCCACCACATGATGTCTTTTCTTTCTACAATCTTCACATGTCAAATATGAAACTACTACTTCCCTATTACTCCATCCTAGCTCAAACAAATCTACTTCTTTAGGTACTCTCTCTCCACAATATTCAAATGCTCTTTGTTATAGAACATTCTCTGAGCTCTTTCTCTACTCTTCTTGCTGCACCTTTTGTGGGATTACCACACATGCTGCTCTCTCCCTTTCTAATCTCCTATTTGGACAATCTTTACATTGATGTTCTAACCCTTCACACTCAAAACACCTTATCTTATCTTCCTGCACATTTCTCCTTATGGAGTGTGCCAGCTCCTTCTTTGGTTGCACTTTCTGTGGTACTGCCATTTGCCCTACTCTTTTTTCTCTTTCCTTTTCCCTTCTTGGACATTCCTTCTATCAGTGTTCTTCTTCTTTGTACTTAAAACACTGTATTGCTTCCTTTTCTTTTCTTTCCCTTTTCTGCTTTCTTATCTTTACCCCATACTTCATCATCCTACTCGATAGCATCTTAAATCTATTTTGAGAAGCAGATGTCTTCTTCTCTCCTACTCCTTTGTTCCTGCAGTTACGGGCCAGATATCTGAATTTCCTCAAAACACATCTTCCCCTTTCTTTCTTCTAATTCTGTCCTTAATTTAGCAAGGATATGCTTTTCTTTGAGCATAGTGCCCATAAGATCATTATATTGTTATGGAGACATTATGCTATGTCTCGGAGGTATAGAGATAATGTTAAGTCTTGCTATATATTTCCATATCTGTTGGGATACAAGATCTTTACCCAACTAGATCTCTACTGCCTTACTTACTACTGCCCTAGTAATATGGTTATACTATCACTTCATAGAGAAGATCTCTACTCTAGACAGCCTTCTAAAAGTAACTGTTACTCCTCTGCATATACTACTCATAATAGAGTGCAACACAAGGTTTATACTAAGAACAGTACAAGTATTCTACTAAACACCATCTGCTTGTGAGGTCAGGTCTTGAATACGATACCCAGATATGGTACCATATCTTCACCTGCAGTCCCTAACTGACTACAAAGTCCCCTTAAGCTAAGGGCCCAGCTATATATGGAGATGACTAGTGATCATAATAAATACTGGCCGAGGGTCAATTTGAATAAGAGTAAGTATGAGCAAGGTCTAAGAGGAATAGTGCTCAAAGTGGAATCGAGTTCTAGTATAAGATTCTAGTCATGATGACTTAAATCCACTCCAAGTCAGAGTTGACAAGGAGAACTCAATAGAGTTCCTATTTGATTCTGTATACTACTTATACATTTTACTATAGTGGCTGTGCAACATCCTCCCATGGTCCTTATGTTATTTTTGTTATATGTCTATCTCATCATATATTATGACCATGACTATGATCTTGTGTGATGTGACCAATGTGTAACTATGTGACTGTCACATAATGCTTTCCTATGCTCCACCTTAGTAATGATCTAACTAAATAAAACAAAACAAAACAAAAAGAAAAATAAAAAATGACTTAGCTGTTTTGCCAAGTCATAATAGTAACCACTATGTTACCATTTATTAAATCACTAATATCTCGGAAACTGCCATGATTGATGCTTTGGTTCTAGGCTCAGCAGAAGCCTTCTTCATAATGCTCAGAATGAGCCTAGAATGACCTCAAGGCAATTAATATTAGTAGAGATATAAAGGTCTCAATGTTTGTACATGGACTTTATTAATTACTCATAGATAGTCATCTGTCCTTTTCTTAGAACAAAGGACAGCCTCCATATGGTTAATTTATCACTATTTTAAGTACAAAGGCACTACTATATGTAGAACAATAGATAGTAGTATGTAATGATCTATTCTAGTGCACAGACTATCACAATTCTATATATAAGGACTTCCTGTCTAAGGATTAGACCTCAGACTTAACAACATCTTTTGTTACTTGTCTAACTTCGCATTTTTGAACTCTTTAAAGTATCAAAGCACCCATTACAAATAGTCAGTGACCATTTGTAATACTTGTTAAGGAAGTAGACAAAACTATTAATAATAATGTTGCATAGTCTAGTGGAGAGAGTGTATAGGTCACATTACATGACAATATGTTCACAGGTCTAAACATCTGCTTGGTTGTATGGACAGCTAAGAAATGAGTTAGGGAAGAATTATTAATGATACTTGCTGATAGGAGCATGGCCTATGGTCATACAAATGAACTGAGTGTACAAGACATTAGTAAACCCTATGAAGGGTATCCAAGAGCTACCCTTAGCATAGGTAGGCTTGATAATGTGTTACTTTTTGTTCTCAAAATCTAAGAACATTTGCCCTTTCTTTTTACTGGTTAAGAAAGATATTTGCCATTCCTTGAGTGTATCATTGCATTCTTTCTTTTTACTAAACAGATAAGAGTTTTTGCTGAGAAGAATAGGCCAGTCACTAGTCACTTTAATTTAATCACCTACAAGTTTATATCTAGGCCATTCTGCCTTTTTAGGGTATTGCCATAAGTGTATGGTATTGTGAGGCCCAAAATATATTCAAGCCTAAAAACAAATGATTTTCATAACTTTATACCCCAAAATTAGGACTATGAATAGAACTTACTACTAGATAGCAGTGAAGGCATAGAGAACTTCACTGGCAAGACTGGCTACCTACCTATGTAGCAGTATACCCAGGGACATAAGGTCACTACTATTGATAGGCCAATTACTCAAGAACTAGCAAAGTCGAGCTTGTAGTCCTATAATATTAAAGTCAAAATAATAGTCTAGCTAGGAAAGAAAGCCACATATAAGAAAGTTCAGAACTAAGCCCATCAAAAAAAAGCCAAATTGGCAGCCTAGCAGGAGATAAGAATAGAAAATAGCATTATCTGATCAGTCATAACTAAGAATAAAAAATAAATTAAAAAACTGATTCTCTATGATCTATAGGCAAAGGAAGCCTAAATAAGAGAATTATAAGAGACCTCAGAGAGCTACAGAAACAGCATTTGAGACTTCCTAAACTAGGAAATAACAGGTCCCAAGTCTCTAAAGTAAGGGAGAGATTGCCATGAGATCAGTGATAGATAACCCAATAACTTAGCAAGAGTAAAGTGGACCTAGCAAAATATATAGGAAACAAATGAGAAGTCAAGGAGATATGAGATTCCCTATTACTACTGGAACAATCATTGCATTTATAGACTTCTGACTGGGTTTATTATTTTCTCTATTTTTCATAGATTTCCTTTGTATTTCTCAAAAACATATAAAAATCCCCACTTAGTAGGGAGAGGGCAAGTAATCTCAGTTGCCTCTTTCCTATATTTGGGTTTTCAAAGTGGAAATCTGATTTTAGAGTGATCAGATCAGTGATTAAGTTGCTTTGACTCAAGACTGAGTCAAAACAAAGAGACTACAAGACAAGTAACTTAGTTATAGAGACAATATCATAGGAGCTCTGAAACAGAGTTTGGCATTGCTAGGAAGTTGAATTATATAAGGAGGATTCAAAGTCCAATATCTAATCATATAGTCAAGAGTACTACTGTGAGAATAGTTTGATCACATAGCTAGAGAGTGCTGCTGTAAGGACAACTTTGGAATAGAGAGTTAGGGCAACACTAGGCAGGTAGAACTCAAGAATAGGGCCAGGACAGTAGTCTAGTACAGAGATTCAGGTCTTAATGAGATCACTACTACAATAGTATGCCAGCAAAGTTTTTATTCAACTTTACTTTCTTCTTTAAATTTGAATTCACAAATTTGCATAAGGAACATTGTGCTGAAACACAGTATTAGCTTAGATGCTTTCCTTTCAAGAACACACAGTTTATTTAAACTTAGAATTATAACTTATATTCACCACTACCTAAATGTAGTCAGGAAACCCTATATAAAACACAAAAAGAACAGAAAAACTCCTAGCATACAATAAGCCTCTTTAGCATTTCTATTATCTTTGCTAAGAAAGGACCTGATCCTAGTGACAAGCAAAATGATGATTTTTTGAAAGGGGTTGATCTGGGATTCAAGGATTTTACTAGCTATAGTGATGGAATCTATAATAACAATAATGTTGTGAATATCTTTATTGTTTATAGCAGGGATAAGACCAATGCATATAGCTATTAGCTCAGCTTCGACAGACATAATGTTCATAGTCTGGATATGGTATTGTTCCTTGACAGAGTTATTGGTCTAAATATGAGTGATAGCAAATGCAACATTAGACTTCTTGACTCTGCTGTTGGTAATAATGGCAATACTATGTGAGGAGTTTTGTAACTACCTAAAAATGTAATTGAGATTTTGGATGTGTTTGTAAGTGTCCTCATCTGATGAGGAAAGAGGAGAGTAAAAAGTTATCCTACTAGGAAAATGATCAACTACTCTTGAACTAGGGGAAAAAAGAGTATAGATGGAATTAAAACATAAGGTAACTTCATTGAAATGCTCATTGATATCCTTAATAGAACTTTTGAGTTTTGCTTGCTATTTGGTTGTGAGGTTGGAGGTTGAATATCTGTGAAGGAACTAATTCTTAGTATGTACTATGTCTAATAGGGAGTTAATAGTGGGATGGAGACATAGCAGAGATGATAATAGCCATTTAACTTTTGTAAGTATAGAGAGATAAGGATGAGACCTGCTATAGCTTCAATGCCCTCTGATAGAGATGTGTGGAATGAGCCTGTAATCTATAAGGTGGCTCTTTACTGTATTTTCTTGAGTTCAAACAAGTTATTGATAGTGAAAGCTCTCTTAAAGAACTATAACTGAAAGCTATATAATGCTATCAGAAGTATATTTGTTCTGTATAATAGTTGTTTTTGAAGAGGAAGGATGCCATGTGATAAGTTGCCCAAGAGTTTCATGGTATTGAGGGTTAAAAGACATTTGGTAGCATAAAAGTGGGTATAATAGTGAAAGTTAAGCTTATAACTGAAATAGAAGTCAAGATAATGCCAAATTGGTTTAGGCATAAGGATAGGACCCCTTACTGAGGTAAGATCAATAGGGAGGTTGGGTGGATGACAAGACCTTGTAAAGTGGAACACTTCAGACTTGTCATGCTCCATGATGAGACCTGTATCTAGAAGGATTTTGGACATAATATGGTAACTACAAAGAAGAAAAGAAAAAGACAATTCATAGCTCTTCTGAGAAATTAAAAGACCATCATCAACAAATAAAAGAATATCAGTGGAAATTTTGTCTTTGAGATTTTTAATTCTTTTTTTGAATTTTTTAATAATAGAAGCCATATAGATTGTGAAGATAATGGAAAAGAGAGTAAACTCTTGTTCTACTCCTATATTGGTATTAAGAGAGGGAAAAAAGAAGCTATTCCAGGTGTATAATATTGTTTTGTTGACATAGTAGCTGTTAAAGAAATTAACAATGTTAGGATTAAGGCCCACTTTTTTTAGACATATAGATAGAAAAGAATAATTAAGAGAGAAAAAGAATTGAGCAACATTGAATACAATGATACTTATATAACACTGTTTGAGCTATCCTACATGTATGATATGTGTAAGGTAAAGGCCTGCATCAATAGTTGACTGCTATTTAATGCTACTAAGTTGATTTAGATTGAGAAAGTTGTTAGAAGTTATATGAAATTGGAGTTAGATACTGATGACTTTCTCAATGAGTTTTTCTGTAGTGTTGAGCAGAACAATAGGTTGAAAAGATTTGGGTATATTATATGACTTCTTGTTGGGCTTGGATATGATAACTAATGTGGCTATTTTAAACTGAGGGGACATGATGTGTTATGAACATTGAGTGGGACTATAACTATTATCAGCTATAGTCTGATAATGAGTGGTTACTAGACAAGATGTTGGTAATGCTAGACAAGGACATTATTATGTAGTAAATGCATTAAATATCTGAGGACTCTAAGAGACAATGGACTTACAAAACAGATAGGACTCTTCAGAGAAATCTCAGACTATCTCCTTCCTCTATTTTTGGACTTGTGCCAAATAGGACAATATCAGACTAACCCATTAATAGATACTGACTCAACTTATCACTCTTATTGCTTCTGTCACTGGACTGTCACTTAACTAGTCACCCATAGTTACAAGTAGTGTTACCACATTGTAATGTAGTCACAATACCTAGTTAGGATAAATACAGACCAGAAAGAGAAGGGAATAGCAAGTTCTTTTTTTCTGTATTCCCTTTGTAAAATCTTACTCTGAGAAATCAGTACTCTTACTTGTCTTAGGACAATCTTAAGAGTACTACTCAAAGTCTCGTTGACATCTCTTCTTTGATATAACTTCATTGAAAACCTTAACCAGATCCTCTGACGAGAAGCATGAAGATATTAAGTGTTAGATATAGGCTTTAAGTTGAAATGCATATTCAACTGTAAAATCTAGAGTCTTAACATGATGTAGGCATTAGCAATACATACAATCTTTTCAAAATATTCATTGTCAGCAATCAATGGTTTGAGATATTTCTAGGAGACATGATCTGGGCCAGGAATAGAAGAAAAGGAGCACTTAGCTATAGCATCCTTGAATTCCTGCTTTGAGAAAGGGGGCCATTTAATGATATTGCACTGTGGTAATTTGTTGAGAAAGTTTGTATTGACAGATCAATTTGCAGCTAAGTTGTATGAGCTATAGAGAGCATTTCAAAGGGAGGAGAGTATTATATGGCTGTCTTTCATATATGATGGTTTCAATTATAGGGAGGGATTTCTTTTTAACCCAATTCATTAAGTTCTATGGTTGCTTATTTGAAAATGCTATTTCATGTATATTCTCGTTGTTATGCCGCAAACCTATTTTCTGCAGAAATATAATAGGAGAGGTACTCATACTTTTGTTTTTCACTTTTGAGTCCACTCCAGAGTCTTCCTATGTGTCCTAGGAATAATTTAGAGCCAGGAACTTGTATTTCTAGAAGACAGTTCTATAACTATTATATGCTAGAGTGGCATATTTAAGAAAGGAGCAATACAAATAGACTAGCATTAGATCTCTCAGAAACAGACCATTAAGGTTTGAGGGTCTAGGATTCAGAAGTTTTGGAGTAGTTTTGCAATGCGGTATAATTTCAATTTAGAGTGAACATAGGCTAACGAGATATCAAATTATAGATCAGAAAGTCTATCATTGGCATGTGATCCCATCACCATTGGGCTTATCCAAGTCACAGACGTTCCCCAGGCAGACTACCACCTCAAATCCCTTTCCATCTAATAAAATCAGTTTCTAGGTCGTATTCAAAATAGGAAGTAGCTAGTTAGAAGGATAGGGGAGGTTGATAGAGAGTAGTACATAGCAGCGGAGCAGGGTCATATGGGTGCGTTTAATAGATATGAAGGATAGGGAGATGACATCTGTTATGTTTGCCAGGCAATATCATAAAGGAGAGACATGAGAAAGGTCAGTGGAATAAAGAGTTTCCTTTTTCTTTTTCTTGTAATTGAGTTCCAGGGTTTGTAAGATCATAATATATTTCTTAGAGTAGAGATTGATAGGGGAGCCTCCTTGGTCCTTGTCTTTATCTCAGAAGCTCTTGAGGTTATAAATGCAATTCTCTTGAGTATGTAAGGGGTGATCTTGGTGAGAGGTTAAGTTAGTGAATGTTTCTTATCATATACCCTACTCTTTCATGAGACAAGACGTAGCGGTCGCTCGGACAACCTTCTATAGAGTAGTAGGCCTAAAAAGCCTGGCTAATTATCAACTCAGATCATATCACACCCATAAGGTTTGGTGTGGGGGTGCAGATGAGGGCTTGATTGAGTATGATAAGGCCTATGAGTAGTTTACTGACTATTCTACTAGTGAGCTTGTTATGGTATGTAAAGGGAGACACTATGCGAGGCAGATCTAGATTGAGCTCCTGATCATTTCATCTATTTTTATATTACAGATAAGCTACACTTCACATTTTAATTTCTTTCTAATACCCCTACTTCCTTTTCCTCCTCACAAACCCTTTAGCACGCAATTGGGAACTGTCACTGCCCCTTTTTACTTGCTAGTCACAGCCAAATTCCCATTTGCTCCTTTCATTGTCAAAGAATTTGCATTTAGCTTTTCATATAGTCAATTTGAAGACTTTCCAGTTTAACAGGTTACTTAGTTGATAATACCTAGTGAGACTATCAGTGTAGTCCTAGTTTCACTATTCCTTTGAATATTTTGTGATGTGCTTAGGTTTAGAGTACTTGGTCCATACATTTTTGTATACTAGGATAAGCTAATTGATAACTTTCTGTAGGGTGTTTTTGTTTGCAATAGCTTCTATGTTGAGGCATTTAATATTACTCTTGATCTCACTAATAAAGTCTTTTTCTTCATCATTGTCTTTTTTAATAGATTGGACAACAATATCAATGTTTTCTTCCTTGATTCCTATATTAATAATAAGGGATATATAGTCAGAGAGTTTTTGTATTATAGGAAGTTAGAGAATAATGTCACATAATGTCACATAATAAGTCACATGATAGGTGTGGGAAAATAGTACACAGACCATATAGTAGTTGTATAAGTAGTATATAAGAAATAAAAGAAAACTCTATCAAGTTCTTCTTATCAACTTAGACCTAGAGGACGATTAAGTTATCTTAGGCTAAGTCACTACATCCTTGATGTTATTGCATAACACATAAAGAGCTGTTTGGTTACTGTCAGAGTATATGAAGTTTGTATCTCTATGGTTATAGAATGTTATGATATTAATGTTATGATAGTTGATAATGTCTAATCAGAGTGAAAATCTAAGTTTTGATAGTTGTTTGTTGATATATATGGTAACATGAGAGAAGTTATCTTGTAAAAGGTTATTTTGTATGAATAGAGACCAGTCAAGATGATTTGATGTTCTATACAAGAGGTTCCCATGTCAAGAAAGCTAACTTTTGAGCTGGAATTCAACCAACTGCTCTTTATTAGTATCAGATGAAGAGAACTCATTAGAGTCCTCATTGTATTGGATCTATCTACTTATACTACTTTTAGTTGGTCTATGCATTCTTTATCTATGATCCCAACCAAACTTTGTGATATCATGTGCCATGACTTCTTTGTGACTAATGTCACATCTTTGTCACAAAGTGTGATATGATCTTCCCATGCTATTTATAGAAGAAAATAAAATAAAATAAAATAAAATAAAAAATGAAAATAAAAAATAACTTAGAAAGGCAATTTATGATACTCTATTAGGGTTGGTATAACTTAGGATATGTCAGATGAGGAATCGAGAGGGTTCCTAGATAAAGATAATATTAGTTTGATTCCTTTGCAATTCTAAGATAGTATTTTGTTTTTCCTGACATTCTGTGTTATGAACATTGAGTGGGACTACAACTATTATCAGCTATGGTCTGATAATGAGTGGTTAGTAGATGAGATGTTAGCAGTACTAGACAAAGACATTATTATGCAATAATGCATCGAATAATGTCTGAGGACTCTAAGAGACAATAGACTCATAGAACGAACAAGACTCTTCAGAAAATTTTAGACTATCTTTCTGATCTATTTTTGGACCTGTGCCAAATGGGACAATACTGGACTAATCTATTATTAGGACACTGACTCGACTTGTCACCCTTAGTACTTCTGTCACTGGACTGTCACTTAACTAGTCACCCTTAGTTACAACTAGTGTTACCACATTGTAACGTAGTCACAATACCTAGTTAGGATAAATACAGACCAGAAAGAGAAGGGAATGGCAAGTTCTCTCTTTCTGTATTCCCTCTGTAAAATCTTACTCTGAGGAATC